>Ga0335073_10003949_pt1 | contig 20683 bp, 12 predicted proteins | sample Lox_Sample_22_FD_207093 | JGI IMG/M metagenome (GOLD analysis project Ga0335073, IMG submission 207093) | Soil microbial communities from Loxahatchee National Wildlife Refuge, Florida, United States - Lox_Sample_2.2 | ecosystem: Environmental > Terrestrial > Soil > Wetlands | place: USA...
GTAGTGGTCCGCTACGGCCATAGCGAGGAAGTTACCCGCGCGTTTTCGATGGCGTGCGATCTGCGCGTGATTTGGGGTGGCGACCAGACGGTTTCCGCGATACGATCCGCTCCTCTGCGTCCGCATGCCCGCGATCTCACCTTTCCCGACCGGTCGTCGTTGTGCGTCATTCATGCAGGCCGGTACGGCGAGTTGAGCGAGGATGGCCGGGAGAAACTGGCGGAGCAGTTCTTCAACGACGCCTATTGGTTCGACCAGTTGGCCTGTTCTTCGCCGCGGGAACTCGTCTGGTGCGGCGAGTCCGAGCCGGTGCGGGCGGCGTCGCGCGATTTCTGGACCGCGCTCGGCGCGTGCGTCCGGCGCAGGCAGCACCAATCGCCGGCGGCGGTGCATATGCGGAAACTGGTCTTCGCCTGCGAATCGATCCTGGATCTTCCGGTATCGGAGTATCGCCGAGTTGCCGAGACCACGGTGCTGCAACTGGATTCTCCGGAACCGCTTTCGGCGGAGCACTGTGGAGGCGGTTTGTTCTTCGAGAGGAGCATCCGCCAGCTTGGGGATCTGGCTCCGGTTTTGCAAAGACGGCATCAGACCCTGACTCACTTCGGTTTTCCGCGCCTGGAACTCATCGAACTGGCGCGGCTGCTGGCCGGCAGGGCCATCGACCGCATCGTACCGATCGGCCAGGCGTTGCAGTTTCATCGATTCTGGGACGGGTATGATTTATTGCAGGAGTTTTGCCGTTTGACCTATTGCGAGGCCGCGGAGTAACTGTGAGTGGGATGAATCAGTTCATTCTGGCGGTGAAGCGCGGCAACAATCCGTTTTACCGGCTGATTCGCGCCGTTTTGAAGCGCCTCACGCGCCCGCCGGTGCCTCACCTCCCGGGCTTTCTGAAGCCGATATTTCGATTTTTTTACGAGCTTCATTACCTGGTGATCGCCTTGTTTCGGATTGTTCTGAACCTTTTATACCGCGGCCCTTTGTTTGGCTCGCGATGCGCGAAACTCGGGCGGAATGTCTCGATCGATAAGATGCCGTTCGTCTCGGGCCACGTGCAAATCGAATTAGGAGACGACGTTTGGATTGGTGGAAACGTGTCTATCCTGTCAGGGGGGATCATCGATCAACCGAAGCTGGTGATCGGCAACCGGTCCAGCATCGGCTGGGGGTGCGGATTCACGGTAAATCGCGAGATCATCATCGAAGATCACGTCATGGTGGCGTATGATTGCCGCATTTCGGATAGCGACGCGCACCCGAAAGAGATCGATCGGCGCATTGCGCTGATGCCGCCGCCGCCGGAGGAAATCCGGCCGGTCCACATACGCCGTGGCGCATGGATCGGCAATGGGGCCCACATCCTGAAAGGCGTCACCATCGGCGAAGGCGCGATCATCGGCGCCAATAGCGTGGTGATTTCGGATGTCCCGCCGTATTCGCTGGCGGTGGGAAACCCGGCCCGTGTATTCCTCAAAGACGTCGGACTACCGTCTACGGCCAAGGCCGTGAGGCCGGACGCTCCCGAATAAGCGATCCGCCGGGTGACTAATTACCGGCAGTGGTAGTTACCGCGGGGCGGCCGTACATGCGGTATCCGATGTATTTTTGCAGGCGGGTCCGCAGGAAAAAGTACTCATTGATGGGGCGGTCGTCTTCGACGGGCGGCACGGCGGGCTGTCCGGCGATCAGGGCGTTAAGTGGCATCTCACGGCCGAGGACATCGGCCATCATTTCTTGCGGTGTCGCGTCGCTCCACTCCACCAGGTCATCGGCTGCTGCTTGTGGCATTTTCTGCGGAAGATCCCCTGGGGCGAAATTCGGGAAAGCTTGCGCGCTTGCCAGAAAATGCACGCCCCATCCTTCAGTGGATTGGAACGCCCGAACATATGGGAACGAATCGCGGAGGGCTTTCGCGACCGATGCCAGCGTGGCTTCGTCGCCGCCGCTGGCCGGCTCTCCGCCGGGAAACCAGATCTGGGCGATGCCGCCGGGTTTCAGGTGCGGCATCAAGACGCTGTAGAACTGGCGGGAGTACAGAAAACTGGAGGCTGGCGCGCCCGTCGGCGGAGGCGGGTCGACGGCGATAACGTCAAATTGATCCGGCGTCCTCTCTAGAAATCGCCGCCCGTCGTCCACGACCACGCGCGCATGCGGCGATTCCAGCAGTTTCGGCCCGTCGCTGTGAAAATATCCGAACAGTTTCGGCACGCTTGGAACCAGTTCGACCGCGGTCACATCGATGCCCCAGGTGGTCATCGAGCGGAACGTGGTTCCCATGCCGAAACAGATCACCAGACTGTTTTGCGGCGGATGTCCGAGCAAGCTGAGCGGCAGATGCGCCATCATTTTGGTGATCGGCGTCAACGCCGTCATACCGATGCCATTCACCAGCAAACGGCGATTCATTCCCTCTCCGGTGGCGATTACGGTCGCCGTATAATCACGCAATTCCATGCGATCGTGATACAGCGTCTCGTAGCCTTGGGTCGCGAAAATCAGCACAAGCGAGGCGGTCAGCGCCGCCGCAAACGACGGCGCGGGCCGGAGCCCAACGGACAGGCGGGCGGCAGTACTCCGCAGGGAACTCACACCGATAGCGAACAGCGGCAACGCCAATGCGCACAGGCCCCATCGCTCGCCGAGCCAGGGGAGAATCCAGAAACCGGCGACCAGCGGGCCGAGAATGGAGCCGGCGACGTTGACGGCATAAGCCCGGCCGGCGCGATCGGGGTCGCCGGCCGACCAGCGATCCACCAGCATCGGTGTCAGAAAGCCGACCACCGCGCTGAAGGGGCCGACGCCGGCGACGGCGCGCAGGACCTCCCAGCCGATGAATCGCTTCACCGGCTCCAGGCGGGGGTCGGCGGCCAGAAGCGGCAGAAGGCTGGCCGCTCCCACAAGAATCCAGGCCTGGACGCCCACCCGCGGATCCTGGGGATTCGACCGTTTCCGGTACCACTGCGAACCGAAGAAAGTCGCGCCCAGATAGATTGCGAGAATGGACGCGAACGCATACACAACGTTGCCCAGATAGATGGTGAACTCGCGAATCCACACCACTTCCATCGCCATGCTGCACAGTCCGGTGGCAAACAGCAGCCAGAGTATGGACCGTGAGCCCGATCCAGGCTTGGCAGCGATTTCTTCCATATGGACGTCCGGCGTTGGCGCAAAACTGAGCAGGATCACTCCCGCGCCCAGCAACAGATTCAGCGCGCGCGCGACTTCCAGTGTCCCGTGGAAGCCCAACAACTCGATGAGGATGAATGCCGGCACCAGAGTTCCCAGAATGGCGCCCAGGACGTTTGCCAGATACAAATAACTGAATGATTGCCGGCTCTCCGAAAAGCTCAACCTCCGGATGGCCGCCATGGCGAACGGGAAGGTAGCTCCCATACAGGTGCACCACGGGAGGAGGGAAATGGCGGTCCAGGCGCCGGCGACCAGGTAATAAGAAGAGGAATTCCAGGCTACGTAATGACCGGAGCGGAGCCACTGGTAGCCGGATTCGATGGTCCAGGGCGCGACCACGCTCGAAAGCCCGATCAACAATTCGAGCACGCCATAGAGCCGTAGCGGCGCCGCCGCCCGCGACCGCCCCAAACGGCGCATGAGCGCCCCGCCGGCCCAGGATCCGATTCCCAATCCGGCCATGAAGACCGACAACACGATCGAGACCATGGGCGTGGTTACGCCGAACCGGGCCATCGCCAGGCGGAGCCAGACCACTTCATACACCAGACTGCAGAACCCCGAGATGAGAAAGAAAAGGAAAAACCGCCGAATCTTCAAAGGTTATCCTCCACTCCAGTTGAACACAGTGGCTGAGAATACAGGTGGCGGGAAATGCTGTCAAATCTCACGTATCTTATCGGCTTGCGAAGCACTCTCCGCTCTCACCCGATCGAGTGGAATTGCGGAAAGTCAAGCCGCTCATCGATTCCGGCGTGCTCGGTCCAGGCGCCCGGCGAGCGCCCCGAAAGGCGTTGTCGCCAGGCAAGAGTACCAATTCAGGGGTTCCATCCAGCAATCCCTTCGCAGGAACCTGCGGCGCAGCGCCGCCCCTTCCCGCCAGTGGCCCCAATACGCCAACGTGCAGGATGTTTTGAGCGCGCGCAGGCACAGCCATCGTTCCAACAGGTCGCGCAGGCTCTCGGGGCATACGCGTCTCACGTCGTCCGGATCGGTCAGAAACGGCTCCAGGGGGCGCATCGCGCGGCGATTCCCGCTAAGCGAGGAGGCCTCGCGGTGGAAATGAGCGGCCGGCTCCATCACGAAACGCACGGGCGCGTTGAGCAGCACTTTGATCCATAAATGGCCGTCTTCTCCGAAGCGCACCCCTTTTTCATAGAAGCCTCCGAAACGGCGCACGACACCGGTCCGCGCGATGGTAGTCACCGGCCACATGAAGATGACCATGGCGCCCAGCAGCGAAGCCGGCAAATCGGGCGTGACGGGCTGAATACCGGCCCGCAGTCCTCGACGTTGATAGACCGGCGCCGAAGGGATTGCGCCCGGATGATCAAACCAGGAGAACGTCACCGCGGCCAGATCCGGCTCTCTCTCCATATAGCCGACGGCGCGCTCGAGATAATCCGGCAACCATTCATCGTCAGCGTCGAGAAACGCCAGATACTCTCCCCGCGCTTCGGCGACGGCTCGATTGCGTGCGGCGCCGGGTCCGGCATTCTCCTGGCGGAAGAGGCGGACGCGAGCATCGCTGAAATTTTGCACCAGCGCGGGGCTGGAATCGGTGGATCCGTCGTCCACCACGATTATTTCCAGATCGCAAAGGGTCTGCGACGCCGCCGATCGAAGGGCTGCTTCCACCGTCCGCTCTTTATTGAACAGTGGGATGACGGCTGAAACGCGCGGCGAGGACACCTAGTGGACCCTTTGCGCGCACCCGACCGCTCCCTGACGGTCGCGGCTCAGGGTCAGTCGCGTGCAAAGGATCGGCAGGCGCGTGCGAACACCGGAGGATTCCACGTGCCGGGACCGTGGTTCAACTTCGCGATCGCTTGGGTTCAGCGCGGGCGGAATCATCGGCCTCTTTCTCGCGAACGTGCCTGTGAAAGCGGTGTTCGCATCCGCGGCACCGAAATGGCCGCTTTCCAAACGCGGAGAAGAAAGAGTCTAGCAGACCCTTGGGCCGCGATGGACGGACGTCCCGCCCTCCGCAGGCCGGACAGCGCAAAACCGCATTTGACTGCGAATTCACCTGTTCAACCTGGTTTCCTTCAAGATTACCAGCTTCCTGGAAGTATAAAATGTTCGCATGTCTCAAACACGCCGGCAATGGCTCACCAGCGCGCCGGCGGCGCTGTCGGCAAGCACCGCGTTGGCCCAGACGGGCGGACGAATCGAGCGGCCGAATCTCGTATTGATCATCTCCGACCAGTTCCGCTGGGATTGCGTCGGCGCCCTGGGTCTCAACCCCATGAACCTGACGCCGAATCTCGATCGGATGGCGTCGCGAGGCGTGGTCTTTCGCTCAGCCTTTTCCAACCAGCCGGTCTGCGCCCCGGCGCGCGGCAGCATCTTCACCGGCCTTTACCCTCGACAGCATGGCGTGTTCAAGAACGGCGTGGCGCTCAAGGAGGATGCGGTCACGCTGGCGACGGTGGCACGGCGCGCGGGCTATTCGGCGAACTACATCGGAAAATGGCATCTCGGTTTGCCAGCCCCACAGGCTCCGCTTGGCCCCGTCGCTCCTCCGAATCGCGGCGGATTCCTGGATTTCTGGCTGGGGTCCAACGAATTAGAGCATACCTCGCACCCCTATGAGGGCGATCTTTACGACGGCAACGGCCAGCCGGTGCACTACTCGGGCCAGTACCGGACCGATTTCATGACGGGCCACGCGCAGCAATTCCTGCGGTCGGCGAAATCGCCCTTTCTGCTCTGCCTGTCCTATCTGGAAGTGCATCATCAGAACGACGTCGACAAGTTCGTTCCGCCCAAGGAGTACGCGAGCCGCTATCCGAATCCGTTCGTCCCGGAGGATCTGCGACCGTTTCCGGGTTCGTGGCCGAGCCAGTTGTCGGATTACTACGCCTGTGTCGCCAAGATGGATGAAACGGTCGGCACAATCCGGACCACGCTGCGCGAGACCGGCCTCGACAGGAACACAATTCTGATGTTCACCAGCGATCACGGCTGCCATTTCAAAACCCGGAACACCGAATACAAGCGCAGTCCGCACGAAGGCTCCATTCACATTCCGCTACTGGTCGAAGGGCCCGGCTTTAATCGCGGACTGCAGATTTGCGAACTGGTGAGCCAGGTGGATTTCACGCCTACTCTGCTGGACGCGGCCGGTCTTTCGATACCGCCAGGTATGCAGGGCCACAGCATGCTGCCGCTGCTCGATCGCAAGACCGAGGGATGGCGGGACGAAGTGTACTTCGAAATGTCGGAGTTCATCACCGGCCGCGGCCTGCGGACGCCACAGTATACCTACGCCGTCGCCGAGCCCAAACAGGCCGGCTGGAAGAGCACGCCCGGAGCGGACCGGTATGTCGAATCCGCCTTCTACGACAATTACGCCGACCCGCACCAATTGGTGAACCTGGCCGGACGGGCGGAACACCAGCGCATCGCTCAGGATTTACGCGCCCGGCTTCTGGCGCGAATGAAGGAGGCCGGCGATCCGCCGGCGGCGATCGAGAATAGCTGGTTTCCCTATCCGTGAGTCTTCCCTCGCCTGCTCCGAGGAACAGTTCAAATTGTGAATTCGGCAGGCGAATGCGTAAAGGGGTTCAGCACCCGGATGTCCTCATAGATGCGGCCGTCCTGAAAGTGCCCAGCCCCAAGGACGCATCGACCGGTCTCCAAAGGCTCAGATCTTCGACGATTTGACGCGCGGCCTTGCCCAAAGAAGAGTCTCATCAGAAATTCGGATCGTCAGATTCCGCCTCACGAAACCGGTGTAGCCGAGCTTCGTGCAGAAAATGTCACCGCCGAAGGCCTCGTCCCGGAAAGACACCATCGACGAGCGAGCCGTTTCGCACCGTTGCAACCCCGTTCACCAGAACGTACACCATCCCTTCCGAATATTGCGCCGGATTCTCGAATGTGGCGCGGTCGATCACGCGATTCGGGTCGAAAATGGCGAGATCGGCATCGGCGCCCACGGCGATGCGGCCTTTGCTACTGATGGCCAGGCGGTTGGCCGGCAATACCGTCATCTTGCGGAGGGCGTCCATCAGAGTCAGCGCGTGTTGCTCGCGCACGTAGCGGCCGAGAACCCGCGCGAACGTGCCGGCGGCTCGCGGATGGCCTTTGCCACTTTCGAGAATGCCGTCGGAAGCAATCGCCACCAGCGGGTGGGCGATCGCCAGTTTCACAATATCTTCAGAAATGGAGTGGATGGCGACCATTCCTCCCGATTTGCGGTAGCGCTCGAATGTTTCGGCGGTGAGGCGTTCGCCGCTGGCGGCCCATTGCAGGTCGTGGAAGGTGATTCCGCCCTGGCGCGCCTGCCAGCCGTCGTCGAAAATCGCCGATGCGATATCGGTCATACCGGCGGTATAGGGATAAGCCTCGGTCGTGATGTCCAGGCCGCGTTTGCGGGCGCCCTCGATCATCTCCAGACAGAGCGGAGTTTCCCGCAGGCCCATGCTGGTGATGTGGACGATATGCACGGAGGCGCCGGTGGCCGCGGCATCGGCAATCATTTCCTGTAACGCGTCGACCACTCCCGGCTCTACGGGTCCTCCATTCCGCATGTGGACATAGATGACCGCCCGTTTCTGGGCGGCCAGGCGGAAAATACCGAGGATTTCGGCACGCGACGCCAGGGGCACATAGGCGATGCCCATCCCGACACCTAACGCGCCTTCGTCCAGACCGCGGCGAATCAGCGCCTCGATGGCGCGCTGCTCGTCGGGCGTGGCCGCGCGAGTTACGGCTTCGTCGCGGGGAAGCAATCGGCCGGTATCGTGCATGACGGCCATTCGCGCCGGCAGATGGCCCGAGGACGCTCCGAAGTTGATGAGCGATTTACCTTCGCGCGCCGCGTACCATGGCGCAACCGGCGAAACACCGACCTCCATCTCGAGCGCCGTGGTGACGCCATCCATGGCCTTGAAGCGGTAGTTCTCAGGCGTTTGCCCATGCGAGTGCAGATCGATGAAGCCGGGTGCGACAACCAGGCCGGAGGCATCAATTACGGATCGTCCTTGAAGAGCCTGTTCGGATATCGCCGCGATCTTGCCATCACGAATCCCGAGTTGGCGGACACCATCGACACCGCTGGCCGGATCCATGATGCGGCCGTTGCGAATTACAACATCGAATTCCTGGGCGTGGCCGAGAAACGCCAGCATCGAGATAGTCATGAGAAGCCGCATTCACCAAATCTCCGAAACTACCGTTACGTTGAGGACTAATAAGTCAATCATCATCCGATTCATTTCGGACGGTCCGACCTGGAGTAGAGAATGTGCATTTCACCCTTTCCGGGTGAAAGCCCCCAGCACGGAACACCCGAAACAGCCGGCAATGTCAAGACCAGTCTACAACTGGAGGCTGGCTCAACCATCCGATTCTTCCACATTCGTAAGGGATCTCCACATCGATTGTCGCGCTTCTGAGCAGAAACACAGGGCCGCGTTCTCCGATGGACTCGTACTTGCAGTTTCGCATCAGATTTAGGACCTATATATCGTAATAGGGAGGACTGATCCATGAGAAGGACGCTAGCGACTTGGCTACTTGCGCTAGTCACCGTAGCTTTATTCAACATCGCTTTGGCTGACGACCATCGCACGAAACCTGCGGTGGATTTCAACGCCATTGCGAGGTTGAATGGGACCACATCATCGCTGGGCAAAACCGGTGTTGTGGTGAAGATTCTAAGTGCCGCCATTGCCAAAGACGGCACAATTACTGCCCGGGCCACGATTGTGGACTCGAACGGAATCGCGTTGGACCGCTTGGGCGTCGCGACGCCAGGGCCTGTTTCCTTGAGTTTTATCTGCGCCTACATCCCCGCCGGCAAAAGCCAGTACGTTTCGTACACAACCACGGTGGCAAGTGCGACGCTGAACAGCAACCCGTCGCAAACGCAAGCTGCCAATGACTCCGGCGGCACCTTCACGATGAACGCAATTGGCGATTACACATATACGTTCAAGACGAAGGCTCCGGCAAATTTCGATCCAACCGTCACCCATTCGGTTGGCGTATCCGCATACCGGAACTTGTCGGCCTATGGAACGTTCGATGAATGGAGCGAAGTGGGCAACGATGTCTTCTCATTTGTACCCAACGGATCCGCGGTGACGACGACACGATCCGTAGTGACGACGAATGCCTGCAATCAATGCCACGATCCCCTTTTCGCCCATGGTGGATCGCGCGTCAAGGTCGAACTGTGCATCATGTGCCACACTCCGCAGACCATCAACCCGGATACACAGCTGACGCAGGACATGAAGGTGCTGATTCACAAGATCCACATGGGATCGAGTCTTCCCAGCGTCAAAGCGGGCACGCCGTACCGGATCTGGCACCGTGGCGCCTGGTCGGACTTCTCTAACGTGGTCTTCCCGCAAGACATTCGCAACTGCACTACCTGCCATGCAGCTCCTGCTACCCAGGCCGACAACTGGAAAACCAACCCCAGTTCCGCCGCCTGCGGATCCTGCCACGACGACGTGAACTTCACGACCGGCGCGAACCATATTAATCTGCCGGCCAATGACAGCCAATGCAAAACCTGCCACAGTTCGGTTGCCAACCAGGATTTCGACGCGTCGATCCCCGGCGCGCACGTGGTGCCCAACAAATCCACTTCCCTACCCGGCCTGGTGACGAAAATCATCAGCGTCACCGGCACAACGCCCGGCAGCACGCCGGTCGTCACGTTCAGTATGGCGGATGCGAAGGGCAATGCCGTGGATGCCACCAAAATCACCTCGCTTCGGGTGGTTCTGGCCGGTGGCAACGTGGACTACAACACGGGGAATAGCGCCATGCGCGCTTCCGAAAACCCGCTCACCAACCTGACCGCGCTTAAGGCCTCCAGCGGCGGAGTCTTCACCTACACGATGACCAACAAGATTCCCGCCACGGCGACGGGATCGATGACGATTTCGATCGAAGCCAGCAACAACGTGGTCCTGATGCCGAACACTGTGGTCGCCACGACGGTGGCCAACTATGCCATGCCGGTGGAGTACTATTTCTCGGTAGATAAGTCGCCGGTAGTGGCGCGCCGCACCGTAGTTTCGATGCAGAAGTGCCAAGCCTGCCACAACGATCTATCCTTCGTGCACGGCAGCACCCGCGCCAACACGCAGGAATGCGTGATCTGCCACAACCCCGCGCTTTCAGACGGCACCTCCGGCCAAAGCGTGGACTTCGCGGTGCAGATTCACAGCACCCATCGCGGATCCGATCTCGCCAATCCATACACCCTCGGAACTACAAACTACCAGAGTGTTCAGTTCCCCGGCGACCTTCGGGATTGCACGGCTTGCCACAACACCGGTACCTACCTGGTGGAGAACGTCGGAGCCAAGACAGCGGTCGCCAGCCCGGGCGGATTCACCAAGACTACACCGCCGATTTCGGCAGCCTGCCAGGGTTGCCATGATGACGTCGCCACCGCCTCGCACGCGCTGGCCAATACGACGGCGCTGGGCGAAAGCTGCAACGCCTGCCACGCCGCTGGTATGGAATTCTCGGTGGACCGCGTCCATCAGAGGATTTTCTAACCGGGCCTTACGGATCCACGGGCCGCTCGACAATATCGGGCGGCCCTTTTTGCTGGATCCAACTCCGTCTTCATTGCGCTCGACCACTCTGTCGGCGATGCATTCGGAGGTTCGAACCCGGCGCGAGCGTCAGAACGCCGGCACGAGTGCCGGAGCTGCACGCACGAGTGCGTGCGCCACGACGGCATCCTCCCCTATTCTGGGGATATGCGAAAACTTCTGGCGTTGAACCGTAGCGAGATCGCCATCCGCATTTTGCGGGCGGCGAACGAACTGGGTCTGCGGACAGTCGCCATTTATTCCCAAGAAGACAGACTCGCGCTGCACCGGTTCAAAGCCGACGAGGCCTACCTGATAGGCGCCGGCAAGGGCCCGGTGGAAGCCTACCTGGACGTCGATGGCATTGTCGGTCTCGCGGCTGAAAAAGGTGTCGACGCAATCCATCCGGGGTACGGATTTCTTTCCGAGAATCCGGCTCTACCGAGAGCGTGCGAGCGCGCCGGCATCACCTTTGTGGGGCCGAATGCCGAGCTGCTGGAACTCCTGGGTGACAAAGTCGCCGCTCGCAAACTGGCGCAAAAGGCCGGAATTCCGGTCGTGCCGGGGACCGAGACTCCGGTCGCCGACCCGCGGCAGGCGCATCGTCTGGCCTCGGAAGTCGGCTTCCCGCTGATTATCAAAGCTGCCTTCGGCGGCGGCGGCCGCGGGATGCGCGTGGTGGACCGGGAGTCCGATTTCGCCGGCCGACTGGAAGAGGCCCGCCGCGAGGCCGGCGCGGCCTTCGGCAACGATGCCGTATTTCTGGAACGGTATATCCGGCGCGCGCGACATGTCGAAGTGCAGATCCTGGGCGATCGTCACGGCAATATCCTCCATCTGTACGAACGCGACTGCTCGGTGCAGCGCCGGCACCAGAAGGTCGTTGAAGTTGCGCCGGCTCTGGGTCTGGATCCGCGCATCCGGCGGGAGTTGGCGGAAGCCGCGGTTCAGTTGGCGCGCACGGCCGGTTATTTCAACGCCGGCACGGTGGAGTTTCTGGTGGACGCGGATTCGGGCGACTGGTACTTCATCGAAGTGAACCCGCGGATCCAGGTCGAGCATACCGTGACCGAGATGGTGACGGGAATCGACCTGGTTCGCAGCCAGATCCAGGTGGCGCAGGGGCTGGCGCTGCATGGCCCCGAGATGGATCTGCCGGCTCAGGACCGCGTGCCGCTCTATGGGTATGCGTTGCAGTGCCGCATCACCACCGAAGACGCCGCGCACCAGTTTGTCCCGGATTACGGCCGGCTCTCGACATACCGCTCGCCGGCGGGCTTTGGGATTCGGTTGGATGGCGGATCCGCTTACAGCGGCGCGGTCATCACGCCGTATTACGATTCGCTGCTGGTGAAGACCACGGCGTGGGGCCGCGAGTTCCATGAGGCCTGCCAGCGGATGGACCGGTGCCTGCGCGAATTCCGCGTTCGCGGGGTGAAAACCAACATTCCGTTCCTGGAGAACGTCATCAACCATCCCGAGTTCCAGGGGGGCCGCGTCACCACTCGTTGGCTGGAAGATACGCCGTCGCTGTTCAAATTCACGCCGCGGCGGGATCGCGCCACACGTCTGCTCGGCTACCTGGCGGAGGTGACAGTGAATGGCAATCCGACGGTGGCCGGGAAACCGCGTCCGGCGCACATCCGCACGCCGCCGATTCCGCCACACGAACCGGCGGCTCCGCCCGATGGGACGCGCCAATTGCTCCAGCAACTGGGACCCCAGGGATTCGCGGAGTGGACGCTGCGGCAAAAGCGGCTGTTGATGACCGATACGACCTTCCGCGACGCCCATCAATCGTTGCTGGCGACGCGCGTGCGCACGTACGACATGCTGGCCATCGCCAACCTGGTGGCGCATCGCCTGCACAATCTCTACAGCCTGGAGATGTGGGGCGGCGCGACGTTCGATGTCACGATGCGATTCCTGCACGAGGATCCGTTCGCGCGCCTGCGCAGTATCCGCGCGGCCATTCCCAATATCTGTCTGCAGATGCTGCTGCGCGCCGCCAATGCCGTGGGCTATACCGCCTATCCCGACAACGTCGTAGCGGAATTCATTTATGAGGCGGCGGCCGAGGGGATCGATATCTTCCGTATCTTCGATTCGCTGAACTGGCTGCCGAATATGAAGGTTTCGATGGAGGCGGTGCGCAAGACCCGGGCGGTATGCGAAGCGGCCGTCTGCTACACCGGCGACATCCTGGATCCCAAGCGCGACAAATATCCGCTGGCGTATTACGTTCGCATGGCGAAAGAGCTGGAGCGCATGGGCGCGCATATCATCGCTATCAAAGACATGGCGGGGCTTTGCAAACCCTACGCGGCCGAGAAGCTGGTGAAGGCGCTGCGCCAAGAAGTCGGCGTGCCGATTCATTTCCACACGCACGATACCAGCGGCGTGAATTCGGCCTCGGTGCTGAAAGCGGCCGAGGCGGGCGTGCATGTGGCCGATGGAGCGGTTGCCTCGATGAGCGGTCAGACCAGCCAGCCCAATCTGAATTCGATTGTGGCCGCGCTGCGTCATACGCGCCGCGACACGGGGCTCGATCCCGACGCGCTGAACGAATTCTCCGATTACTGGGAAGTGGTGCGCGAATATTATGCTCCGTTCGATACCGGGCTGAAGTTCGGGACTCCGGGGGTGTACCTGCACGAGATGCCGGGCGGGCAATTCACCAACCTCAAAGAGCAGGCGGAATCGATGGGATTGGGCGCGCGGTGGCGCGAGATCGCGCGCACTTATGCCGACGTCAACATGGCGTTCGGCGACATCGTGAAGGTGACGCCATCCAGCAAAGTGGTGGGGGATATGGCGATCTTTCTGGTCAACCATAACATGACCATGAAGCAGTTCGAAGGCCTCACTCCCGACCACAATCTGACGCTACCCACGTCCGTCATCGAGATGTTTCAAGGATCGCTGGGCGAGCCGCAAGCGGGATGGCCGAAGAAGCTGCAAAAGATCGTCCTGCGGGGCCAGAAGGCGCAGCGCGGACGTCCTGGCGCGCATTTGCCCAGGGTGGATCTGGAAGAGGCGGCCGCCACGGCCGAGAAAAGGATCGGGCGCCGGCCCTCGCGCGACGAAACGCTCAGCTACCTGATGTACCCCGACGTATTCGTCAGGTTTGCGAAAGCCAGTCAGACGTTCGGCAATGTGGATGTGCTGCCTACGCCGGCGTTCTATTTCGGCATGGACCGCGGCGACGACATCGCGGTGGAACTGGAGCCGGGGAAGACGCTGGTGATCAAGTTCCTCACGGTCAGCGAACCGCACCCGGACGGCACGCGGACGGTGTTTTTTGAGTTGAACGGGCAGCCGCGGGAAGTGGTGGTCCGCGACCGCAGCCTGGAGGTTCGCGAGCCTGCGAAGCCCAAAGCCGATCCCGGTCAGCCGGGCCAGATCGGCGCGCCGATCCCGGGGGTCGTTTCGACGGTGGCGGTGGAATTGAACGAGACGATCAAGAAAGGAGACCGTCTGCTGGTGATGGAGGCGATGAAGATGCAGAGCACGGTCTACGCGCCGCTGGGCGGCCGCGTGTCGCAAGTCCTGGTGCGCCCGGGACAGCACGTGGATGCCAAGGATTTGCTTCTGGTGATCGAATAGGGCAAAGGCCAGTCTCCCGCTAATCGCCAACTGGCCGAGGGCCGAGCTTGATGAAGACGCGGTGAATCCGCTAAGGTTGAGCAGGAGCACACCGCTGGACATCCATCTCATCGACGGCACGTATGAGTTGTTCCGCCATTACTACGCCGTGCCTTCCATGCGCGACGCGAATGGCCGTGAGATCGGCGCGGTCCGCGGTGTCCTGGCCTCGGTTAAGGGAATGGTCAAGAGCGGAGCGACACATCTTGCCGTGGCGACCGACCATGTGATCGAGTCGTTCCGAAATTCTCTGTGGCCGGGGTACAAGACGAGCGAAGGCGTCGCGCCCGATTTGCTGGCTCAGTTCGGTCCGCTGGAAGAGGAGTTGGCGGCGGCGGGAATCGTGGTTTGGCCCATGGTCGAATTCGAAGCCGACGACGCGCTCGCAGCCGGCGCGTCCGCCGCGGCGCGGGATCCGCGGGTCGATCGAATTTTCATCTGCACACCCGACAAGGACCTGGCGCAGTGCGTGCGGGGCGCGCGGATCGTGCAGTTGAATCGCCGTACGCGCGCGGTGATGGACGAAGCCGGCGTCGCACAGAAGTTTGGAGTGCCGCCGGCATCGATTCCCGATTACCTGGCGCTGGTGGGCGACGCCGCCGATGGCTATCCGGGTCTACCAGGCTGGGGAGCGAAATCGTCATCCGCCGTTCTGGCGAAGTTCGGCCACCTGGAAGCGATCCCGGAGGATTGGCGGGAGTGGCACGTCGATGTGGGGCGTGCGGGCGCGCTGGCAGAGACACTGGCCAGCCAGCGTGAGAATGCGATCTTGTTCCGGACGCTGGCCACGCTGAGAACGGATATCCATCTGATCGACAGCGTGGACGAGTTGGAGTTCCGAGGCAATAGCAACTCCGTGGCATGATAGTAGCCTAAGCCCTCCAAGGAACCTTCATGCGTTTGCGCGATATTCCACTAAGCTCGTCGGCTATTCGCGAGCTCACCATTCTCAGCCGTCAATTAGGGGCGGTGAACCTTTCGCAGGGTTTCGCAGACGAAGACACCTGGCCCGAAATCAAGCAATTTGCCGGGCGCGCGATTCAAGAGTCCACGCATCAATACACCGATCCGCGCGGCGAACCGGGACTTCGCGAGCAGATCGCTCTGGCCTGCAGCCGGCAGTTCGGATGGGAGGTGGATCGCGAACAACATGTGGTGGTGACCTGCGGCGCCACCGAGGCGATGATCGTGAGTTTGGAAGCGCTGCTTCCGGAACGATCCGAAGTAATTCTGTTCACGCCGTTTTACGAGAATTACTTCCTGCAAACGCTGATTTCCAACATGAGGGCGCGGTATGTCGACCTGCGTGAACCTTCGTTCGAGTTCGACCGGGGCGATTTGGAAGGGGCCTGTTCGCCGGCTACCGCGGCCCTGATCCTTTGCAATCCCTGCAATCCGACCGGCAAGGTATTTACGCGCCGGGAACTCGAAACCATTCTCGAGTTCGCCATCGAGCACGATTTGCTGGTTTTCGTCGACGAAACCTACCACCATTTCATCTGGGATGGCGCCACGCACATAAGCCTGGCTTCCCTTCCCGGAGCGCGCGACCGCGTGATCACCATTGTTTCGATGGGCAAGACGTACTCGGTGACCGGCTGGCGGGTCGGCTATCTCATCGCCCCCGCGCCCCTGGTAGCGCAGTTGTCGGCGGTGCACGATTTTCATACCATCACCGCGCCTCATCCGCTGCAGGTTGCGCTGGCCAACGCGATGCGGGAGCTGGATGCGAGCTTCTACGAGAAAGTCCGCCGCGAATTCCTTTTCCGAAGAGAACTACTGGCGGGCAGCCTGCGAGAATGTGGCTTCTCTTTCACCGATCCACAGGGCTCCTATTTTCTCTGGTGCAGTTACTCCGCGATGGCTTCCACTCCGGACGTGGCCTTTTCTCAATGGCTGTTGCATCGCGGGGGGATTGCGGGTTTGCCGGGGTCGGTCTTCTATCCGAAAGGCGCCAGGGACACGCAGCGCATCCGGTTTACTTTTTCAAAATCGCGCGCAACGCTGGAAGCTGCGAAAGAACGGCTCTCGCGTCTGCGAATCAATGAATCGATTTAGCCGAAAGATATTTCAGCCTCCTGTCGAAGCCTGGTAGTGATACCCTGTGGCGGAGGGTCATATTAATGGACGGCGGCGTCACCGACAAGTCCCACTCATCGGCGCACGAGCAGGCGATAGCCGCCCTGCTGAGACTGCCGCCGTTGTCCGCCGTAGCGGTTCAGGTGCAGCTCTTAGCGGGCGAGACGCTGGAATTGGCGGAAGTCGCCGAGATGATCACGGCGGATGCCGCGCTCAGCGCCGACGTATTGCGCCTGGTGAACTCCTCGTTGTTCGGTATGCGCCGCCCCGCCACCGGAATCCTGCACGCGGTGGCGCTCCTGGGCTTGAATCGCGTGATGACGCTGGTAGTCACGGCGGCGCTCCGCAGCTATGCCAGCCCGGCACACGGTACGGCTGCTCTGAAGCGCTGCTGGCGTCACAATCTGGGGTGCGGACTGATTTGCGAGAAACTGGCCAACACCGTGGATCTCGACCCGGACGTAGCGTACACGGCCGGCCTACTGCACGATATCGGCCGCTGCGGCATGCTGGGAGTGTGGACGGCGCATTACGGCAACCTGCTGGATACCGCTGCGCCCGACCCACAAGCTTTGCTGGCATCCGAAGAAGAGGAGCTCGGGATCACGCACACGGCCGCCGGAGCTTTCCTGCTGGAGACCTGGCATTTGCCGGAAACGCTGATTGAAGTGGCCCGGCGCCATCACGATCCGCCCGCGCCGGATGTCACGGATTACATCGGACTGGCCCATTGTGCCTGCGCGTTAGCGGACCAGTTTGGCTTCGGCGTGACGGGCGCGCCGGGCGACGTAGAAGGTAAGGTCGATGTGCCGCAGCCATGGCGCGGCCTGGTGGACGGCTTGCCCGAGGATTTCGGATTCACCGTCGCCGAACGGATCAACGCGCTGGAGTTGCACCTTTTGCCAGGGTGAGCCGCGACGCGTTTCACTCGTGCGGGCGGCTGCAACAGGCGCCGGGATGGGTCCCGGCGCGCCAGGTAACAGCGCCGTTCCACGTTTAACACCTTGACCTTCGACCTATCATCGTATACCTTGAATGGTAGAAGGTTGAGGTATCAATGCCGCCGCCCCGCTTTCCCATTCCGCAAGGCACCCTGGACATGCTGATTCTGCAGATTCTCTCGCTGGAGCCGGCGCACGGCTACGGCATCGCGCAGCGCCTCGAGCAGATTTCTCGATCCGTCGTGCAGGTAAATCAGGGATCGCTCTATCCGGCTCTCCACCGGCTGGAGCAAAAGGGATGGCTGCGATCTTCCTGGAAGGAGTCCGAGACCGGGCGCGACGCGAAGTTTTATTCGCTGACGCCGGGCGGACGAAAGCAACTGGCGGTCGAGAAAGACAGTTGGGCCCGCCTTGCCGGCGCCGTCCGACTGATCTTCGAGGAGGGAGACGGGGTATGAGGCAGATCTGGAACTGGCTCCGGCGGCACGATCTGGAGGATAGCCTCGACCGCGAATTGCAATATCATCTCGATCGGCGGGTCAGCGATCTCATGGGAACCGGCGTGCCGGAGGCCGAGGCACGGAGGCAGGCCAGGCTGGAGCTCGGCGGTCTCACGCTGGTGCGGGAGGAAGTTCGCGACGTCTGGTTCACGCGATGGCTCCGCGATTTCGCCGCCGATTTTCGGCTCACCGGCCGGTCGTTCCTGCGCGGCCCGTCGTTCAGCGCAGTTATCGTGCTCTCGCTGGCGCTGGGAATCGGAGCCACTACCGCCATTTACTCCCTGGTGGACCAGGTGATCCTGCGTGCGCTTCCTATCCGCCAGCCGGAGCGTCTGGTCCTAATAGATTGGCAAGGGGACCAGGTGGCCAGCGGATTCGGCACTTGGAATCTGATGTCGTATCCCATCTGCCGCGATCTCCAGTTGCAGGACCAGTTTTTCGACGGCGTGCTCTGCCGCGCCGCCGCCAACGTGAATCTGTCGACTGGTGGAGAATCCAGGCCGGCGGCCGTGGAGATAGTCTCCGGGACCTATTTTTCGACGCTCGGAATCCGTCCCGCTCTGGGAAGGGTGCTCAGTCCTGAAGACGATCAAACGCCCGAAGCCAGCCCGGTTGTGGTGCTGGCCTACGATTTCTGGAAGGCGCAGTTCAGCGGCGCTCCCGATGTGGTGGGACGAAAAATTCTGATAAACCGGCATCCCATGACCGTGGTCGGCGTCGCCGCCCGCGCGTTTCACGGCGTCGACGTCGGCCAGACTCCGGTCCTCTGGGTTCCCGCTTCGATGTCCTCTCAAGCCATTCCCGGATTTCAGGACATGCTCGACCGGCGTACCCGCTGGATGCAGATCCTCGGCCATCTTCGCGAAGGCATCACCCCGGAAAAGGCTCAAGCGGGGCTGCAGCCTTGGTTCAAATCCATGCTCGAAGAAGACAGCCGCCGCGCCGGATTCCCGCGAATCGGTGCGGCGCGCCGCCGGCGATACTTTGAATCCACTCTGACGCTTAAGCCCGCGCCTCAGGGCCATTCCGCGCTGCGGCGCGCGCTCTCGGAACCGCTCTGGGTCTTGTTGGCGGCAACGGCCCTGCTGCTGTGCCTGGCATGCCTGAATGTCGCCGGGCTTTTCCTGGCGCGCGGATTGGCTCGCGAGCGGGAAATCGGCACGCGCCTGGCTTTGGGCGCGTCGCGCGGCCGCATCGCCCGCCAGCTTCTGGCGGATGCCATTCTGTACTCGCTGGCCGGGGGTTTACTGGGCGTGGCACTTTCACCTTTCGCCATGCGATCGCTCATCGCATTTTTGCCGCAGGATGTCGCGGCCACCTCGCTGCAATCGACGCTCGATGCGCGGCTGCTGCTTTTCGCTTTCGTCGTGAGTGTCGTGTCCGGCCTGGCGAGTGGCCTGGCGCCGGCCTTGACCGCCGGGCGAGAGTCGCTGGTTACCTCGCTCCGAGCTCGCGGCACTTTGACTTTCGGCGCCATGCGGCTGCGGAAGGTTATGGTCACCGGGCAGATTGCCTTCTCTCTGCTGTTGCTGATTGGAGCCATGCTGTTCGCTCGGACGCTTGCCGGTCTGCTGGCCAAAGGACCCGGCTTCGCCACAACCAGCCTGGTTGCTTTCAGCCTCGATACCAGCAGGAACGGCTATTCACCGGCGGATGGCAGCCGGTTGATGCACCGAATTCAAGATGAGATCACCGCGTCCGCCATGTGCCAGGCTTCGGGGATGACGCGCTTCCCGTTGTTGACCGGTGGAAGCTGGAATAACGGAATGACGATTCAAGCCGGACAACGGATCACTACCGATCGCGAAGTCAATATGAACGCGGTTACGCCGGAGTTTTTCAGCGCGTTGGGAATCCCCGTTCTAGCCGGCAGAAACTTTGACCAGCGGGATTCCCGGCCATCCGGCGACGACTCGTATCGGACTGCCATGGTGAACGAGACCTTCGTGAAGCGATACCTGGCGGGGCAAAACCCGATTGGCGCCCATGTTGGGTTCGGAACCGGTCCCGACGCCAAGACCAGCATCGAAGTCGTCGGGGTGGTCGCGGACAGCAGCTATCGCGATCTTCGCGAGGAGTCGGAGCAGGCATTTTTCCCGTACTTCCAGACCAACGTAGGTTCCGGGACATTTTATGTGAAGGTCCGCAGCACGCCTGAAGCGGCCTTCCAGTCGATTCGCGCCATCGTGCAAAGGGCCGATCCGTCGCTGCCGATCCTGTCGTACCGCACCATGACGGAGCAGATCGGCCGCTCCCTAAAAAGCGAGCGGATGCTGGCGGCACTGTCGGAAGCCTTCGGAGCACTGGCGCTGCTGCTCTCGCTGGTGGGGCTCTACGGCGTGATGTCCTTCATGGTCACCGAGCGCACGCGCGAGATTGGAATCCGCATGGCGCTGGGAGCAACGGGCGCATCGACAGTCTGGCTGGTGCTGCGGGATGCGCTCGTGATGGTCGCGGTTGGCTGGGCGATCGCACTGCCGTGCGTCCATTGGCTGGGGCGGTTAGTGGAGTCGCAATTGTTCGGCGTCACGGCGACCGATTTCACAACCATCGCTCAAGCGACGCTGCTGTTGGCGTCCGCGGCCATCGGCGCCGCGTTCATCCCGGCATACCGGGCGGCATCCGCGAACCCGATCGATGCCCTGCGGCTGGATTAATTCGCGGACGGCCTTTCGAGGCGATCGACCACCATCACCTCGACCGGCCCTTTGGCCGTATCCAGTTTCAAGCCCAGTTGTTCCTGCAGCGCCTG
>Ga0335073_10003950_pt1 | contig 20678 bp, 17 predicted proteins | sample Lox_Sample_22_FD_207093 | JGI IMG/M metagenome (GOLD analysis project Ga0335073, IMG submission 207093) | Soil microbial communities from Loxahatchee National Wildlife Refuge, Florida, United States - Lox_Sample_2.2 | ecosystem: Environmental > Terrestrial > Soil > Wetlands | place: USA...
ACGCGCTCGTCACACATGCGCGCGAAGGCTTCAACCTGCGCGCGCGACGGCCAATCGGCGCGCTGATGCGCTCGAGCGGCATCCGGCGAGCCCGGATCGATACCACGCTCGAAAAGCTTTTCATAGGCGGGATCGATGGGTGCTTCACCGAGCGCGCGCTCGTTGAGCGTCAAAAAGCTGAACGCCGGCAAGTGTCCTTCGTAAAAAAGGAATGGATGGCGCAACGGGATCGGGCGCGAGAAGAACGCGTCGTCGTCGATCAGCGCGAAGAGCTGGGCCGAGCGTTCGCGATTGCGCCGGTACCAATCGATGAGCGCGCTGCGATCTAAGCCTGGCGTCGTTGAAATCATGGTCGTCACCCTTTACCCCGATGCGGCGGATGCTTCGCGCCTGCGCCGCAAAAAGTCCTCGAACTCCGCGGCGGGTAATGGCGGTGCAACCGCATAGCCCTGGACGATGTCGCAGCTGTGCTCGGTGAGGAACGCAAGCTGCGACAGCGTCTCGACGCCCTCGGCGACGACTTCAAGGCCAAGACTATGCGCCATCCCGATCACCGTCTTGACGATCGTCTCGTCAAATACTTCGTGCCCCACGCCGATGACGAACGAGCCGTCGATCTTGAGCACGTCGAGCGCAAAGCGGCGCAGGTACGCGAGCGAGGAATACCCCGTGCCGAAGTCGTCGACGGCAATACGAATACCGGCAGCCTTGAGATCGCGAACGATCCCGACGGTCTGCGCAGCATCCGACATTGCAACGCTCTCGGTGATCTCGACCTCGAGGAAACTCGGATCGAAGTGCGCGTTTTCGATTGCTTGCAATACCCGCTTACGCAGGTCGCGCTGGTGAAATTGTCTGGCCGAGAGGTTGACGGCCAAGCGCACCGGCGCAAGTTCGCGATGCCAGCGTTCTACCTGTTTAGCTGCAGTTTCCAGGACCCAATCGCCGAGCGGCACGATCAAACCCGACATCTCGGCGCTTGGAATGAAATGCGAGGGCTCGATCAGCCCGCTCTTGGGATGGTTCCAACGCAGCAGCGCCTCGACGCTGATGATGTCACCGGTGCGGACGTCAAGCTGGGGCTGGTAGTAGACGACGAATTGATCGTACTCGAGCGCGCGACGAAGAAGCTTCTCTTGTGAGAGGCGCATGTGAATCGGCGCTTCGAGCGTGGGATTGTAGAAGTAGTAGCCATTGCGCCCGCGATCTTTGGCGCGGTACATCGCGATGTCGGCGTTCTTGATCAACGTCTGATCGTCACGGCCGTCCTCGGGATAGACGGCGATCCCGATGCTGGTTGAGATGTACTGCTCGTATTCATCGAGGAGAAACGGCTCGCTGATGATCCCCAAGATGCGCTCGCCGACATCGCGCACGTGATCGGCATCGCGGCAATCGGTGAGTAGCACGACGAATTCGTCGCCGCCCATCCGGGCGATCGTCGCATCGTCACCGAGCTCTTTGACGAGCCGCTGCGCAACCATCTGCAGGAGTCGGTCGCCTCGCGCATGGCCGAGTGTGTCGTTGACATCCTTGAAGCGATCGAGATCGAGAAAGAGTACGGCAACGCGGCCGAGGCGCGACTGCGCGACTTCGATCGCGTCGCGCAACTTTTCGGCGAGAAAGACGCGATTGGGAAGTCCGCTCAACGCATCGAAGTAGGCCATCGCGCGCAAGCGCGCCCGCTGGCGGCTGCGATCGATTGTTCCGGCGATGAGCGTAGCGATCAAGCCTAAGAGATCCGCATCGGTCGGCGAGAACTCGCGCCCGCTGCCACCGGGATCCGCGAAAACGAGCGCGCCGTACGGCTCTCCCGCGACGTCGAGGCGCATGGCGATGCCGTTCCGGAAGGGCACGGGAATCGCAGCGCCCGGCAGCGACGCAACGTTCTTCGCCATCGCGACGATCTCGGCGTCGGCAATCGTGTCGACGCCGGGTTCGCGGTAGACCGCCTCGATTCTCGGCGCACCATTTGCCATCTCGACGACGGCGCCGAGGGTGAGATCGCAGGCATGACAGCCCATTTCGAGCGATGCGCGCATCCGCACGTCCGGATAATCGCCGCTCGCCGCGATGAAGTAGAGGTTGCGAATGCGCAAGCTTTGCATCTCGGCACGGCGCTCCGCGGTGCGCCGCTCGGTGATGTCTTGCAGGACCCCGTATACGCCGACGCGCTCGCCGCCTTTGTACTGGGGGATGAACGTGATCTCGAGTTCGAGCGGCGAACCGTCGGCGTCGGGCGCTTCGAGATTGACCGAAACGGGGCTCCCGGCGAGCGCGCGGGTGAAGGCTGATAAGGCGCGCCCGCGATCGTGTTCCGGGATGAACTCGCGAAAGTGCATCCCGGCCACGTTCTGGAGCTTGTATCCGGTGATGCGCGTCGCCGCCTGGTTGATCTCAACGATCGTGCCGTCGCGATCCATGGAGACGACCCCGTCGGGATTGTGTTCGAAGAGCGAACGTAATGCGCTCGCGGCAGCCCGCTGCTCGGTTTCGTCCCGTGTGATGGTGTAGATGCCTTCGATGTTACCATCACGGTACATCGGGAATGAGGTGACCGACACATCGAGCGGCGCGCCTTCGAGCGTGCGGACGCGCGAGTCGTAGAAAAGCGTTTCACCGGAAAGCGAGCGTTGCAGGTATTCTTCGTGCTTGGGCACGTCTTCGGGATCGAGGAACGCCGAATAGTGCAGTCCGATCAGCGCTTCGGGCGGCGCAAAGCGCCGCACGGTGTCGTTCACCGCGATAAAATACCCGTTGCGATCGATGATCGAGACGATGTCGGGGTTATAGTCGAAGAACGAGCGAAATCGCTCTTCGCTCTCTGCAAGTGCATTTTGCGCGCTCAGTGAATCGGTGATATCTTCCGCGTACGAAAGCGCATGATACCTGCTGCTGTCCTGCACGGCAAAGGTAGTCCAGCGGCAGACGCGTACCTCGCCGTTGGAGCGATGGTTCCGGTTGACACTGACCAGCGTGCGAAGTCCGTCGAGGCCGTCGAGACGTTCCTGCACTTCACGCACGATCGGCTTATCATCCGGTGCGACAAAATCGAACTCGTCGATCGTTTTCCCTAGCACGTCGTCGGCGGCGAAGCCGAACATGTCGGTTGCGCGGGCCGACCAATAGGTTACGCGGTACGCCGCGTCCCAGGCGATGATGGCGAGCGGCGAACGTAGAAGCAGGTCGTCAAGAAGACGGAGATCGCGTTCACCGAGCATGCAGTTAGTGTGCGAGGTACTCGAAGAGTCCGTGAACGCCGCCCTCGCGACCGAACCCGGATTCTCGGTACCCGCCGAACGGCGAACTGGGGTCGAACTGATTGAACGTGTTACACCACACGACGCCTGCGCGCAAGCGCTGTGCAACCCACATGTTCTTGCTGCCTTTCTCCGTCCATACGCCGGCCGAGAGGCCATAGGGCGTATTGTTGGCTTTCTCGACGGCTTCGTCAGGCGTGCGGAAGGTCAAGATCGAAAGCACGGGCCCGAAGATCTCTTCGCGCGCGATGCGATGCGACTGATGCACGTTCGAGAAGAACGAAGCCGGGAAGAAGAAGCCGCGTGATGGGAGGTCGCACTGCTGCTGCACGAGCGTCGCGCCCTGCTCGACGCCGCTGCGCACAAGTTCCTCGATCTTTTCGAGTTGCGCGCGCGAGTTGATCGCGCCGATGTCGGTATTTTTGTCGAGCGGATCGCCCAAGCGCAGCGTTTGCAGGCGCTCGGTGAGGCGCACGACGATTTCGTCGTGCACGCGCTCCTCCACCAGCAGGCGCGATCCGGCGCAGCACACGTGACCTTGATTGAAGTAGATGCCGTTGACGACACCCTCGATCGCTTGATCCATCGGCGCGTCGGCGAAGACGATGTGCGCGGCTTTGCCGCCGAGTTCCAGCGTGAGTCGCTTGTCGCTGCCGCCAAGGCGACGCGCGATCATCTTCCCGACTTCGGTCGAACCGGTGAACGCGATCTTGTCGACGTCGGGATGTTCGACCAGCGCAGCCCCGGTCGTGCCGTCACCGGTGACGACGTTGACGACGCCGGGCGGCAGATCGGCCTCTTCGATGATCTGCGCAAGCGCGAGCGCGGTGAGCGGCGTGGTTTCGGCCGGCTTGAGCACGACGGTGTTGCCGCACGCGAGTGCGGGTGCGAGCTTCCATGCGGCCATGAGCAGGGGGAAATTCCAGGGCACGATCTGCCCGCACACCCCGAGCGACTGCGGCTCGCGCCCCGCGCGCATGATCCACTCGAGCTTGTCGGCCCAGCCCGCATTATAGAAGAAGTGCGCCGCCGATGCCGGGATGTCGAAATCGCGCGATTCCTTGATCGGCTTGCCGCCGTCCATCGTTTCGAGGACGGCGAGTTCGCGCGAACGTTCGGTTATCGCGCGCGCGATGCGGTAGATGTATTTCGCGCGATCGGCCGGCTTGAGTTTGCGCCAGTACTTATCGTAGGCCTTACGCGCAGCGCGGACCGCGCGGTCGACGTCGGCATCATTGGCGTATGCGATACGCGCGAGCGTGGTCTCGGTCGCAGGATTGACCGTCTCAAAATAGGCGCCGCTCGCCGGCGGCGACCAGCGGCCGTCGATGAAGAGCCCGTAGTCGTCGCGTATCTGAGGGCGCACACTCTCCGGCGCCGGAGCGTAATCGAAGATCGCCATCGTCAATCCTTCGGTATGTAATCCGTACCCGCGTAGTGGCCCGTCTCTTCCTTTTCGAGCTGCATGAGCAGGTCGTCGAGCAAGGCGCTTGCGCCGATTCGGAAGCGGTCAGGGGTGAGCCAAGCGTCGCCGAGCGTCTCCTTCACGATCACGAGATACGTCAACGCCTGCTTGGTCGTCCGCACACCGCCGGCGACCTTGAGCCCGCGCCGTTCTCCGGTGCGCCGCGCAAAGTCGCGAATCGCTTCGCACATCACGAGCGCCGTCGGGAACGTTGCATTGGTTCCTACTTTACCGGTCGAGGTCTTGATTGTGTCGGCACCGGCCTCGAGCGCAAGATCGCTCGCGCGTCGAATGTTGTCGTACGTGCCGAGCTCACCCGTTTCGAGAATGACTTTGAGATGCGCGGCGGAACCGCAAAGCTGTTTGACCGCAGCGATCTCGCCAAAAACCGAGCCTTCGTCGCCGGAGAGAAACGCGCCGCGATCGATCACCATATCAATCTCATCGGCACCTGAGGCTAAAGCTGCAGCCGTATCGGCAAGTTTGACCTCGAGACTGGAGAGACCGCTCGGAAACGCCGTGGCTACCGAGGCAACCTTGACCGGCGTACCGCGCAGCGCTTCTTTGGCGACCGGCACGAGGTTTGGGTAGACGCACACGGCAGCGACGCTTGGCACGTTGGGCCAACCGGGTCGCGGGTTGCGCGCCTTCGCACAGAGCGAGCGGACGCGCCCGCGCGAGTCCTTTCCTTCGAGAGTCGTGAGATCGATGCAACGGATCGCAAGCGTAATGCCCTCGAGCTTGGCTGAGGTCTTGATCGAACGCTTCGCGAGCGCAGCCGCACGCGACTCGAGCATGACCGCATCGACACTAACACTGGAGCTCGTAAGCGTCGGCATCACCAAGCCTAGAGCGTTCCGCGCTTTTCTTGTTCTTTTTCGATCGAAACGAAGAGCGCCTTGAAGTTGCCCTTTCCGAACGAGAGGCTGCCCTTACGTTGAATGATCTCGAAAAACACCGTCGGGCGGTCCTGCAGCGGCTTGGTGAAGATCTGCAGCATGTAGCCGAGATCGTCGCGGTCGACCAGGATGCGCCGTTCGCGCAAGACATCGAACGCTTCGTCGATCTTGCCGACGCGCTCGGCCAGCATCTCGTAGTAGCTGTCGGGTGTGTCGAGAAATTCGACGCCGTTATAACGGAGCGCATCGATCGTCGCGACGATGTCGTCGGTGCGGATCGCAATATGTTGCACGCCCGAGCCGCGATAAAATTCGAGATACTCCTCGATTTGCGATTTCTTCTTGCCCTGCGCCGGCTCGTTGATCGGAAACTTCACTTGGTGGCGCGGATCGCTCATAACTTTGGACTTGAGCGCGGTGTACTCGGTCGAGATGTCTTTATCGTCGAACGAGACGAGCTGCGAGAAGCCGAAGACGCGAGCGTAGAAGTCGCCCCACGCGTCCATCTCGCCCCACCCGACGTTGCCCACGCAGTGGTCGATGAACTGCAAGCCGGGCTTTTTGCTGCCCGGGAGCGTGCGGTGGGCCTCGACGTAGCCCGGCAGGAAGGCGCCGGTGTAGGCGCTGCGCTGAATGAAGGTGTGCACGGTGTCGCCGTAGGTGGCGATCGTCGCGCGGACGATGCGGCCCGTCTCGTCGGAAAGCTCGACCGGTTCGCTGACCGACGTCGCGCCGCCGGCGATCGCGCGCTCGTATGCGGCGCGCGCGTCGTCGACGACGATTGCGATATCCTTGACGCCGTCGCCGTGTAAGGCGACGTGGTGCGAAATCGCGCTTTGCGGATCCAAACTCGCAGTGATGACAAAGCGCAGATTGTTCTGCTCGAGCACGTAGCTCGCGCGATCCTTTATGCCGGTTTCCGGGCCTGCGTATGCGACTTGATCGAAGCCGAACGCCGACATGTAAAAATGCGCGGCCTGTTTTGCGTTGCCGACATAGAACTCGACGTAGTCCCAGTCGATGCGAGCCAGCGGATTGCTGCGCGCTTCGATGCTCGTGCTCATGCTTGAGGGCTTGGCGAAGCGTCGGGAGGGGCCCTGTCGAACACGTAACATCGTGACGACTCTTGCCCCAACCGGCGCCGTGCGCGCCGCCCTCGAGCGCTTGATCGACTATGCTGGTCTGTTTCCGCCCGCAGTGTTACCGCTGGAAGCGGCCCTTACTGAATACGAGCAGGCGCAGGAAGGCGCAGCCTCCTGGATGCTCTCGCGTTTCATTGTAAAGGCCGCGGACCTCGACGCGCTGCGCACGCTCCGTGAAGGACGGCCGCGCATCGAACTCAGTGTGATTGCACCACCGGCGTTGTTCGATGTCGTTGCCCGTGCCCGACGCGAGAATTGGGCGACGATCGCGAGTTTGGAAGTTCCCCTCGGTGATGCGACGATCGATGCGTGCGCGCGGCTGATGCACGAGCTGCAGCTCGACGACGTACCGGCGTACGTCGAACTCGCGCGCGGCCGATTGGCGATGGACGAACTTGCACGCCACCGCCTTGGCGCGAAGCTCCGCTGCGGCGGCGTCGAGCCTGCGGCATTTCCATCGGTTGCGGCCGTGGCCGGCTTCATCTACGCGGCGGGCGCTGCTGATGTCCCTTTCAAGGCGACCGCAGGCCTCCACCACCCGGTCCGCCATTTCAATGAAGAGGCCGGCGTCATGATGCATGGCTTCCTTAATATCTTGCTTGCAACGGCTCGCGCAGGCGACGTCGATGAGAAGACCCTCGAAGCGATCGTCGCCGAAGAAGACCCAGCTGCGCTTGCGTTGACCGAGGAAGCCCTCATGCGCCGGGGGCGCGCGCGCTTCGTCTCGTACGGCAGTTGCAGCTTCGCGGAACCGGTGGCCGATCTCCGCGCGCTGCGCGTGCTGCCTGCGGGATAGCCGATATGCCACACATCAACGCGTGGGTGCCGGTCCCGGCCGGCAGCGACTTCACGATCTACAATCTCCCCTACGGCGCGTTCGTCCACCAGGGTCGCACGCGCCTCGGCGTCGCGATCGGGACGCGCATCCTCGACCTTTACGCGCTGGCTGAGGCGGGATTAGTCGACGGCGTCGTGGAGCGCGAACTCGTGCAAGCGCAATTGCTCAATCCCTTCCTGGCTGCGGGTCCGCAGGTTTGGAAAAAGCTTCGTCTACACGTTGCCGGACTGCTGCGTGGGGACGATCGCGGTGATGCGCGGTTACGCGAACGGAATAGCGACGCGTTCTTCGTCGAGCAAGCGAGCGCGAAAATGGTGGTGCCGATGGAGATCGGCGACTACGTCGATTTCTATTCGTCGCTCGAGCACGCGACAAACCTGGGCAAGATCTTGCGTCCAAACAGCGAGCCGTTGCTTCCGAACTGGCGGCACATGCCGATTGCCTATCACGGACGCGCGAGCACGGTGGTCATTGACGGCTCCGCCATCGTCCGGCCGAGTGGCCAGCGTAAGCCGGCCGGTGCGGATGCTCCGGTGTTCGGGCCCACGCAGCGCTTAGACATCGAACTCGAAGTGGGCTTCGTCACCGGACCCGGCAACAAACTCGGAGATCCGATTCGTGCCGCAGCGGCACGCGAACATATCTTTGGGTTGGTCCTCGTGAACGACTGGAGCGCCCGCGACATTCAGGCCTGGGAATATCAACCGCTCGGGCCGTTCCTTGGAAAATCATTTGCGACGACGATCTCGCCCTGGATCGTAACCTTGGATGCGCTCGAGCCATTTCGCGTCGCGGGTCCGCAACAGGATCCACAGCCGCTGCCGTACTTGCGCGGGTCCGATCGTAGCGCGTACGACATCAAACTCGAAGTTGATGTCGCATCCCAGGCTATGCGGGAGGCCGGGGTTGCCGCGGTGACGATTTCCCGTACGAACTTCAAAGAGCTGTACTGGAGCATGGCGCAGCAACTCGCGCACGTGACCGTGAATGGGACGCAGATTCGGCCCGGCGATCTCTACGCGTCGGGAACGATCAGCGGCCGCAGCCCCGACTCGCTCGGCAGCTTCATCGAGCTCACCTGGAACGCAACCAAGCCGCTGACCTTACCACACGGCGAAGTTCGCGGCTTCTTGCAAGACGGCGACGAGGTCACGCTCCGCGGTTGGTGCGAGCAGGGCGACTTCCGCATCGGCTTCGGGAGCGCGCGCGGAACTATCGTGCCGTCTCGCTAACCTCGATCCACGAACGGTAATATTGCTCGTCTTCGACCTCGAGCGCGGACGGCGACAGGCGTAACGGCTTGAACGTATCGACCATCACGGCAATCTCGTCGGTGGACTTCGCGCCAAGACTTGCCTCGACCGCACCGGGTTGCGGGCCGTGCGGCGCACCGGCGGCGTGCAGCGTAACCGACCCTTCCTCGACGCCCCGGCGACTCATGAAGTTGCCGCTGACGTAGAAGATCACTTCGTCGCAGTCGACGCTCGAATGATTGTAGGGCACCGGAATAGCCAGCGGATGATAGTCAAAGAGCCGTGGCACGAAGGCACAGAACGCCGCGCCCGGTGCTTCGAACGTCGCGTGCGCGGGCGGAGGTTGATGCAGTTTGCCGGTGATCGGCGCAAACTCTTCGAGATTGAATGCGTAGGGATAGCAATAGCCGTCCCAACCGACGACGTCGCACGGGTGATTCTGGACGATGTAGATCGCCGAGCGGCCGGCGTTGCTCACGCGAATTTCGTACTCACCGCGCGCATCGATCGGGCTCTTGAGCACCGGCGCGCGGAAGTCGCGCTCGTAATAGGGCGCGTGCTCCTCGAGCTGTCCGAACTCATTACGATAGCGGCGCGGAATCGTCACCATTCCGCGCGACTCATGGACGAGCATGCGCGTGGGCGATGCAGGCAGCACGCGATAGGTCGTGCCGGTCGGCACGACCACGTAGTCGTGCGCGCGATAGGCGAGTTCGCCGAACGGCGTCTCGATGACGCCCGCGCCCTGATGAATGAAGAGCAACTCGTCGCCGCCGGTGTTGCGGTACCAGTACTCCATCGGATGGTCGGCCTGCGCGATCGAAACGATTAGATCTTCGTTGCCGAGCAGAGTGTGGCGCGACTCGATCGCGTCGCCACCGGTGTGAATGCGCGCGGTCTTAAAGTGCCGATTGCGCAACGGCTCGTTCGGCACGAACACTGCAGCCGGACGATCCCACGCGCGCACCTCGAGCGTCGCCGTTGGCGGACGCACGTGGTAGAGCAGCGAGTACACGCTCTCGAAGCCTTTGGTCGAGAAAAGTTCTTCTGCATAGAGGCCGCCGTCCGGTCGGCGAAACTGTATGTGGCGCTTGTGCGGCAGCGAACCGGCGCGAACGTACGAGGGCATAGCTACTCCTGTTGGGTCGCGCGCTGCGTCGCGCAAAAGCCGTTTGAACGGTGCGTGCCGTCGCAAAACGGCTTGGTGCTCGACTCGCCGCAGCGGCAAAGGACGAAGTTCTCGGTCACCGTGTAGGGAACGCCGTCGGCATCGATGAGGCGCACGCGTCCCGTCACGAGGTACGGACCGTTTTCTCGGACCTTGATAACCACGTCTTCCATTCGGTGGTTCTTCTCATCAGCGCTCGAGGACTCCCACAACTTCCGCCTGCGCCAGGATGTGTCCGCGCATCCGCTCCAGCAGTTCTTCGGCGCTGAGCGGCTGCACCGCGTGCAACGTCGCAATGTCAAGCGCGTAAACCGTGAAGTGGTAATGATGCAGTTTGCCCGGTGGCGGACACGGTCCGAAGTAGCCGAGCGAACCGGTACCGTTACGCCCGGTTTGCGTTGCATCCAATTGCACGTCGCGCGCGAGCGTTCGCGTATTCGGCGGCAGATCGTAGAGCACCCAATGGTAAAAGCCGCCGGCGTGCGGGGCATCGGGATCGTGCAAAATGAGCGCGAGACTGCGCGTAGCGGCCGGCACGCCCTCGATGTGAAGTTGCGGTGAATGATTTTCGCCGCCGCACGGAATTGCGACCATCGAGTTCGGAACGGTTGCGCCGGCGGCAAACGTTGTTGTCGTCACGAGGAGCGCGAGCAGCAGGGACACCTTGTGACCTCCTTGGCAACCCGGCGCGGGGCCGTGTGGTATCATGGCGTGGCCATGACGGGGGCTGGGCTTCACGCGGCGTAACCTTGTGAACCCCGCCAGGACCGGAAGGTAGCAACGGTAAGCGAGTTTTTACGGGTGCCGTGAAATACCTCAGCCCTCGTCGTGGTTCCTTATTGCTATGCCAATTGAGACAATTTACGCTGCGCTCGCAGCCTTCATCGCGGCTCTGGTCGCGCTCGTCATTTACCATTTAGCCGTGGTGGCACCGGCCATGAGCAAGATGCGGAGGCTCCTCGCCGCGCACGACGGCCTGATCGGCGGCGGCGCGGGAGCCTCGAGCCGCTTGGCCGCGATCGACCACGCTCTGTCTACCGAGCAAGCCGGCCTCAAAAGGGTCGCCCAGCAGGTAAGCGAACTCGAAGCCCTGGCTCGGACGGATGTATCCCGCGTGGGATTTGTCCGTTACGACGCCTTCGAGGATACCGGTTCGGAACTGTCCTATGCGCTAGCGCTCCTCAATCGTGAGGGCGACGGCGTCGTGATCTCGAGTATCTATTCGCGCACCGACACGCGGACGTACGGCAAAGCCGTTTCGGGCTACAAACCGGCCGTTAACGCTTCGGACGAAGAACTCCGGGCGATCGAACGAGCTCGGTCGTCGCAGGCATGATAAACGACAGATATTACGTAAAAATCGTCCCGGAGCGGGGCGAGACAGTCCACCGTTTCCAAGTTCGCCGCCGCCACATGGCCGCTGCACTGGGCGCGCTTGCGCTCATCATCTTGGGCTCGATTGGCTTTGCCTTTGCCGAAGGAATTCGCGCGCGCATCGAGGTCTCGCATCTCGCCGCGCAGGCTGCGGCACAACAAGCCTCGCTGCGCCAGATCGACACGCAAACCGAAAAACTTCGCAGGCAACTCCAGCACGTGCAAAAGCAAAACAGCGAGATTCGCCAGTTGATCGGCGCACCGCCGCCGAGTCAGCCGGTGCGTCAGAAGACCTCGTGGGTACACGAACAGTCGCTCCCGGCGATTGCAGCCCGCGTGCATGCCCTCTCCGAACAAACGGTCGCGATCTCACGCGAGTCCGACTCGATGCGCGAGCTTGCGATGCATCTGCTCAACATACGGCACCTGCGCGACCTGGCACGCGCGCAGATGATCGCGGCGATCCCGTCGATCGATCCCGTCGAAGGCGCGCCGATTATCGGTTGCTACTGCTATCGCACCTATCCGGACGTCGAGTTCCACCCGGGCGTCGATCTCGAAGCCGACTACGGCGCGACGGTACGCGCGTCGGCGGCCGGCATCGTGGTTGCCAACTGGTATGACGGCGGTTACGGCATCAAGATCGACATCGACCACGGCAACGGTTACCACACCTGGTACGCGCATCTTTCGCGCGTGCTGGTTTCTGACGGCGCACACGTCTACAAGGGCCAGCCGATCGGGCTCGTCGGTGCAACCGGCTTTGCAACCGGGCCGCATCTGCACTATCAGATCATGTACAATGGGTCGCCGGTCAATCCGACGCCGTTCTTGAGCGGCGTGCCGCCAAATGTCTTAGCCGCGTTGCCGTAGAACCTCGTTTGTCGTGAACTTCTTGTGCCAACTCTATCCGATCATCGGATGGATCTTCAAAGCCTATACGGCCGTCCTAATCATCTACGCGCTACTCTCGTGGCTGCCCGATCTGCGGGGTCCGTGGACGCGCTATCTTGCGATGCTGGTCGAACCGCTGCTCAATCCGATTCGCCGAATCATCCCGCCGGTTGGCGGCTTGGACATCGCCTTTATCGTGCTCTTTATCCTCGTGATCTACGTCGTGCCGCGCATCATCGGTATGGCCATCGGTCAGGTATGTTACGCTTTCTACTAACGTGAGCATCAAAGCTGGGAATCCGCATCGTACCGAAATTGCGGCGAACGTCCGCAATTTTTGCATTATTGCCCATATCGATCACGGCAAGACGACGCTCTCCGATCGCCTCATGGAGCTCACCAGGACCGTCGCTACGCGCGACATGGAAGAGCAGGCGCTCGACGCGATGGATCTGGAACGCGAGCGCGGCATCACGATCCGCATGCATCCGGTTACGCTCAACTACAAAGCGAAAGACGGCCAGACCTATCAACTCAATCTGATCGATACGCCCGGACATGTCGATTTTTCGTACGAAGTCTCGCGGTCGCTCGCGGCATGCGAAGGCGCGCTCTTGATCATCGACGCCGCGCAGGGCATCGAAGCGCAGACGCTCGCGAACTACCACCTCGCGCTGGAACACGATCTGACGATCATTCCGGTGATCAATAAGATCGATCTGCCCGCGGCCGATCCCGAGCGGGTGATGGGCGAGGTCGAAGAACTGCTGATCATCGAGCGCAGCGAATGTATCTTGGCCAGTGCGAAGAACGGCATCGGTATCGAGGATATCCTCGAAGCGATCGTTGCGCGCATCCCGCCGCCAAAGGGGCACAACGATTATCTGCGGGGCCTAGTGTTCAACGCGCAATTCGATCCGTACCGCGGCGTGGTGTCGTACGTTCGCGTGGTCGACGGCGAGCTCAAAGCCGGAAGTCGCTTTATGTCGATGGCGCACGAGAAGGTCTACGAGTGCACCGAGGTCGGGGTTTTTAGCCCGCAGATGCGCCCGACGAAGACCCTCGGGTTGGGCGGCGTGGGTTACGTCATCGCGAATATCAAGTCGCTCGGCGACATCGACGTCGGCGATACGTTGACCGAAGCGCACAAACCGGCGCACGTGCCGCTCTCGGGCTATCGCAAAGCGGTGCCGATGGTCTACTGCGGGCTCTACCCGAACGAGGGCGCCGAGTACGGAGACTTGCGCGACGCGCTTGAAAAGATGAAGCTGAACGACGCGGCGCTCTCGTACGAGCCCGAGACGTCGGTAGCACTTGGCTTCGGCTTCCGCTGCGGGTTCTTAGGGCTTCTGCATATGGAGATCGTGCAAGAGCGGCTCGAGCGCGATTTCAACATCGATCTCATCGCGACGTCGCCGTCGGTCGTCTTCCGCGTGACGCGGACGGACGGAAGCGTCGAGATGATCGATAATCCCTCGAAGCTGCCGGTCAGCAACGTTATCGAGACCATTGAGGAGCCGTTCGTCAAAGCGACGATCATAACGCCGCAAGACTACGTCGGCTCGATCATGGACATTACGATTGCGCGGCGCGGAACACTCCTCAACATGGAGTACCTGCACGACGGCCGAGTGATTCTGACCTTCGAGATGCCGCTCATCGAAGTGATTGTAGATTACTTCGATCAGCTCAAATCGCGGACTAAGGGCTATGCCTCGCTTGACTATGAGGTCATCGGCTATCGCGAAGGCGATTTGGTCAAGCTCGAAATCTTGCTCAACGCCGAACCGGTGGACGCATTGTCGTTCATCGTCGCGCGCGAGAAGGCGGCCGCCCGCGGCCGCGCACTTGCGGAAAAGTTGAAGGAGTTGATTCCGCGGCAGATGTTCGACGTGCCCATTCAAGCGGCCATCGGCGGCAAGATCGTGGCGCGCGAGACCGTCAGCGCGGTGCGAAAGAACGTGCTCGCGAAGTGTTACGGCGGCGACATCACGCGCAAGCGCAAGCTGCTCGAGAAGCAGAAGGCCGGCAAGGAGCGCATGAAACGCGTCGGCCGCGTCGAGCTGCCGCAAGAGGCCTTCATGGCCGTGCTCAAACTCGAAGACTAGCTTGATCACCTACCTCGCGAGTAAGAACGAGGGCAAACTCGCGGAGATTCGGACGATCCTTGGGAACTCGGAGCTCGACTTGTGCACGTATCCGGCCTATCGCGATCCCGAAGAAGGTCATGAGAGCTACGTCAGCAACGCGCTACTCAAGGCACGAGCCCTGCGTTCGCAGTTGCTTGCCGCAGGTATCGACGACGCGGCGGTGTTGGCAGATGATTCGGGCATTGAGCTCGATGCGCTCGGCGGTGGGCCGGGCGTCGATTCGGCGGTCTACGCGGGCGCCGCGACCGCGTGGCCGCAACGACTTGCAACGATGATGCGCGAAGTTGCCGCGCATGAAAACGCCGGGCGAGGCGCGCGTTTCGTCTGCGTGATGGCGCTGATCATGCCCGACGGCCGGGAGATCGTGGTGGAGGGTGACGTACGCGGCGAGATCGCGCGAGAGTTACGCGGTGAAAACGGTTTCGGCTACGATCCAGTGTTTTATTATCCCCCCATCGGCAAAACGTTCGGCGAGATCCCCGAACACGAGAAGAACGAGCTGAGTCATCGCGGTCGCGCGGCGCGTGCACTGCTTGCGGCGCTGCACGCGTGAACGAACCGCAGATCGCGCTTGCCAGCGAAGCCGACGTTCGCGAGTTGGCGGCGCGCCGTTGGCCGGACGAGGCCGGTCGCCGTTTGTACATCAGCCTTGCGGAGCAAGCGCCGCGCGGCGCGTGGGTCGCGCGCGATGAAGGCACGCCCGTAGCGATTGGATTTGCGCACGCCCTTGAAGACGAATGGTTTCTCAGCGAGCTGTATGTTGAGCCGTCGTTTCGGCGCCAAGGTATCGGCACGCGCATCCTGCGCGAGGTCGCGCGCGACGCGGGCGACGTGAGCCGCTCGGGCATGCTCGATGTCGACGACACCGCCGGTATGGCGTTTTTCCTGCGGCTCGGGGTTGGATTACAGATACCGGTACTCCGAATCGCCGGCGCCATTCCAAAAGAAGATGATCTCTTGCCGATGGCAGCCGGTGACTATCGCTTTGCGACGCTGCCGATCGATCCGCGCGCGCATGTGACGATGCTTACCGCACTCGATCGCGAGGCGCGCGGTACCGGACGTGCGCACGACCACGCACGTTTTGGGCAGGCTGCGACCGGAACGCTGCTGTTGATCAACGATGAGGTCGTCGGCTACGTATACGTGTGGCCCGACGGGCGCATCGGCCCGATGGTTTCCGCATCGGCCGCGTATTTGACGCAGTTCTTCGGGTTTGCGCTGGTTTCGCTGCGGCGCACTTATGGGGCATCCTGGTGTACCGCGCTCGTCCCTGGAAGTAACGTGCGCGTAATGCGTGCTGCCGTGCGCATCGGTCTTGTGCTCGATCAGGTGCGCATCTTCGCAACCGATTTGCCGCAGATCGATCTATCGCGTTACATCGGATATCACGCACTCGATTTTTAAAACGCGTCCTCGAGTTCGATCACGTTCGCGGAGTCAAGGTGCTCGAAGTCAGCCGGTTAGTCGCCAATGGCTGTTCCTGGCGCAAGATCGAGGATGAAATCGCGAAGTGCGTCGTCCGGTGCGCGAATTGCCACAGGCGCAGGACTGCTCTTGACTTCGGCTGGTATAAAGGGATAGTCGGCGGGATGTAGCTCAGCCAGGCAGAGCGCGACGTTTGGGACGTTGAGGCCGCAGGTTCGACTCCTGTCATCCCGACCAACTTGCGGGGGCGTGATATCCTAGCCAGGGTATCCGCCCTCCGTCTATGCGCCCGTGGTCTAACAGGATAAGGCACGAGTCTTCTAAACTCGAAGATGGGGGTTCGAGTCCCTCCGGGCGCGAAGCATCGGCCCCGGTAACTCGTGGTGATTGTAGCTCAGCTGGTTAGAGCGCCGCACTGTGGCTGCGGAGGCCGCCGGTTCGAACCCGGTCAGTCACCCCAAAACTTGAAAGAGCCCGCCCCCGATGTAAAGGGGCGGGCTCTTGTCTATCCGCCCAGCGTGGGGAGTAGGGGCCCCCTTCGAGAAGACTCTGCATCCAATGCATCGCGACGGGGTGGAAGGTCCGCGCGGCAATGACACGGTCGGCATCATTATTACGATGTTGGCGGCGATCTTGCTCGGCCTCGTGTTGGTGCAAATCTACCGACTCGGCAACGAAGCCGGCCTCAGCCGCGATTCACTCATGCGCGAGCAGGTCGCCGTCGCCGAGACGGGCCGGATACTCGGCGCCCTCAACGCCGTCGATGACTACCGCTACGCCTTGATGCTGCGAACGCCGGAGCTGGGCCACGCGCGCGCGATCGCACAAACGCGATTGGATATCGTGCGGCGCGATTTTACGGCCGGCTCGGGGGCGATGTTCTCAATGCAAGCGCAATGGGACGACGTCGATCGCAATTGGATGATGGCCCGCATGCTGCCCGGTGGACCCGACACGATCGCGCGGATGGCTCCGGTGATGGGTTCGATCGCCGGGTTGCTCGACGCGCTCGAGGACCGCTCGGGGCTCACGTACGATCCGAGTCCACTGGCGCAAGATCTCTCCGACGCCTACATGCAGATGACGATCGCCAATATTTCGGCGACGCGACGGCTGCAGACCATTGCAAGTTCGGCAGTACAAGCGCGCGGCATGACCTTAGCACAACGTCTGGACGGCGCAGGCAACCTCATGGGTCTGCGTGACTCGTACGACCTCACGCACGACCACATTCCAACGAACGTCGAGCGCCTCGATCAGCTCGTACCAAGCGAACGTGCCCAATGGGCGCAGTTGACGGTCCTGGCGCACCAGATGCGCCCGCGGGGCAATGCCTTTATCGACCTCGTCGTCAACGATGTCATGCTCCAGGCAAGGCCAATGATTTCGACGGCCCAGATCCGCGCAAGTGCCGACGCGGCAGCGAACGCGGCGACGCGAATCAACACGCTTGCAGGCACCGCCCTCAATGCAAGCCTGGCTGAGCGCGGGAAGATCCAGGCGGCGCGCAACCGCTACCTCTATCTAGCCGTCGTGCTCACGGTGATCATGGTGGTTGGAATCGTGATGGCAATCGCGGCGTTCATCGCGCGCCGCGATCGCGTGCTCTTACGCGATGCGCTGCGCGAGGCGGCGCGGCTCCAAGCGGAGCTAGCGCGACAAGAGGCCGTTGATGCGCTGCGTCTAACCGAAGCGCAGTTCCGCGCGGTCTTCGAGGGTGCTGCAATCGGAATCGCAATCGTCGATCGCGCCGGTACGGTGCTCGAAGCAAACGATGTCTACCGTACGATGTTTGGAGACACGATCGAGGGCGCCATGGACGAACACACCGCGGAAGTTGAGTCGATGTGGATGGGCGAGCGCGAGACCTTTGAGTTCGAATTGCACGCGCCTTCGGCTTCGGGTCAGGAGATCTGGACCGACGCAACCGTCTCCATCGTCAATGATGAGAACAAGCATCCGCGCTTTGCGATCTGTATGTTCCGCGACAAGACCGAACTCAAGCACAGCGAGCGCCGTATCCAACATAGCAAGACGCACGACGCCTTGACGGGTCTGCCGAACCGCGCGCTCTTCGACGAACAGCTGCGCAGCAGGTTCGCCGAAGCCGGCGCGCTGCTCGACTCGTTCTTTGCCGTGCTCTTCATCGATCTCGAGCATTTTAAGGAAATCAATGAATCGCTCGGCCATGCCGCCGGCGACCTCGTGCTCACGCAAGTCGCGGGACGTTTGCGGTCGTCGGTCGATGCGCGCGACGTGGTTGGACGTCTCGGGGGTGACGAGTTCGCAATTCTCTTGCAGTCGCTCGGCGACATCATCCATGTCGAATCCATCGCTCGACGCATCCTCAACAATCTTTCAAAGTCGATCTCGATCGGCTCACGTTCGGTGTTTCTTAGTGCCAGCGTTGGGATCGCCGTCGCCTCTGCGAGCTACGAGCGGGCCGATGACGTCGTGCGCGACGCGGAAACGGCGATGCAGCACGCCAAGACGAGTGGTGGCGCGCGCTTTGCCGTCTTCGATTCGACGATGCACGAGCGCGCCAAGAAGCGCCTGCAGTTGATAAGCGATTTGCGCCTGGCGGTCGAGCGGCGCGAGTTTCGGCTGCTGTACCAGCCGATCTGTGCCATCGCCGATGGCGCGCCGATCGGGTGCGAGGCGCTGGTTCGCTGGGATCACCCGACGCTGGGCGTGCTCAGCCCAGGCGAGTTCATTCCACTCGCCGAGCAGACCAGGCTCGTGCAGACGATTGGAAAGTTCGTGTTACAGACGGCCTGCGAACAGTACGCCGCGTGGCGGCGTAACCGCGGCGGCACGCTGAACTTCGGCATGCAAGTCAATGTCTCGGCGACGGAACTCAGCGATCCCGACTTTGAGCGCACGCTGGTGCAGATCGTCGAGCACCACGGGCTGCAGCCATCGGACTTCACGCTCGAGATCACGGAAAGCGTGGTCCTCGACGCGGGCACGCGCGCCAATCAGACGATCGAGCGCGTACGCGGACGCGGTTTCAAGATTTGCATCGACGACTTCGGCACCGGCTACTCGTCGCTACGCTACCTGCAGCAGTTCGAGGTCGACTCAATTAAGATCGATCGCTCGTTCGTTTCCGGAACCGACGGACGACTGGCGAGCGAGCCGATCGTGCGCACGTTGATCGCGCTGGCCGAAGCCTACAACGTGCGCATCGTAGCCGAGGGCGTGGAGACGACCGAGCAACGCGAGATGCTGCGCAGCGCCGGCTGCCGCTACGCTCAGGGCTTTCTCTTCGCGCATCCGCTCGCCGCGGCGGAGCTCACGGAGCGCTACCCGGATGTGCTCGGACGCATCGTCCGTTCGGCTTCGGCGTAAAGGGGTTGCCAAGGGCACCGGGTCTCGCTACAATGCGTGAGTCCTCGTGGGCAACGGGCGGTTGCCGCAGGAAGCGGCAACAGGTTCAGAGCACAGGATGTGCGTCCGCGAGCGACGTGAGCGGCTGAATACGCGCCTTTAGCTCAGTCGGTAGAGCAGCGGACTTTTAATCCGTTGGTCCCGGGTTCGAGTCCCGGAGGGCGCAGATCTTTGCACCGCTAGCTCAATGGTAGAGCAGTTGACTCTTAATCAATTGGTTCGGGGTTCGAGTCCCTGGCGGTGCACCAAACGTACGGGCCCGCGGTTGTTGAGAAATCTTCACCGCGGGCTTTTATAATGGCAGAACGAGGTAACGTATGATGTCGACGCAAGCTATTGCAGTTCTGGGTACCGGAACGATGGGGTCGGCGTTCGCCAAACAGGCAGCCGGTTACGTCGCCAGCAGCGACTTGATCCGTTGCGCGTCGTCCGGTGTAGCGGGCGTGAAGATCACGAGCGCGAGATCTGGACGGCCGTCGACTGCAAAGCTCGAGTATTCGAACGTTACCAGGCCCGCCACGCGATGCCGCATGAGCTTCGTGCCCGAGCCGAAGCTGCGAACGTCGTGACTGCGCCACAGCGCCGCAAACGCTTCGCTCGAACGGCTCAGCTCGTCGACCAACGCCGTAACGCGTTCCGACGCGCCGGCGCGCACGGTCTCCGCCCGGAACGCGGCAACCGTGTTGCGCGCCTCTTTCTCCCACTCGAGCATTCGCATCTTCGCACCGGGATCGGTAAACATCAGACGCAAAATGTTTCGCTCGTTCGGAGCAAGCGCGCCGTAATCGCCCATGAACGTTGCAGCGGCGCGATTCCACGCGATGACGTCCCACGCGGCGGTTCGCACCAAAGCCGGGCTGCAATCGAGTGAATCGAGCACGCGCTGCAACTGCGGCGTGATCCGTTCGGCCTCGCGAAACTGGACTTGCGGCGGACGCTGCTGCGCCAACAGAAAGAGATGCTCGCGTTCGACTTCGGTTAGCGTGAGCGCGTAGGCGAGCCGGTCGAGCACGTCGGCGGAGGGTGTGCCGCCGCGGCCTTGTTCGAGCCATGTGTACCACGTCGCGCTGACGTTGGCGCGTTGGGCGACCTCCTCGCGGCGCAGTCCCGGCGTACGCCGGCGGGTCAGCGAGAAGCCAAAGGCCGCCGGATCGAGCTTCGAGCGCCGGTCCTTGAGGTAGTCGCCGAGCATAGTAGTTTCCATACTAGTATAAAGCCACGACTTTACTAGGATAATTCCCGCGCCTATCATACCGTTTGTACGCTTCCAAAGAAAGGTCTATCGTGCGAGTTTTTGTTACCGGGGCATCGGGATTCGTAGGCTCAGCCGTCGTACGCGAGTTGCTCGACGCCGGCCATCAGGTGCTCGGTCTGGCGCGTTCCGACGCGGCGGCCGCGTCGATTGCTGCCGCCGGGG
>Ga0335073_10003952_pt1 | contig 20676 bp, 20 predicted proteins | sample Lox_Sample_22_FD_207093 | JGI IMG/M metagenome (GOLD analysis project Ga0335073, IMG submission 207093) | Soil microbial communities from Loxahatchee National Wildlife Refuge, Florida, United States - Lox_Sample_2.2 | ecosystem: Environmental > Terrestrial > Soil > Wetlands | place: USA...
CCTCGGCCATCATCGGCATCGGCGACTCGAACACGGCGATGTTCTCCTCCCCACTGTTCACGAACCTGAGGATCACGACCGCGCGCTACGTCATCCCGTGGGACGTCGTCACGCGCAAGGCCGACAAGACCGATCTGGCCGACTTCCGCGCCTGGCTGAGCGCGGCCCAGGCCGACCACGTCTCGCCGCTGGTCTCCTTCGGCGCTGACTACACCAACCCGGCCGCCAACTTCGTGCCGAACGTCGGCCAGTACGAGACCGCCGTGAAGGCGTTCCTCAAGGACTTCCCGCAGATCAAGACGTACACGGCGTGGAACGAGCCCGACTTCTCCTACCGCAGCCTGGCCCGCAACCCGGCGCTCGCGGCCAACTACTTCAACGCGCTGTACACCCTCTGCCACGGCTGCACGGTGCTGGCCGGCGACGTCTACCTGCCGGCCACCGGCCAGGCCCGCATCGACGGCGCCATGGCCACGCTTCGGCCGTGGCTGAAGGCGTACATCAAGGGCATCCACCACAAGCCGGCGGGGTGGGCGCTGCACGACTACACCGAGATTCGTGCCCACAACACCTCGCAGCTGCAGATCCTCATGTCGATGACCTCGGGTCCGATCTGGCTCGACGAGACGGGTGGCGTGCTGCGGCGCGGCCATTGGCAGTACAAGAACCAGAGCGCGTCCGCCGCGGCCAAGGACGAGCAGTTCCTGCTCTCGCTGCCCGGCCGCTACCACCGGATCGCGCGGATCTACCACTACCAGTGGCAGGCCAACCCACAGGCCGGCTGGGACTCGGGCCTGCTCGCCGCGAACGGAACCACGCGGCCCGCGTACAACGTGCTGCTCAAATACATCAAGGCTCACTCCAGCTGACGTGGTGAAGGAGGTGGAGCCGGCGCAGCGGCGGGAGCCTGCGCCGGCTCATCTCCGCTCGGGGCGGTAGATCAGGACCCGGTCTCGCCCGCCCGTCGGGCGTTTGCATCCGCGTACGATTCGGTCACCATGAAGGCGGCCAGGTACTTCGCGGCGGTCGATTCCCACACCGAAGGGATGCCGACGCGCGTCATCACCGGCGGACTGGGCCCGGTGCCGGGGGCCACGATGCAGGAGCGGCGACTCTACTTCGAGGAGCACCTCGACCATCTCCGCTTGCTGTTGATGCGCGAGCCGCGCGGCCATTCGGCCATGTCCGGAGCGCTCCTGCAGCCGCCGACCCGGCCCGATGCCGATTGGGGAGTGCTGTTCGTCGAGGTCTCCGGTTTGCTGCCGATGTGCGGTCACGGAACGATCGGGGTGGCCACGGTGCTCGTCGAGACCGGCATGGTCGAGGTGACCGAGCCGCTGACGCGCATCCGATTGGACACGCCCGCGGGTCTCGTCGAGGCCGCCGTGCGTGTCAACGACGGCCATGCCGAGCGGGTCACGCTGCGCAACGTGCCGTCGTTCACGGCTGAGCTCGACGGCCACGTCGAGGTGGGGTCGCTCGGCGAGGTGGTCTACGACATGGCCTTCGGCGGCAACTTCTACGCGCTCATCCCCGCCGCCTCGGTGGGTCTCGACCCCGTCCCCGCCAACGCCGAGGCGCTGATCGCGCGCGGCCTGGAGATCGCGGACGCGATCAACGCCAGTGCCGAGCCAGTGCATCCCGTTGACGCGGCGATCCGCGGCTGTAAGCACGTCGTCTTCCATGCTCCCGGGCAGAACGGGGCGGATGCGCGGAACGCCACCGCGATCCATCCCGGCTGGTTGGACCGCTCGCCGTGCGGGACCGGGACCTCGGCTCGCATGGCTGCGCTCCATGCCCGGGGCGAACTCGCGCTCGGCCAGGAGTTCGTCAACGAATCGATCATCGGCAGCCGGTTCACCGGCCGGCTCGTCGAGGAGGTCACCCTCGGCGCCACGCCTGCGGTCGTCCCCGAGGTGAGCGGCCGCGCCTGGATCACCGGGATGGCTCAATACCTGCTCGATCCGACCGACCCGTTCCCGACGGGATTCGCGGTCTAGCAGGCGCCGGCGCAACGTGCACGTGATCGTGATCGGGGGCGGCGCGGTTGGCCTGTGCGCCGCCGAGGCGCTGAGCGCGCGCGACTGCGAGGTGACCGTGATCGAGGCCGCCCGCTGCGGCACCGGAGCGTCGGCCGGAAATGCGGGGTGGGTCACTCCCTCGCTCGCCACGCCGGTGCCAGGACCGGGGGTGATCACCGCGTCGCTGCGCTGGCTGATCGATCCGTCGGGACCGCTGTGGATCCGGCCCACCCTGTCCCCGGATCTGCTGCGGTGGATCGCCGACTTCACCCTCTGTTGCCGACGGCCCGTGTATCAGCGCGGTCTGCTCGCGATGCAGCAGCTGGTCGCCGGGGCTTCAGCCGCGTTCGACGCGCTGGCCGCGCGCGGCGTCGAGTTCGAGGAACACGTCGACCCGCTGCTCTATCCGTGCTTTGAGCGCTCTGAGCTCGAGCACGTCTGGCAGGTGGTCGAGGAGCTCCAGCGGGCGGGCTCCAGCCAGCGGTTCGAGCGTGTATCGCCTGGCGAGCTGTTCGCGCTGGAGCCGGCGCTCGGCCCCGACCTGGTCGGCGGCGTGATCGCCCAGGGCGAGCAGCGGGTCCGTCCCGAACTGCTGACCGCAGGCGTGCACCGTGCGCTGATCGGACGGGGAGTCGAGGTGCTCGAGGGCGCGCCGGTCACGCGCATTGCCCGGGACGGCGCGGGGTGGACGGTGACCACCTCCGGCGGGCTGGTGCGCAAGACCGATGCCGTGGTCATCGCCGCCGGGGTCGGTTCCGCGCGCCTGCTGGCCGCGCACGGCGTGCGGCTGCCCATCGCGGCCGCGAAGGGCTACAGCCGGACCTACTCGCCCGATCCCACCGGACCCAAGCGCCCGCTCTACCTGGAGAGCCCCAAGGTCGCGATCAGTGTCTTCGACGGCGGCGTGCGCGTGTCCGGCACGCTCGAGCTGGGCGCCAAAAGCCTGTCGCTCTCGCCCCGCCGGCTGTCGGCGATCGCCGCCGCCGCCGGCCGGGCGCTGCCGGGCTGGCGGATGCCGGCCGATCCGCTCGATTGGGCCGGCATGCGCTCGCTCTCGCCCGACGGGCTGCCGTTCATCGGGCCGGTGCCGGGACTCGACGGCGTGCATCTGGCCACGGCCCACGCCACGCTCGGGATCACCCTCGCGCCGGTGACAGGCGAGCTGGTGGCGCGGCGCTTGCTCGGCGCGCGCGGAGCCGAGGTCCCGGCCGCGTTCGCCCCGGCCCGGGCACTCCGGCGCTTGGATGGCCGGAGATCGGCGCCCCGGGTGATGGCCGTCTAGTCCTCACCGCGCGGCGCCCACAGGCCCCGCACGTGCCGGATATGCCGACGCATGACCTCTTCGCACCGCTCCCGGTCGTTTGCGCCGAGCGCGTCCAGGATCTCGAGGTGTTCCTCGGCCGACTTGATCAGCCGTTGCTCGCGGACCAGCTTGGATAGTCCGTACAGACGGGTCTGGCCGCGCAGCTCGCTGACCACCTCGACCAGGCGCCGGTTGCCGCCCAGCTCGAGCAGGGCGAGGTGAAACTGGCGATCGGCGTCGATGTAGCCGATCAGATCGCCGGCATCGGCCGCCTCGCAGATCTGCTCGGCGAGCGGCCGCAGCTCCGCCACCTGGGCCGGTTCGATCGACTCGGCGAGCCGGGCGACCGTGGGAACTTCGATCAGCGCGCGCAGCTCGGTGATTTCGTCCAGCTGATCGTCGGTCACCTCGGTCACGCGGAAGCCCTTGTTGCGCACCGACTCCACCAGCCCCTCCTTGGTCAGATCGAGCATGGCTTCCCGAACCGGGGTGGCGCTCACCTGGAACTGGGCGGCCAGCGAGGGCACCGAGTAGAGCACGCCCGGGCGCATCTCCCCAGACACCACGGCCGCCCGCAGCGCGTTGGCGATCTGCTCGCGCAGGCTCTGGCGCTCGACGAGCGGGGCGATCGTGATGGCGGCAGGCTTCACGAGCAGCCGACAGCCAGCGCGTTTTCGGTCGCGTTGCGGATCGCTGCCTCCTGCTCTTCGCGCAGCGTCTGGCGCGGCTCGCGGCAGGGACCTCCGTAGCGGCCGGCGATGTCCATCGAGAGCTTGATTGCCTGTACGAACTCGGTCTTGGAGTCCCAGCGCAGGAGCGGATGAAGCAGGCGGTAGAGCGGCACGGCACGCTCGAGGTCGCGGGCCAGGCAGGCCTCGTAGAGCTCGACGCAGCTGGCCGGCAGCGCGTTCGGAAACCCGGCGATCCAGCCGCTGGCGCCGGCCAGCATCAGCTCGAGCAGCACGTCATCGGCCCCGACGAGCAGGTCGAGCTCGGGAGCCAGCTCCGCGAGCTCGTAACCGCGCCGGGTATCACCCGAGAACTCCTTGACCGCGACGATGCTCCCGTCGTCGTGGAGCTTCGCCAGCAGGGCGGGCGTGAGGTCGACCTTGGTGTCGATCGGGTTGTTGTAGGCGACGATCGGGAGCCCCACCTTGGCCACCTCGGCATAGTGCGCGCGCACGGCACGCTCGTCGGCCCGGTAGGAGTTGGGGGGAAGAAGCAGCACCGCGTCGGCACCGGCCTCCGCTGCCTGCTCGGCCCAGGCGCGGGCCTCCGCGGCGCCATAGGCGGCCACGCCAGGTACCACGTGGAACCCGTCGGGTGCGGCCTCGACCGCGGTCCGCACGACCGAGGCCCGCTCGTCGTCCGTCAGCACCTGGTACTCGCCGAGTGACCCATTGGGCACCACGCCGTGGCACCCGCTCTCGGCGAGCCAGGCGACGTGCTCGGCGTACCGATCGAGGTCGACCGCGAGCCGTTCGTCGTAGGGGATCGCTGTGGCCACCAGCACCCCGTGCCAGGATCTCATGTTCGTTCCCCCTTCTCGGCCCGGCTGGATAATATGTCACACCTTACTCGAGTCGACCCGAGGGGGCTAGCAATGGGAGGCGTCTCGCTGCATCACATCGGCCAGGAGTCGGGGCACTTTGGCTGGGACAACTCGATCGAGCCGGTGCTCGAGGTCGAGTCGGGCGCGGACATCGAATGCGAGGTACGCGATGCCTCGGGAGGGCAGCTGGACAAGCACTCCGAGGTCGCTGCGGTAGCGGCACTCGATTTCACGCGGGTCAATCCCGTGACCGGGCCGGTGTTCGTCAAAGGCGCCCGGCCCGGCGACGTGCTCGCGGTCGAGATCCTCGAGCTCCGTTCCCGTGACTGGGGCTGGACGGCGATCATCCCCGGCTTCGGGTTGCTGGCCGACGAGTACCCGGAGCCGTGGTTGCGGATCTCCGACATCGACGCCGGGAGCGGTCGCGTTCGCTTCGGCGACGGCGTGACGCTCCTGTATGACCCGTTTCCGGGCACGATCGGTGTGGCGCCGGCCGAGCCGGGTCAGCACTCGATCGTCCCGCCCCGCCGCTGGGGCGGCAACATGGACATCCGTCACCTCCGGGCCGGCACCACGCTGTTTCTCCCGGTCGGTGTCGAGGGAGCGCTGTTCTCGGTTGGCGACACGCACGCCGCGATGGGCGACGGCGAGGTATGCGGGACCGCGGTCGAGGCGCCCATGGACATCGCGGTGCGTCTGACGGTCAGGCGCGATCTGCGGGTGCAGGCGCCCCAGATCGTGATCCCGGACGAGGCGTCGGAGCTACGGCGAGACGGTGCGGTGCACGTTTGCACGGGCATCGGACCCGACCTGATGGAGGCGGCACGTGACGCTGTCCGGGCACTGGTGGAGTACCTGGTCGAGCACCACGGGCGAGATCGCCACGAGGCGTACGCGATCGCGTCGGTGGCCGCGGACCTTCGGATTCACGAGGTGGTGGACGCGCCCAACTGGGTGGTCGGCGCGTTCCTGCCGCTCGACATCTTCGATCAGGGGAGCTGAGTTCTCGCGGCGACCGCGTCAGCGGTGCGTCGTCATCAGCCCCTGTGCGGGGCTTGGCTTCAGCGCGGCACGCTGGTAGCGGAAGATGATCCCGGCCAGCCGCGCCCGGTCGGCCTCGGGCATGTCCACGAACTTCATTCCGATGTGGGTCGGGGTATCCCGCACGGGCTGCGCGCGGCAGGTGATCGGCGCCGGGTCCGCGTCGAAGCGGATCTCCATGGCAAGCTCCTGCGACCCGAGGCCGGCGCGGCGCTCGACGAGCGCCCCGGTGATGCTGATGTCGGCGGTGATCGTGGTGATGCCGGGGGTCTGATCGCTACCTCCCGCGGCCGGTGACAGGCGGACCGTGGCGGCGAGCGGAATCCGCTCGGCGGCGCGACGCTCGGGAAGGACGACGTTGTCGATCACGACGAACTCGATCTTCGGCTCGTCGGCCGAGAGGGACGCGGCGATACCGCGCAGCGCCACGAGACTGCCGTGGTGCTCGAACACGAGGTGGCCGGTGGCCGCGGGGGGAAGCGGCTCCTCTGGCTCCTGCTCGCGGATCAGCGTGGCCACTGCGCCGGTGACCGAGGCCACCCGGCAGGTGATCGCGGGGTCGTCGGTCTCCAGATGGATCTCGACGATCTGTTGTTCGTGCAGTCGTCGCATGGTGGCGGCGATCCGTCGGTTCGGCGTCCGGTCCGGATCTAGTTTGTGGACTTTTGTTCGGCGGATTCGCCGAAAGCTTGAGTCCTGGCCGTGCGGGTGGTCTCGCCGGTGGCGCGGAGGGCCCGCCCGCCGATCGGCGGCTCGAGGTCGATCTGCGTCGTGGCCATGATCCGGCCGAGCATCATGTACTGCCCGATCAGCAGCAGCATGTGGACGATCTCGCGGGGGGTGAAGCGGGCCGCGATAGCCGCGTACGTTTCCTCGTCCGGGGCTACGTCCCGCACGACCTGGGTGGTGAAGCGGACCACCAGCTGCCCGTCGGGACCGAGCGCATCGGCGTCGAGGTCGCCGCGCTCGATCGCATCGAGCTGCTCCTGGGTGCCGCCGACCTCGAGTGCGATCGCCGCGTGCTGGATCCATTCGTACTCGGCGCCGGGGGTCATGGCGGCGACCCGGGTGATCGCGAGCTCGCGCAGCAGCGGGTCGAATTCCGCTGAGTCCATCAACGTCCCGCCGAAGCGCATCCAGTCGGGGAAGGCACGCTGCGCATTGGCGACCATGCGGAAGATGCCCAATTCGGGCGCTCTGCGCAGCACCTGAGCTACGCGGGGCTCCGCGTCGTCCGGGTCGAGGTAGGGAAGCCTGGCCATCGGGCGCTTCTCCTCAGGGCAAGACCTTCCCCGGGTTGAAGATCCCGTAGGGATCGAGGGCGCGCTTGATCGCGCGCATCATCTCGACCGCGGCCGAACCGTGCTCGGCGATCAGGAAGCGCGCCTTGCCGTAGCCGACGCCGTGCTCGCCCGTGCAGGTGCCGCCGTGGGCAAGCGCGCGCTCGACCAGGCGGGTGTGGAACTCCTCGGCGCGGGCGATGTCGTCGGGATCGCCCGGATCGACCAGCACACAGGTGTGGAAGTTGCCGTCGCCGACGTGCCCGACGATCGGGGCGACCAGGTTTCGCTCGGCGATGTCGGCCTGGGCCGCCTCGACGCAGTCGGCGAGGGCGGAGATCGGCACGCATACGTCGGTGGTCATCCCCGCCTTTCCGGGTACGAGCGCCCGGGCCGCGTCGTAGGCACGGTGGCGGGCGTGCCAGATCCGGCGCCGCTCCTGCTCGTCCGAGGCCCAGGCGAAGTCGCCTCCGCCGTACTCGGCGGCGACCTCGGCCGTCTCGCGCGCCTGGCCGGCGACGTCCTCCTCGGAGATGCCGTGGAACTCGAGGAACAGCGTCGGCGCGAGGGCGAAGGTCGTCTCGTCGTGACGGTTGATGGCCTCGATCTGCAGCGGGTCCGCGAGCTCGATCCGGGCCACCGGGATGGCGTGCTGGGTGACCTGCACCATGCAGCGCACGGCGTCGGCCACGGTCGGGAAGGTGCAGGCCGCGGCCGCGGTGGCGGGCGGGATCGGGTGGACGCGCAGGGTGATCTCGCAGACCAAGCCGAGCGTGCCCTCCGAGCCGACCATCAGGCGGGTCAGGTCGTAGCCGGCCGACGACTTGCGCGCGCGGGAGTGCGTGCGCACGACCTCGCCGCGCCCGTCGATCATCGTCACCCCGAGCACGTTCTCGCGCATCGCCCCATAGCGCACGGTCATCGTGCCCGAGGCGCCGGTGGCCACCATGCCACCGATCGTCGCGTCGGCCCCCGGGTCGACGGCGAAGAAGACTCCCTCCCGGCGCAGCCTGGCGTCGAGGGCGCGGCGGGTGACTCCGGCCTGGACGACGACGTCAAGATCGTCGAGGGAGGGTGGGGCGATGGCGTTCATCTCGCGCATGTCGACGCTGATCCCGCCCGCCAGCGCCGCGACGTGCCCCTCGAGCGAGGTGCCGGCGCCGAAGGGGATCAGCGGCAGGCGGTGCTCGATGGCCACCCGCACGATCGCCGCGGCTTCCTCGATCGTTCGCGGCCAGACGACCGCGTCGGGGCGGGCCTCGGGATGGAACGACTCGTCGTGTCCGTGTTGGGCCAGGATGTCGGCGCCGATCCCGAGCCGGTCTGAGCCGAGGAGGTCAGCGAGCGCGTGGCGGCCCGCGGCCACCCGTTCCTCCGACGGGCGGCTGAGCGTCGGTGCGTCGGTCGCGGCGCTCATCGCTCCTGGGTCAGGCCGGTTTGGCGAGGACGCGGTCGAGCGCCTGCGCGGTCGGCTCATCGCCGCCGTTGACGTACAGGATCCGGTGGGCCGCGCGTGGGTCGTGCAGCACGCCGTCCAGCACGTCGGCGACGTCGTCGCGGGCCACCCGGCCGTGGAAGGGGTCGGTGTCGAGTCGTACCGCACCGGTACCGGGATCGTCAGTGAGGCTCCCCGGCCTGACGACGGTCCACGGGCGATCGCTGGCCATGACCGCCGCGTCGGCCGCCGCCTTCGCGCGCAGGTATACGCTGAACACCGCATCGTCTGATTCGGGCGGTGGGTTCTCGGCGCCGATCGAGCTCACGATCACGTATGGGACATGGGCACCTTCAGACGCCTCGAGCAACTTGATCGCGCCGTCGCGGTCCATGGTCAGCTTGCGCTCGGCGCCGCTCCCGGCTCCGGCGCCGGCGGCGAATACAACGGCGTCGGCGCCCGCGACCGCAGCCGCGACCTCCTCCACGGTGGCGTGCTCGAGGTCGCATACGCGCGGATCTGCACCCCGCGCACGCACCTCGCCGGCGTGTTCGGGATTGCGGATCAGACCGGTCACCGTGTCGCCCCGAGCCACCAGCAGCACGGTCAGCCGCTGCGCGATCTTCCCGTGAGCCCCGGCGATGGCAACCAGCACTCCTCGGAGCCTACTCGAACAGCTCGACCCGCCCGCGACCCGCCGCCTTGGCGCGATACGACGCGGCGTCGGCGTCGCCGAGCAACCGGTCCGGCTCCCGGTCCCCGAGCGCGACCCCGATGCTCGCCGACAGCCGGTGCTCGACCCCGCCGGCGGTGAACGAAGGCCGAAGCGCTTCCTGCAGGCGACGAGCGACGGCGAGAGCCGACTCCGTATCGACGTGCTCGCACAGGGCGACAAACTCGTCGCCGCCCATCCGCGCCATCGTGTCGCCGGGCCGAACGGCCGCCTGCAGCCGACGGGCGCTCTCCACCAGGACGGCGTCGCCGGCGGCGTGGCCGTGCGAGTCGTTGACTGCCTTGAAGTTGTCGAGGTCGATGAACAGCACCGCGGTCGCGCCTCGCTCTCGTTCTGAGCGGGCGATCGCGTGCTCGAGGCGGTCGCGCAACAGGGTCCGGTTCGCGAGCCCGGTAAGCGGGTCGTGGAGCGCCTCGTGGCGCATCCGCTGCTCGGTTCGCTGGCGCGCGAGCGCGGAGGCGAGCGTGTGGGCGACCGCGCGTAGGAAGCTGAGCTCCTCCTCAGACAGCTGACGTCCGGGCACGATCAGCAGCTCGTCACCGGCGCCGATGGCCAGCTGGACGTTGTGCTCGGTGGCGGGTGAGCCAGACTCAAATCCTGCGAGCAGCGAGCCGTCGGCGAGCCGCACCTCGGCTGCCTGCACGGCGAGCAGCGTCCGCACCAGCTCGACCGTCTCGCCGGCCAGGTCGGCCGGGTCCGCACCCGCCAGCGCGCGCTCGCCCAACCCGGCCACCGCCCGCAGGCGGCTTTCGCCGGCTCGGCGTTCGGAGACGTCCCGGCCGACCGCGAGCAGCACGGGCCCGGCCGTCGTCTCCACGATCCCCCAACTCATCTCGCCGATGAACTCCGAGCCGTCACGGCGCAGACCGCGCACCGCGGTCTCGAACCGCAGCGGATTCTCATTGGAAACGTATTGCTGCATGCTGCGGTGGTAGGGCTCACGGACGCGCTCGGGCCAGAGCATCTGCACGGGCTGTCCGATGAGCTCGCTGCGTTTGTAGCCGAACAATTCCTCGGCCAGCGCGTTCACGAACAGAATCCGGCCGTCGCGCCCCGCGGCCACGACCGCGTCCGGCAATCCCTCCAGGATCGCCGCCGGCGGCAGCAGCCAATCACCGAGCCCGCCGAGGCCGCCCGGGCCGCCGGAACCCCCCATCCATGCCTCCTCTCCTCCGGCATGATTGCCGGGTCCCAGCGTACAACGCCCGCTTGGTGCGGATGGACGTTTAGGCAGTGCGGCGTATGCCGTTTGGGGGTTTCAGTTTCGGGGGTGAGGCGGTTGCCGAGCACGGGTCTAGCCGGCGGAGCTCTGATTCACCGACAGCGAGCTCGGCTGGACCCTCTTGCACGCGTGCATGGCCTGGCTGAACTGGGGTGCCTGCGGGTTCAGCCCGGGCGGCAGGTCGAACGCCCCGTCGTGGGAGGGATCGGGGAAATTCGGGACGCCGTGCGCGCGGATGCAATCGGCGAACTTGACCTCCTGCGCCTTTGCTTGGGTGCCGCCGATGCCTACCGGCTCGCCGCCGTTAGGGAGAAGCTGGTGGCAGTCGGCCTGCGCCGACTTGAACGCCGGCGTGTTCGGGTTCGCCTGACCGGGGCTGATTCGTACGCCACCCGAGCCCGTGAACTGCGGATCCGGATAATCGGTCACGCCGTGCGAGCGCATGCACGAGGCGAAGGCGACGAACTTCTGCTGGAAGTTTTTGGCCGAGCTCGCGGTCGCCGACTGCGTTGACGAACCGTTCGGGGAGCTCCCGCCGCAACCGGCGAGGAGCACGCCGGCTGCCAGCAGCCCGGCGACGGTATGTGGGGTGAAGTGCTTCACGTCACCCGGTGGTGTACTCGGGGTCGGGTAACCGCGACATAACGGTGTTATGGGGGCCGTTACGCTGGCATTCGACCGGGTGATGGCGAGCCCCGGATATGGTTCGCGGCCGTGTCCGCCCCGGAGGAGAGCTCCCGCTTCCGCGTCCTCGTCACCGACTTCGCCTGGCCCTCGCTCGACGTCGAGCGCGAGATCCTCTCCCAGGTTGGAGCCGAGCTGGTCGTGGCCGACACGGGTGAGGAGGCCGAGCTGATCGAGCTCTCGCGCGAGGTCGATGCGATCCTCACCAACTGGAAGCGCGTTCCCGAGGCCGCCGTCCGCCAGGCCCCGCAGTGCGTGGTCATAGCCCGCTACGGGGTGGGCGTGGACAACATCCCGGTGGCGCTCGCGACCGAGCTCGGGATCATCGTCGCCAACGTGCCCGACTTTTGCGTGAACGAAGTCGCCGACCACGCGATGGGGTTGCTCCTCGCCTGCGCGCGGCGACTGGTGACATTCACCTCCGAAACCCGGTCGGGCGTGTGGAGCCTCGAGCACGCGCCCGGTCTGCCGCGGTTGGCCGAGCAGACCCTCGGCATCGTGGGGTTCGGCCGGATCGCCCAGGCGCTCGTCCCGCGCGCTCGGGGATTCGGACTCCGCGTGCTCGTCTATACCCCGCGGCTCGCCGCCGCGGGCGCAGTCCCCGGTGAGCTCGCCGGCCAGGTCGAGGTCGCCGCGTCCCTCGACGAGCTGCTCGCGGCGGCCGACTACGTGTCGCTTCACGTGCCGGCGACAACGCAGAGCGCCGGCCTGATCGGCGGGCACGAGCTGGACCAGATGAAGCCGACCGCCTACCTGATCAACACCTCACGCGGCGCGCTGATCGACCAGGACGCCCTCGACCAGGCGCTCCGCGAGCAGCAGATCGCCGGCGCCGCACTCGACGTGCTCTCGCGCGAGCCCCCGCCGGCCGACCTCCCGCTGCTCGGGGCCCCGAACCTGATCGTCACGCCGCACGCGGCCTTCTACTCCGACGCCTCGATTCACGAGGTGCAGACGCGCGCCGCGGCCAACGTCGCCACCGTGCTCACGGGGGACGTCCCGGAACACGTCGTCAATCCCGGCGTGCTCGAGACGGACGCGCTGCGGATGCGCGCGCGATCTGGCTAGTCAGCTGGCGCCGGCCGGCCGGGTGCGGAACACCCAGAGGTTCAGCGCCACGTAGCGGCTGAGCGTCGCGATCAGGTTGGCGATCACCAACGCTGCCGCCTCGACGACGCGGGGCGGGTGCGGGTCGAAGCTGTGGAGCAGCGCCAGCGCACCGTTGGTGAACGCCAGCGCGACCAGGAACACCCCGAAGGCGGCGACCTGGTGGCGGACCATGTTCTCGCGGCCGCGGATACCGAAGGTCAGGCGGCGGTTCGCGGTCGTGTTGGCCACCGCGGTGATGGCAAGCGCGAGGTCGTTGGCCAGCGCCGACCCCAACGGACCGGCGAGCGCGAGGAACAGCAGCGCATAGGCGAGCGTCGACGCGACGCCGATGGCGAGAAAGCGGATGATCTGCGCATCGCGCGCACGTCGGAGTTTGGACACGATCAGAGGTTCGGCTCCGGGCGTCAGAAAAACGTGAGGGCGGTCGAAGAGATTCTCCGCCGGCGCATAAGACGCGCCTATGTTAGAGGCGCGCGCCGGTTCTCGCTTGACAGGCATCCCCCCGGCCCCGAATACTGATTGGGGTGCTGCCGATCAAGGCCTTCGGCCTCGATCGGGTCAGGGCCGATCCAGGTCCTAGGGAGGATGCGATGCACCTTCGCCGGTTCACCCTGCCCGCAGGAGTGCTGGCCTTTGCTGTCGGGATGGTCGTGGGCGCCGGCCCCGCGAGCGCGGCTTCGTGCCCGTGGATGAACCCCGGCCAGTCGCCGGCGTCGCGCACATCCGAGCTGTTGGGGGCGATGTCGCTCGCGGACAAGGTCCAGATGGTGACCGGGACGGGTGAGTTCAACCCCACGTCGGCCAATCCGGAGGCGGCCAGCACGATCGCCGCCAACCCCTCGCTCTGCATCCCCGCGCTGGTGCTGAACGACGCGACCAACGGCGTCGGCGACCAGCAGCAACTCACGACCGCGTTCCCGGACAGCATCGCGCTCGCGTCCTCCTGGGATCCCGCGCTGGCGGAGCAGTACGGGGCGGCGCTGGGTGCCGAGGCCTTCGCCAAGGGCGTGAACGTTCTCCTTGGCCCCGGCGTCGACATCGCGCGCAACCCCCTGAACGGTCGCAACTTCGAGTACATGGGCGAGGACCCGTACCTGGCCGGCCAGTCGGCGGCGGCGGTGATCGAGGGGATCCAGTCTCAGCACGTGATCGCGACCGTCAAGCACTACGCGCTCAACGACCAGGAGACCGACCGGACGACCGATTCATCGGACGCGAGCGAGCGGACCATGCAGGAGATCGACCTGCCGGCGTTCGACGCGGCCGTCAAGGCCGGGGTCGGGGCGGTCATGTGCTCGTATAACCGGATCAACAGCGTGTACGCGTGCCAGAACCCGTACACCCTGCGCGACGTGCTCGACGAACAGTTCGGCTTCACCGGGTTCGTGATGTCGGACTGGGGCGCGAATCACTCGACCGTGGCCTCGGCCGATGCCGGCCTGGAGATGGAGATGCCCGGGGGCGTCGGCACCAGTCCCGAGTACTACGGATCCTCGTTGCAGACCGCGGTCCAGGATGGTCAGGTGTCGATGGGCACCCTGAACGAGATGGTCAGCCGGATCCTCTACTCGATGTTCCGGATCGGCCTGTTCGACCACGTTCCGACCGAGGGCGCCCAGGCCGCCGCGACCCCGGCGACCACGCCCACCAGCATCGCGATGGCGACCAAGGTGGCCGAAGAGGGGACCGTGCTGCTCAAGAACGCGGGCGGGGTCCTGCCTTTGAGCGGGCCCGGGAGGACCATCGCCGTGATCGGGCCGGCGGCGGGTCAGCCCGGCGCAACGCTGGCCGAGCAGGGCTACGGGAGCGGGCACGTCCCGGAGTTCTCCTACCAGCCCGGCGTCGTGTCGCCCCTGCAGGCGATCACTGCGCGCGCGGCCCAGGCCGGCGACATCGTGACCTACGCCGACGGAGACGCGACGGACGACGCGGTCGCGGCCGCGAAGGCGGCCGACGCGGCGATCGTGTTCATCAACGACGTCGAGATCGAGGGGGCCGACCGCCCGGACCTGGACGCTCACGCCGGCACCTGCTCGTTCCTCGATTTCGCCTCTTCGAACTCGTGCACGTATACGCCGCTCGACGAGAACACGCTCGTGTCCGCGGTCGCGGCCGCGAATCCGAACACGATCGTCGTGATCCAGAGCGGGGATCCGATCGCCATGCCCTGGGTCGACCAGGTACGGGGCATCCTCGAGAACTGGTATCCGGGTCAGGTGGACGGCGACGCGATCGCGCCGGTCCTGTTCGGCGACGTCGACCCGTCGGGCCGGCTGCCCATCACCTTCCCGGTGAGCCTGTCCGACGACCCGCTCCAGACCGCCGCGCAGTACCCGGGCGTGATGGAGGCGGGCGACTCGGTGGGGCCGCACTCGACCTACAGCGAGGGCTTGCTGGTCGGCTACCGCTGGTATGACGCCGAGGGCATCACGCCGCTGTTCCCGTTCGGTTACGGCCTGTCGTACACGAGCTTCCGCTACTCGGGAGTTTCTGTGACGCGAACGGCGTCGGGAGCGCAGGTTAGTTTTACGGTCACCAACACGGGATCTCGTGCCGGAGCCGACGTTCCGCAGGTCTACGTTGGAGATCCGCCGGCGGTGGGCGAGCCGCCCGAGCAGCTCAAGGGCTTTCGCCGCGTGTCGCTCGCGCCGGGCCAGAGTGAGACGGTGACGATTGCACTCGATCCGATGTCGTTCGCGTACTGGAACACGCAGAGCCAGACGTGGACGCTGAGCGCCGGGACCTACCGGGTGATGGTCGGCAGCTCATCGAGCGACATCGCCGGGCAGGGCTCGGTGGCGCTGCCCGGCATGAATCTCGGCGGCTAGTGGCTCACGCGATGCCGACGCGGAGCCGGCGCCGGTTACGGGCCGATCTCGGTCCACTGAACGGAGGGCGCCGCGACTCCGCGGCGCCGGTCGCGAGCCGCCGACGGTCGGCCACCCGCATGAAGTCGGCCATGCGGGCCTGGGCGACAGCTTGGATCATGTTGGGGGTCATGGTGATCTCCTGGGGGCTTGGGAGCGGATGTCTTTTAGACGGCCCCGCCGGCCGAAACTCATCGCTGCCCCGTGGAATCACCCGCGGCGATATCTGGCCACCGCCAGGGGCAGTGACACCGCGACGATCGCCACCGCCCAGATCGACGCCCGGGTGATGAAGTAACCCGCGGGATGTCCGAGCAGTGCCCGGGCGTGAGGGCCGAGGGTGAGCGCTCTCGTCGCATCCACCATGTAGGTGAGCGGCTGGTGCTTGGCGAACACCTGCAGCCACCCCGGCATGGTGGCGACCGGAATGTAAGCGCTCGAGATGAACGCAAACGGGAACACGATCATCCCCAGCCCCTGCGCGGCCTGGGCGTTGCCGGCAAACAGGCCCATCGTCACGAACAGCCACTCGAAGGCGAAGCCGAAGGCGATCACCAGACCGAACGCGGCCACCCCGTCGAGCGCCGAGCCGTGGAGGCGGAAGCCGACCGCGAACGCGATGGCGACGGTGACGGCGGCGGCGAGGGCGAGGATCAGCGTGTCGGCGATCGCGCGTGCGATCAGCACGCTGCTGCGCGCGATCGGGAGCGAGCGCAGCCGGTCGATGAACCCCTGGTGGAGGTCCTCGGCCGTCGCCACCGCGGCACCGATGCCGCTGAACAGCACGCCGGTGGCGATGAACCCGGGCACCAGGTAGTCGACGTACGGCATGCCGACGGTGCGGATCGCGCCGCCAAACAGGTAACGGTAGATCAGGAAGAACATGCTCATCTGGATCGTCGCCATCACGATCAGCTGGGGCGTGCGCACGTAGCGCAGGAGCGCGCGGCGGGTGACCGTCGCGGTGCTTCGGGCCAGTCCGGCGCCGCGGGATGTTGCGGCCATGGTTGTCATGCGGCGTCTCCAGTTATTGACAGGAAGACCTCGTCGAGGTTCGGTTGGCGCAGCGAGATGTCCTCGAGCTCGATCCCGGCCGCGTCCACCGAGCGCAGCACGCTCGTCAGCTGCTCCCGGCCGTGGTCCACCTGGACGGTGACACACCGGGTGGCTTCATCTGTGTGTGCGGAGGCGCCGAGCAGTGCGGGGATCCGATCGAGATCGATGACGTCGCGGACGTGGAGCTCGATCACGCTCCCGCCGATGCGGGCCTTGAGCTCGGCCGGCGTGCCGGTCGCCACCGCCCTGCCGTGATCGATGATGACGATCTGGCTCGCCAGGTGATCGGCCTCGTCGAGGTACTGGGTGGTGAGGAGCACGTCGGTGCCGGCCTGCACCAGGTTCCCGATCGCCTGCCAGAGGTCGATGCGACTGCGGGGGTCAAGGCCGGTGGTCGGCTCGTCGAGCAGCAGCAGGCGCGGTGCGCCGACCAGGCTTGCGCCCAGGTCGAGCCGGCGCCGCATGCCGCCGGAGTAGGTGCGGGCCAGCCGACCCGCGTCCTCGAGCAGACCGAGCTGCTCGAGCACGGCGGCGGCGCTACGTCGTGCAGCTCGGCGGTCCAGCCCGAACAGGCGGGCCACCATCTCGAGGTTCTCGCGCCCGGTCATCGCCGGCTCGATCGCCGCGAACTGTCCGGCCAGGCCGATCATGCGACGGACCGCGCCCGGATCCTGAGCGACGTTGTGGCCGGCCACCTGGAGCACGCCTCCATCGAGCCGGAGCAGCGTAGCCACCGCGCGCACGAACGTCGTCTTGCCGGCGCCGTTGGGACCCAGCACCGCGACCACCTGCCCACTCTCCGCGGCCACGTCCAGCCCATCGAGCGCGCGCGTCTTGCCATATCGCTTCACGAGCCCCTGGCCCTCGATCACCATCGTCATCGTGCGTCCTCCTTGTCCGCGGGGAGGAACATCTCCGCCGCCTTACGGAGCGACTCCTCGCTCCAGCTGATCCGTCCCGACTGCAGGTCGTCGATGACGCCGCGCAGCCATGCGAGCTCGGTTTCGAGCATCGCCACGCGGTACTCCTCCTCGAGCACGAACAGCCGTGGCAGCTCGGGCGGAACCGCCTCGATCGCGCGCTTTGAGTCCGCCAGCTGCGCCTCGATCCGACCGGCTCTCAGCTCGAGCTGCGCGGCCGCCTCCTCGACCGGCAGGCCGAACAGCATCGACAGGGCGACGATGAACTCGGGGTACTCGCCACCGGTCTCGCTCAGCATCTCTCGCAGCCACAACTGCGCCGCGTCGCGGCCGGCGTCGGTGATTGCGTACACCGTCCGGTCGGGATAGCCCTCCTGGCGCATCGTCTCGGCGACCACGACCAACCCGAGCCGCTGCAGGCGCTCGATCGTCTGGTACAGGCTGGCTCGCGAGCGGACGTTGACGATCCGGTCCTTGCCCTCGGCCTCGAACAGCTTCTGCATCCGGTAGACGTGCATCGGCTGCTGGTAGAGCTGCCAGAGGACGAGCAGGCCCAGCGCGGATCGGTGCGAAGACTTCGGTGCCATAGCCGGCACCATACTAGTTATTTAATGACTAGTCAAGCTATGGCTAGTCGCTAGTCGTACACGACGAGCCCGCGGATGTTGCGGTGGGTGCGCATGTCCTCGTAGCCGTCGTTGATCTGATCGAGCGTGTAGGTGCGCGTCACCAGCTCATCGAGCAGCAACGATCCGTTGCGATACAGCGAAAGCATCTTCGGGATGTCCGCGCGAGGGTTGGCGTGCCCGAACAGGCAGCCGATGATCTGCTTCTCGTAGACGATCAGCTCGAAGATCGACAGCTCGACCTCGGTGTCCGTCATCTGCGGCAGCGATGTGATCGCGACCTTGCCGCCCTTCCCGACCAGTGCGGCGGCCTGCCCGATCAGCTTGCCGGTGGTCACGTCGACCGTGATCAGCGCGGCGTTGGCCAGCTCCCCGCCGGTCATCTCCGCGATCGGTTCCAGCGCCTCCTGCGCCGAGGCGAACGAGTGCGTCGCGCCGAACTTCCCCGCCATCTCGCGGTTGAAAGGGGAGGGGTCGATGGCGATGATCCGGCTCGCTCCGGCCAGGCGGGCGCCTTGCACGGCGTTCGCCCCGATGCCGCCGATGCCGAGCACCGCGACCGTGTCGCCGGCGCCCACCTTCGCGCCATAGACGGCGGTCCCGTAGCCCGTGGTGACGCCGCAACCGACGAGCGCGGCCTTGTCGAGCGGGATGTCGTCGTCGATCTTGACCACCGAGTTCTGATGGACCACGGTGTGCGGAGAGAACGTCCCGAGCATGCACATCAGCCGGGCGTCCTGGCCGCGGACGTGGTGACGGCTCGTGCCGTCTTGCTGCAGTCCGACCTGCACGCCGGCTCCGAGATCGCACAGGTTGGTCCGGCCGATGACGCACGAATGGCAGCGCCCGCAGCTGGGGATCCAGCTCAGCACCACGTGATCGCCCTCGGCCACCGAATGCACCTCCGGCCCGACCGCCTCGACGACGCCGGCGCCCTCGTGGCCGCCGATCGCAGGCAGCGCTTCCATCGGCAGGTCGCCGACTCTGACGTGCTCATCGGAGTGGCAAAGCCCGGAGGCCGCGAGCCGGACCAGTACCTCCCCGGCCCTGGGCTCGTCGAGCGTCAGCTCGTCGATCTCCCAGTCGCCGCCGTATTCCCACAGAGCTGCCGCTTGCGTCTTCATCTCTCCGTGCCTCCGGGTCGTGGTTCTAGCCAGGCGCGCGCTGCATCATCCACCATCGTGCGCGACGGGAGCAACCACGGCGCCCGCATCGCGGGCGACGGGAGCATCCACGGCGGGCGACGGGAGCAGCCACGGCGCCCGCCGGGGTGCCGTCGATCACGCGGCGAACGCCGGCCAGAGCTGGTCCACAACGTGCTCGCTCCAGCCCTTTTTCGGCTGGCCCTCGGCGATCCGGTGATAGAGGAAGGCGCCCATCAGCGCGTGCACCGCCACCTCGGTGTCGAGGTCGGGGCGAACCTCGCCCCGCCGTTTGCCCCGCTCGAGCGCGGCGGCGATGTCGCCGACTCGAGGTTTGAGCATGTCCCGGCGGAAGCCGTCGAGGAGCTCCGGGTGCTTGCGACCCTCGACGAGCAGGGTCCCGGCCAGCTCGACCGCGAACCGCCGCCGGGCGAACTCCAGATGGGCGACCAGATCGCCCCGGGTGCTGCCCGTGTCGATCGGTGCCGCCTGGGCCGCCTTGCTGGCCAGCACCGCGGCAACCAGTTCCGACTTGTCCCGGTAGCGGCGGTAGATGGCGGGGCGGCCCACGCGGGCCTCCTCGGCCACGCGCGCGATCGACATGCGCGCGTAGCCGTCCTCGAGCAGCAGCCGCCAGGCGGTGTCGAGGATCGCCGTATCGACGTTCTCATCGAGCGGGCGCCCGGCGGCCCGGGCCCGGACTGGATCGGTTGTCTCGGCCTGCTTGCGCCCTGGCATCGGCGCAAGTCTCGCAGAAGCATCCTGGTCCGGATCGGGATTCGGGCTTCCTAGTTCGTTCATAATTACGTAACTTGCCTGTAGCGTTACGTTACTGTATCGTCACGTGAAGGAATACGACCGATGAAGCGAAGGGAGAGGTGGCCATGCAGGTAGTGGACGAAGTGCCGGCGGTGGAGGTTGCCGGCCTGCGCAAGACGTACCCGGGTGGGGTGGAGGCGGTCAAGGGGATCTCGTTCTCAGTGGCCCGTGGCGAGGTGTTCGGCCTGCTGGGGCCGAACGGCGCCGGCAAGTCGACGACGATCGGGATGCTGACCACGACCGTCGCGCCGACCGCCGGCACCGCGCGGCTGGCCGGATATGACGCGGCCACCCAGCCGCTGCTGGCCCGCGGTGTGAGCAGCGTTGTGTTCCAGGACGCCGTCGTCGACCGGGGCCTGAGCGGACGCGCCAACCTCGAGCTCCACGCCCGGCTGTGGGGCGTCCCTGAGGCGCCGGCCGCCCTGCGGATCGGGGAGCTGGTCGAGGCGGTGGGACTCACCGAGCTGATCGGCCGACCGGTCGGGAGCTACAGCGGAGGGGAGCGAAGACGGCTTGAGATCGCGCGGGCGCTGGTGTCCTCCCCCCGCGTCCTGTTCCTCGACGAGCCGACCGTCGGACTCGATCCCCGCATCCGGCACGAGCTGCTCGACGTGATCGCTGGGCTGCGCGGCCGCGAGGGCATGACAATCGTCCTCACGACGCACTACCTCGACGAGGCCCAGCGCCTGTGCGACCGGGTCGCGATCATCCACCAGGGGACGATCGTCGGGCTCGACAGCCCCCAGGCGCTGCTGGCTGGGCTGGGGCGCGAGATCCTCGAGTTCCGGGTGAGCGGGAGCGCGCCCGCCGCGCTCGCGGCGTTGCGCGACCGGGGGATCGCCCGGGCCGACTCCTTCGCGATCGG
>Ga0335073_10003953_pt1 | contig 20673 bp, 16 predicted proteins | sample Lox_Sample_22_FD_207093 | JGI IMG/M metagenome (GOLD analysis project Ga0335073, IMG submission 207093) | Soil microbial communities from Loxahatchee National Wildlife Refuge, Florida, United States - Lox_Sample_2.2 | ecosystem: Environmental > Terrestrial > Soil > Wetlands | place: USA...
GATCGAGCTGCGCGCGCAGCTGATCGAAGTAAGCGATGCTCAGGCGGGTTCCGAGGCGCACCGCGCCCACGTCGGGGGGAAGCTCACCGAGGATCAGCCGGATGAGGGTCGACTTGCCCGACCCGTTTGCGCCAATGAGCCCGATGCGATCACCGCGCATGATCCGCAGCGATAGCCTCTCGATGAGCGGCTGCTCGCCGAAGCGCTTGCTCACTTGATCGAGCTCAGCCACGAGTTCGCCCGAGCGCTCTGCGGACTCGAGTGTGAGGCGGATGCTCCCGAGGCGGTCACGCCGCGCGGCACGCTCGCGCCGCAGCCGCTCCAGTCGGCGCACCCGCCCCTCGTTGCGCGTACGGCGCGCCTCCACACCCTTGCGGATCCAGGCTTCCTCCTGCCGCCAGAACTTCTCGAAGCGGCGCCGCGCGGTGTCCTCGGAGGCGAGCTCGTCGTCCTTGCGCTGCTCGTAGGCCGCGAAGCTGCCCGGGTAGGAGCGCAGCACGCCGCGGTCGAGCTCGACGATGCGGCTCGTGATGCGATCGAGGAAGGCGCGATCGTGGGTGATGACAATCGCGGCGGGCACTTTGAGCAGCAGCTCCTCCAAACGCTCGATGCCCTCGATGTCGAGGTGATTCGTGGGCTCATCGAGCAGCAGCAGATCCGGTTGCAGCGCCAGAGCGAGAGCGAGCGCGGCGCGCTTGCGCTCCCCGCCCGAGCACGTCGCCGGCGCAGTCGTGCCCTCCAGACCGAAGCGGTCGAGGAACTCCCCGAGACGCGACTCCATTCGCCAATGCTCGCGCTCATCGGCGGGTGCGGCGGTCGGCGCCGCGACCGAGCGCGACCCGCCGGCCGGTGCAGATAGCTGCCCCGCGCACAGGAGCAGACTTTCACGCAGGGTCTCGGCTACCGGCAGCTCCGGCTCCTGCTCGACGAGCGCAAGGCGTAAGCCATCACGCCGCTGCAGCTCGCCTTCGTCGAGCGGCGTGCGGCCTGCGATCACCGCGAGCAGTGTCGACTTGCCGGTGCCATTGCGGCCGATCAGCCCGAGCCGCTCGCCCGCAAGCACCGTGAGCTGCGCGCCGTCGAGGAGCGGGCGGTCGCCGAAGGCGATGTGCGCGTCGCGAAGTGTGACGAGGGACATGCGCGCATTGTCCGCATTGGACGTGCGCGGGCAAAGTCTGTAGAGTTCGCGGCGCTCAAGTCCCAGGGTGCGCGGTCAGCGCCCGGCTTGGCTCGCAGTCTGTCCTACCCGATGCACTTCGATTTTTCTTTACTCAATTACTCTCGCATCTGACCGCCGCAGCCATCGCCCGCCGGACCATCGGGTCCGCGGGGGCCCTCCGGGGCGCTGCCGGGCGAGCCAACCGTTTCCGAGGTTTTTACATGTCATTTGCCAATCTCGGGCTCGCGCCCGAGCTGTTGCGCGCACTCAGCGATAAGGGCTACGGCGCGCCCACCCCCATCCAGTCCCAAGCGATCCCCGCCGTGCTCGGCGGGCGCGACGTGCTCGCCGGCGCCCAGACAGGCACCGGCAAAACGGCCGCATTCATTCTGCCGATTCTTCAGCGGCTTGCCACACCCGCCGGGCGTACCCCCCGCGCACTCGTCCTCACCCCGACCCGCGAGCTCGCCGCGCAGGTCGCCGACAGCGCCCGCTCCTACGGCAAGTACCTCGCTCTCCGCACCACGGTGGTGTTCGGCGGGGTGAGTATCGGACCGCAGATCGCCGCGTTGCGCTCGGGCTGCGACCTGCTGGTCGCCACTCCCGGGCGGCTGTTGGATCTCGCCGGGCAGGGCGTGCTCGACCTGCGCTCGATCGAGCATATCGTGCTCGATGAGGCCGACCGAATGCTCGATATGGGCTTCATCGATGCGATCCGGCGCATCCTCAGGCTTCTGCCCGCAACGAGGCAGAATCTGATGTTCTCGGCCACCTACGCGGCGCCGATCCGCGAGCTCGCCAACCGCTTCCTGCGCGAGCCCGCCCACATCCAGGTTGCCGCACGCAATGCGACTGCCGAGCGCATCGAGCAACAGGTCTACCGCGTACCGAAGGAGCAGAAGCGCCAGCTGCTCGCGCACCTGATCCAGGCAGGCAGCTGGGCCCAGGTTCTCGTGTTCACCCGCACCAAGCACGGGGCGAATCGTCTGACGCAGCAGCTCGAAGCGAGTGGGATCCGCGCCGCGGCGATCCACGGCAACAAGAGCCAGGGCGCGCGCGTGCGGGCGCTCGCGGACTTCAAGGCGCGGCGGATCACGGCACTGGTTGCAACGGAAGTGGCAGCACGCGGACTCGACATCAAGGAGCTGCCGCACGTCGTCAATTACGAGCTGCCGAATGTGCCGGAGGATTACGTGCACCGCATCGGACGCACCGCGCGAGCGGGCGGCGCCGGCTGTGCGATCTCTCTGGTCGCACCCGATGAGCTCCCGCTGCTGCGCGACATCGAGAAGGTGCTGGCTCGCAAGCTCGACATCACCTCGTTGCCTGCGTTTGCGGCGAGGCTCTCATCGCCGGCGCGCGCGGCAGCCGCGTAAAGGAGCGACACGCCGCAGCGCCTCGGCCTGCGGCATCGCGGGACCGGTCAAGCGCGCGAGCGCGGGGCCGATCGGCTACGCGGGCTTAGGGCGTGCCCCACTGCTTCTTCTGATTGCGCTTCTCGGCCTTGGCCGCCCGCTTCTCCATCAAGCTCTTCGCGGGCTTCTTCTTGGTCTCCTTCTTGCGCTCGATTCCCTTACTCATTGACTCGCCTCCTGCGGCTTGAGTGCCGCCGCTGCCGCTCCTGAGTAGTCTAGAACCAAAGCAGCCGCGGTGCCGGGAAAATTGACCGCGGCGGCCTGGAGGAGCGCCGCGAGGATATATCGTGTGGTCGAATCCGCCGACGTAGATGGAGAAAACACGATCCGAGGCGTGCTCACGATGCGCGATTTTCTGGACACGATGCGTGCGAGCGGCGATGTCGGCGGAGGTCCGCCCGCGCTCTCGCAAGCCGATCGCAGTGCCTTCGCGAGCCATCTCGACCGCTGGCACGCGCGGCGCGCGAAGGTGTCAAGGGGTCAGGCGCGATGAGCGACTTTCCTCAATTTCTGCGCGCGCTCGCGTCCGGGCGCCGCGCGGCGAGCGCGCGCAACCCCGCCGCGACGTAGGGACCGAGCCGCGCCTTGAGGCTCGCGACGTCGGTTGAGCGGCAGAGCCCGTCCGAGAGCGCATCGATGCGACCGGTCTCGGCGAGCGAGAGTGTGAGCGCCCCGGTCAGAAAGTTATATCCCCAGTAGATGTCCTCGGGCGCGGCATCCGGCAGGGACTGCATCAGCCCGCGGATGAACTCGCGCACCGTGGCATCAAAGGTTCGGCCCATGAGCTCGCGGCCCCACTCCGGGGAATTGTTGACGTACGCAATCACGGCAAAATAACTGTGCCAGCCCGGCCCCGCGTGCGCCAAGCGTTCGAGGATGGGGTCGAGGAACGCCCCGACCACCGACTCGGTGCTCGGGGCACTGGGGGCGGCGGTTGCGCGCACCTCGGCGAGCCGCTGCAACCGCTCCTCGTTGAGCACGGCCCCGCGCCGCTCGACCACGGCCGTGAACAGCCGCATCTTGCTGCCAAAGTGGTAGTTGACGAGTGACAGGTCCACTTTGGCGGCGCTCGTGATGTCGCGCAACGACGTGCCGTGAAATCCGCGCCGCGCGAAGAGCTTCTCGGCGACGTCCATGAGCTTGTTCTTGGTGTTGCGCTTGGGGCGGCTCATCGTCTGGCCTGCAGGCGAAATCGTGATTCTAGCCGGCAGCTGCGGGGACCGTACGGATCGTGAGAGCCGCCGCACCCGCAACGCCTTACGGCGCGCGCCGCGCCGCACGATCGCTCGCGCCTATCGTCGATTGATATTGGACATTCGTTGGAATAATATTGGACGTTCGTTGGAATTGTGTTCGACGACGCGTAACACCAAGATACTCAAAGAGACGCGCTGCCCGAGAAAGAACGGGTGAGGACCTTGAGGGGGGTCGCCATGATTCGCACCTGCTGCGCTCTGTTCCTTCGTTGTGGCCTCTTGGCCGCCGTCATCCCAGTCGCTGCGGTCGCCGATCCGCCGGCGAGCGCCCCTGCCGCGGATGTCACCGCGGTCAGCTCGGCCGCAGGCAGCAATGCAAACGACGGCGGCGCCGGCGCTGCGAGCGCCGATGCGCTCCAGGAGATACTCGTCACGGCCCGCCGTCGGGCCGAGAACCTGCAGAATGTCCCGCTCACGATCACCGCGGTCACGGCCAGTACCATCGAGATGGATGACGTCGATACCCTCGAGGATCTGCAGAGCTTCGTGCCGAACCTCAAGCTGTCACAGGACCGCGCCACCAGCAGCACGATCAACGTCTACATCCGGGGCGTCGGCCAGAGCGATCCCTTGTGGGGATTTCAGCCGGGCGTTGGCATCTATATCGACGATGTCTACCTGGCGCGCCCCCAGGCGGCGCTGCTCGACGTGCTCGATGTGAGCCGCCTCGAGGTGCTGAGCGGCCCGCAGGGCACGCTCTACGGCAAGAACACCATCGCCGGTGCCATCAAGTACATCACGCGGGACATCGCGGGCCCCGCGACCGTCACGGCGGCGGCGACCGTCGGCAACTACGGCGAGCACGACTTCAAGCTCGATGCCTCGGCGCCGGTGATCGCCGATCACGTCTACTTCGGGGTCTCGCTCGGGGACTTTGAGCACGGGGGCTACGGCGAGGTGGTCGCGCAGCCCGGAGTGGCGCAGAGCTCCGCGAGTCCTCTCGGAGCGCCGCTCTCGAACAAGGACATCCAGGTCGGGCGTGCGAACCTCACGATTACCTGGGGCGATAGCTCCAAGCTCAAGCTCATCGCCGATGACATCCTCGACAACTCGAATGCCTCGGGTGGTCAACGCCTCAACGACTACTTGAACGGCGGGGTGTCCGTGCTCTCCCTGCCCGGCCTGGGTGTGCCGGCGCTGCCGTTCGTGACTCCGAACGCGCCGCCGCTCAAGAATCCGTTTGACAGTTACGACAACCTGCCGGCCGGCAGGGACTTCTTCCACCGCCAAGGCATCTCCGGAACCTACACCGAGAATCTGACCGGTGAGCTCTCACTGAAGCTCATCGGCGCCTACTACGAGGGCCACGGCCAGCAGTTCATCGACTTCTCCGGAACCGCCGACAACCTCTTCGATGTCGACGGCCTGTACCAGGACCAGCAGGCGTCCGGGGAAGCCCAGCTGACCTTCAGCAACGATCTGGTCAATGCCGTCGGCGGCTTCTTCTACATGGACAGCCACGCTTGTGGCCAGTACGACGCTGACATCGGCACGCTCCCTCTGCTCGACGTTCCGGCGCTCGATTTCTATGTGAACGAGCTCGTTGCCGGCTGCGATGTCACCAAGAGCACCGCCGTATACGGCGACTCATCCTGGAAGCTCACGCCGCAACTGAACTTCGATGTGGGGCTGCGCTGGAACGAGGACAAGGTGACAGCTCCGGTGTTTCAGGAGGACTACGTCGGGGCTGCCTTGCCGCCCGGGGTGACCTACAGCTATCCCTCGCAGGCTCCTCCAGGATTCATACCCGATCCGGGCGTGGTGACCGACTACACGGGCAACCGCGCGTTCGTAAACATGACGCCGCGCGTGGGGTTCGACTATCACTTCACCAAGAGCATCATGGCTTACATCATGTACAGCCGCGGCTTCAAGAGCGGTGGGTTCGACATGCGCGGCAACGCGCTGCTCAATCCGAGTACGGAGAACGGGTACAAATCCGAAACCGCCGACAACTACGAGATCGGCATCAAGACGACGCTCTTCGACGACACGCTCCTGCTCAACGCGGACGTGTTCTACGATCCGTATACGAACGCGCAAGTCGAGCTGGCACTCACCACGCTCTACGCCGGCTCGGTGTCGAACGTCACCTACACCGACAACGCCGGCAAACAGATCAACCAGGGCGTCGAGCTGCAAGCCGCGTGGAAGACTACCCGAGCCCTGACCTTCGGTGCCAACCTTGGCTATCTCGATTCCTATTACAAGGACTTCATCGTTCCGTGCAACGTATTCCCGCTCACACCGGTGCTCACGCCTGGATGCACGCCCGGCGTCGTGTCGGTCAACGAGGCTTCCAGCAACTACCCGATGAACGCGCCGCACTGGACGATCTCCGAATACCAGTCCTATCAGTGGGAGCTGCCGAAAGGCACGCTCATGGCGCGGGCCGGCTTCGACTACCGCACTTACGCCAAGACCGGCGTCACCTTGGCGGCTTGGACTGCCACCGATCAGCCGGGTTACGCCCTGATCGATGCGGGCCTATCCTTCACCACCCACAGCGGGGCATGGCGATTTTCCATCGACGGCAAGAACCTCGCGAATAAGTATTACCGCGTCGCCGGCTACGACTTCGGCCCTCCGCCGCTTGCGGCCGCCCCGACCTACACCTTCACGGGGGGCGTGAGCGAGATCGGCTACTACGGCCCACCGCGAACATATAGCGCGACGATCTCTTTTCACTACTGAGGCGGGCGAGCGATGCGAGCGCGGTCGAGCGACTGGCAGTCGGTGCGCGGCTGGGGCGCACTGCAAGCGCGCCCGGCGAGCCGCCCGTGACAGCGTTTCGGGCGCCGAAACTCCTGGTGTCCGATCTCATCGCCGGCAACGGGCACTGGCTGGCCGAGAGCCCGGCGCTCATCGACGGAGCAGTCAGGCTGAGCTGGCGCGAGTTCGCCGCCGCGACCGCGCAGATCGCGAACGGCCTCGCGGCCCTTGGTGTGCACCCACACGAGCGCGTTGCGATGCTCATGGACAGCCGGCTCGAGACCGTCCTCGTGCAGTTTGGAATCATCCGGGCCGGCGCCGTTGCTGTCCCGCTCAACGTCTCCATCGCCGAGTCCGCCATCGCGGGCATGTGCGTCGATGCCGCTTGTGTCGCCGTGTTCGCCTCGGAGCGCCACCGTGATCGGATCGATGCGCTGCGGGCGGCCGGTGCGCTCGCGGCTCGCTGCTTCATTGGCTGCGGGTCTCCACGGTCCGGTTGGATCGAGCTCGAGGACTTCCGGACCACACAGCCGATCACCGCCCCCGCGGTCACGATCGCTCCCGATGACGAGTGCAACGTGATCTACAGCTCCGGCACCACCGCGTCGCCGAAGGGCATCGTGCATACCCATGAGTGCCGCATGCGCTGGGCCTACGATGTCGCCCTCGCGCTGCGCTACCGCAGCGGCTGCCGCACGCTCTGCTCGCTCGGCCTGTTCTCGAACATCAGCTGGGTCACGATCCTCACGACCATCCTCGTCGGCGGAACGATCGTGCTGCTGCGACACTTCAGCGCGCGCGCCGCGCTGGAACTGATCGAGAATGCGCGTATCACCCATGGAGCGTTCGTGCCGGTGCAACTCGAGCGACTGCTCGCCGAGCCCGAGCGCGGCGCGTATCGCACCGATAGTCTCGAGACCCTGATGTGCTGCGGCTCTCACCTGCCGGCGGATCTGAAGCGGCGCTTCGCGCGCGAGTTCCACTGTGACCTGATCGAGCTCTATGGGCTCACCGAGGGCCTGTTCACGATCCTTCAGCCCGAGGATTTCGAGCGCAAGCTCGAATCGGTCGGGAAGCCGGTGCTCGGGACCGACCTCAAGATCATCGGCGAGGACGACCGCGAGCTCGGTGCCGGACAGACCGGCGAGATCGTCGGGCGCGCCGGGGTGATGATGGCCGGCTACCATCATCAGGACGCGGCCAACCGCGAGGCGAGCTGGATCGACTCGGACGGCCGCCAGTGGCTGCGCACCGGAGACCTCGGTCGGCTCGACGCCGAGCGCTTTCTGTACATCGTCGATCGCAGGAAAGACATGATCATCTCGGGTGGCCAAAACATCTACCCGACCGATATCGAAGCGGTCATGCGCGAGCACCCAGCGGTCGGGGAGGTTGCGGTCATCGGCGTTCCGAGCGACCGCTGGGGCGAAACGCCGCTCGCAGTCGTCGTGCTGCGGGAGGGACATCTGCCCACTGAGAGCGAGCTGCTCGAGTGGACCAACGCCCGCGTCGGCAAGCAGCAGCGCATCGCCGGCATCGTCTGGCGCGCGTGCTTGCCGCGTAACCCGAACGGCAAAGTGCTCAAACGCGAGCTGCGCCGCGAGTACGCCGTCATCTGGAGAGGGACGTCACCATGAGCGACTTGGCCGGGGACTATTACTTCAGCAGCGCCGACGGTTTGCGGCTCTACTGCGCCGTGTACGGCACCGATCGGCCCGGCACGGTGCCGGTGCTGTGCCTGCCCGGCCTGACACGCAACAGCCGCGATTTCGCCGTGCTCGCTCGGCGCCTGAGCAGCCGGCGCCAGGTTCTGGCAGCAGACCTGCGCGGTCGCGGTCGCTCCGAGTGGGACGGCGACCCGTCCCGCTATCAACCCGGCACCTATGTGCAGGATGCCTGGTCGTTGCTCGATGCGCGGCGCGTCAGTCGAGTGCTCGTCATCGGAACCTCGCTCGGCGCGCTAATCGGCATGACGATGGCGGCGATGGCGCCCCAGCGCATCGCCGGCTTAGTGCTCAACGATGCCGGGCCCGAGATCGATCCGGTTGGCGCGCGCCGCATCGCCTCCTACGTCGGGCGGCTGCCACAGGTGTCGAGTTGGTCGGAGGCGGCAGCCCAGGCGAAGACCGTATACGGTGCGGCGCTGCCCGGCCTGAGCGACGCGCAGTGGCTCGATTACGCGCGCCGCGGCTACCGCGAGAACGAGGCCGGCGTGCCGGTCGCCGACGTGGACCCAAGGATCGCCGAGGCTTTCAGGACGCCCGCGACCGCAGCGCCCGCCGACCTCTGGACGCTGTACGCTCGCATCAGGAACGTTCCCATGCTGGTGATCCGGGGCGCACTGTCGGACATCCTGAGTGCGACCACGGTCGCGCGCATGGTGCGTGAGCAGCCGCAAGTCGAATGCGTTACGGTCGCCAACCGCGGGCACGCGCCGTTGCTCGATGAGCACGAGTGTGTTGCGGCGATAGACGCGTTTGTTGCGCGGCACGGCTCTCGCGCTCCCTCGCCTGGTCCCGGGTAGCCCGCCGAGCACGGAGCCGCTGGCCGAGCCGAGTCTAACGGGGAGAGCGAACGGCGATGAATCCCGAGCAGGCGAGCTTGCAGGACAAAGTGGCCGTCGTCACCGGCGCCGCGAGCGGCATCGGCAAGGAGATCGCCCGCCGCTTCGCGCGTGCCGGCGCCGCACTGGCCGTCGTGGACCTCGATGGCGCAGGGGCGCGACAGGCCGCGCGGGAGCTGCAGCGCGAGGGCACCGAGGCCCTCGGCCTGGCCGCGGACGTGACGAGCGAGGCGCAGGTCGATACGGCGATCGCGCGCGTCATCGAAACCTTCGGGCGCCTGGATGTCCTCGTAAGCAATGCGGGCATCCAGACCGTCGCGCCGATCGAGACACTCGAATTTGCCGATTGGAAGCGCTTGCTCGCCGTGCACTTGGATGGCGCCTTCCTCACGACGCGCGCGGTGCTCAGACAGATGTACCGGCAGCGCAGCGGCAGCATCATCTACATGGGCTCGGTGCACTCGAAGGAGGCCTCGCTCCTCAAAGCTCCCTACGTCACCGCCAAGCACGGTCTGATCGGCCTCGCCAAAGTCGTCGCCAAGGAGGGCGCACGGCATAGCGTACGCGCGAACGTCATCTGTCCCGGCTTCGTGCGCACGCCGCTCGTGGAGAAGCAGATCCCGGAACAAGCCCGCGCCTTCGGTTTGTCGGAGGAGGCGGTCGTACGCGAGATCATGCTCAAAGAGACAGTCGATGGGGAGTTCACCACCACCGCAGACGTGGCCGAAGTCGCGCTGTTCTTTGCTGCGTTTGCCTCCAACGCGCTCACCGGGCAGTCGCTCGTCGTGAGCCATGGTTGGTGCATGCAATGAGCGGCGATACGCGGGCGCGGCGGGGTTTGCTGCTCTCGCAGGCGTGATCGAGTCGCCACCCTCGAGCACTCTCTGCGCGCTGCGCCCCCACGGGCAGCTCCGCTGATCGACGCCTCGGTGCGCAACCCCGCTTTGTACCTTCAGTAGGCGCTTCGGACTATTCCCGGGCGAAGCCTGCCCGGCGATGATGCGCGACTCGACGAACGGCGCCATCGCCTCTCTTCCGATCGGTCTTCACATGGAGGTTCACCATGCACCCGAGCTTCTCACCCTATGCCCCGCAAGGACTGATGCCGCAATCGTTCATGGGCTTGCCGCAGTTGAGCCCCGGACTGATAGGACCGCAGGGCGCGTTCGGAATCAACGTGCCCCTTGCTTACGATTACCAGGCCCAATCTCCCTACGCGTTCGGCGCAGCGATGAATCCGTACCTGCAGAATCCATTCAGCGCCAATCAGTATCTGCCGAACCCGCAGCTTCTCCAGAGCCCGCAGTTCTCCTACGGCACGCAACCGCAAGGGTTTGCTGTGCACAGTCCGTTCCTGAACTCCGGTAGTCCGAGTGGCTACGCCGGCGGACACATTCCGGCGCAGCAGCTGGTGCCGGTGCTCGCGCAGCTTGCCCAGCAGATCGCCATTCAGAGCCCCCTCATCCAGCAGCTGGGCATCACGCTCCATCAGCTCGCTCAGCAGCTGACCGCGCAGAATCTGCAGCCTCACCTGGGCTCCGGTCTCGGCGCTGGCCAAGTGTTTGGGGCGGCTGTTCAGGGCGGCTATGGCGGGTTCACTCCGCAGGTCCAGGGATGGTGGGGCGGCAATCGGCCACAGACCATTCAGTAGCGGAATCGGTCCCCTGATCGAACGGGGCGCGCCCCGGGGCGGGAACCGCACGACCGCGAGTCGCTGCGGTCCCCGCCTGCCGTGCGCACCGGGGGAAGCGCCCTCAGTGAAGGAGAACTTTCATGGCCCAAGAGAAGGACGAGCGCCCTGGCACGCCACCCCGCAAGACTGACGCCGGTGACGATTCGACGCGCAGAGCCCAGGGCACACCCGGGCGCCCCGGTCTGCGCGACGCGACCGGTGTTGCTAACGGTGGCGAACTGTCGGCGACACCTCCCGGAACACGACGCGAGCACTACATCATTGGAACGCGTACGGTGCTCGATGGGCAGGCGTTCGCACCCGCGCAGGCGCATTCAATGGATGAGGTCGTCGAGTACCTCGGTCGCCAGGAAAATGTGCAGGTCATCAAGCGCCTGAAGCTTGGGAGTGCGCAGCCCTTCACCGCCGGCGGTCGCGGGGTGAGCGAGGTTGTCGTGGCCAAGATCGAGGAGGGCAAGGCGCAGCAGCTGCGGAGCGCCGCGCCTGCCCACCTCGTCATCGAGCGCGACGCATTGCTCTGGTGCGCCGACTACCTGCCCACCCCCTGGAGCATGCCGCTCGGGACGCTGGTGCCGCTGCGCTCCGTTGCGAGCGACATCACCCTGCGGGTGCTTGGCGAGCGCGATCAACCGCTCGCGCGCGCAACGGTCGTGATCGACGGCGGAGGCATCCCGGCGCAGGCGCTGACTGACGACAATGGCATGGCGCGCCTCACGTTCTTCGGCGGCCCCGTCGACGCCGTCCGCACCGTCTTCATCCGCGCAGCCTCCAATCATTGGGATCGTGTGATCGCCGCGCCGCGCCTCACCGCCGGCAGCACCAATACGGTGAGGCTCCGGCCGCTGTCGCAGTCCTTTGCCAACTTTCCGGGCGAGCGCCTGCTCGGCTGGGGCCAGCGCCTGATGGGACTGGATCCCACCCATCACCGCAACTCCGGCAAGGGCGTGCGGATCGGCATCATCGATTCGGGCTGCGACAACTCGCATCCGCTGCTGCGGCACGTCGTGCAGGGCAAGGACTTCACCCCAGGAGCCACCGAGACGAGCTGGACCGAGGATGTCGTGTCTCACGGGACACACTGCGCGGGGCTGATCGCCGCTTCGAGCAGCGCCGAACAGGGAATCTTCGGGTGCGCCCCCGATGCGGAGCTGCACGTGTTCAAGGTGATTCCAGGAGGCCGGGTCAGCGATCTGCTTGCCGCGATCGATGAGTGCATCGAGCGCGAGCTCGATCTCGTCAACTTGAGCGTGGTGACGGATGGGTTCTCGGAGCTACTCAGCCAGAAACTGCAGGAAGCACGACTCAAAGGCATCGCCTGCGTGGGTGCAGTGGGCAATACCGCAGGGCCGGTCGCATTTCCGGCGACGCTACCGAGCGTGATCGGGGTCGCAGCGGTCGGCAAGCTGCGGGAATTTCCGGCCGACAGCTCGCACGCTCTGAGCGTGATCCCGCAGCTGATCGGCAGCGACGACGTGTTCGCCGCGAGCTTCAGCGGCATGGGCACCTCGGTGGCCCTTTCAGCAGCCGGAGTGGGCGTCGTGTCTACGGTTCCGGGCGGTGGTTATGCCGCCGCGGACGGCACTTCGGTGGCCGCAGCTCACCTGACCGGACTCGCCGCGCTGGTGCTCGCTCATCACCCGCTCTTCAAAGAGAGCCTGTTCAGTGCCCGCTCGGAGCGGCGCGTGCAGGCGCTGTTCGAGCTGTTGCGAAGCAGTGCGGTCGTTCGCTACCCCGATCCGCTACGCTGCGGTGCCGGTGTACCCGATCTGCGACGTGTCCCGGGAAGTCCGAGCGTGTCCATGGGATTCGCGCTTCCGGAGACCTCGGGGCGATTCGCAATGCCCCCGCCCCCGGCATGGCCCTCCTCCATGCCCGCGCCCGGAGCATGGGTGTTCTGGACCTCTTAGTTCGCTTCGAGCGTCGGATTCCCATCCGAGGCGAATGAGGGCCGGAGCGCGCGCGTCCGCAGCAGCGTGCGGACGCGCGCGGCCGCTTCGCCACGGCGATGGACGTTGAGCTTCTCGCAGAGGTTGTGTACGTGGTTCTTCACGGTCGCAGCCTCGATGCCAAGCTTGCGGCCGATGGCCTTGTTCGTGAGCCCGCAGTCGACCAGATGCGCAATCTGCAGCTCGCGTCGGGAAAGCGGGACCGCAGGATGAGAGTACGAGCCGAGCGCATCGTTGCCGGCCTGCGACAGCACGGCCACGTGCCGGTATAGCGATGCGGCCGCACGCGCCGAGCACGGCAACTCATCGCACATGACGCCCTCGAGCACCCGCACGAGATCACAGCTCGCAGCACTCGCTCGCACGTAGCCGGCGGTGCCGGCAGCCGCGAGAGCCAGAATTTCCCCTTCCGACTCCCTCACTCCGAACGCCACGACCCTCGAGTCGGGCGTCGAGGCGACCAGCTCCTTCACGAGCTCCAGGCTCTCGTTGCGCGCTGCATCGAGCAGGACCACGTCCGGGCGCAACCGTGCGCCCTGATCCCCCGCGTGCTGAAGGTCCGTAGTGCTGACCACCGTGACGTCATCGCGCTGTGCGAGGACCGAGTGAAGGCCTTCCTGCACGATGCGCACATCACTCACAATCAGAACCCGCAGCGTCATTGGCATCCCTTTCGCGGTCGCATCCCCTATATACCGCCGAGGCGCGGGAAGTTAAAGGTTTGACAGCGGCTTAGCGTGCAAACTCCGCTGAAACCGTGAACTTTTTCTTGCCCAATGCAAGGTTGAGGCACAGGCTCGGGTGAGCCCCGCCGCGAACCCGCGGCACCGCGCTCATTTGGAGCATGCCCCAAGCGACAGGGAGTCGAGGGTTCCTTGCGGCTCTCGATGCGGCTCGAGAGGCACGAGCGCATCAGCGATCCGTCCGAGCGCGCTCGCCCTCCATGCCGCGAAACTCGACGAAGGAAGTCATCCGCTTCCACAGAAAGTCGCCGTACTGGAACGGCGCGAACCGATCTGGTGGGTCGATCGGCAAAGGTGCAATCGTCGTCTCGGCGCGAGCCTCATAGAAGAACGGGATCGAGTAACGCTCGACTCCGGCGCTCAGCACACGGTGCTCGGTCGCCCGGATACGGCCCGACGACCATTGTTCAAGCACTTGACCAAAATTGACGACCAGGCTCCCTTCGACAGGGGGCACGTCGATCCAGCCCCCATCACGTGATCGGGCCTGCAGTCCTGCGACACCATCCTGCGCGAGCAGCGTGACGAAGCCGGAATCCGTGTGCGGTGCGCCCACGACGTGGCGCAATGGGGACCGCCCGTCCGATATCGCCGCCTCGGGAACCGCTGCGAGCTCGGCATTGCTGCGCGGCGGATAGCGAATCAGTCGCAACGTCGAGAGTCCGCCGCGGAACGCTTCGTCGAAATACTCAGCGGGGAGACCCAGGGTGCGCGCGAGAGAGCGCATCAGCATCCCTGCGATGCGCTCCATCGCCCGATAGTAAGTCGCAACCGCATCGCGCCACCCCGGAATGCGATTATCCTCGGGCAGCGGCGTGCGCTCGCGCAGGGGATCGCGAGCCGACGTGACTCCGAGCCCATGCGCGATGTCGCCACCGAGATCGATCCCTTCCTTGGATGTGAGGTTTCCAGGTTGGAGCGGGAACCAGCCGCGATAGATGTTGCGGTTTTCCGGGGCGAATTTCCGCCGGTAGAGCCGATGTCGTTCGACGCTGTCCAGGCCAAAGATTGTGAGCATGCGCGCGCGCGCCGCCCGCTCGAGCGGCACGTCGGACGACATCCCGCGGATACACGCGAACCCGGTGTCCCGGGCGGCCTCCGCGAGCGCCCGATCAGGGATCAGCCATGCGGCGGGATCAGCCTCGAACAACGCGCCTACGTCGATGAGAGGAATCACCGATGCACGATCGGGGCTGCTTCCGTTCGCCATGATCGAACGTACTCGTGGGTCATCGACAGCATTGAGCGGAGGCGCCGTGCGGCGCGAGCCCTCGCAACGACTTCTTGGCCGCCGTAATCAGCACATATCCAAGCTCGCCCCGCTCGATCGCCTGCGCAGCCGTCCTTGCGAGAGTTCGAGCTGCACCGAGGTCCAGTTCCGGGGCGTTGATCTTTCCGAGCCCCTGCACGATCTCGGCGGCAAGTAGCCGGCTGCGGACTTGCTGTACCAGTTCCCGCAATGCCTCCGCGTGTGGCTCGACCAGCGTCAGCGAGAAGCCGACTTCCTCCAGGCAAGCCACGTACTCCCGAGCCGGCTTCGCGTCGGCAATGCATGCGATCCAGGCAAGCAAACTCCGCAGCTGCGCCCCGAGCTCGGGGGCTCGCGTGAGGTCAGTGATCCCGATACGACCGTCCGCATCCAGCACCCGAGCGAACTCGCGAGCCGCCCGTGCCTTATCCGGAAACGTGCAGAATGCGCACTCGCAGACGAGCGCATCGAAGACGCCAGCCGCGAACGCCAACGATTCCGCGTCGCCCTGTTGAAAGCACACCCGGCCGCTCAGGCCCCGCGCCGCCGCATCGGCGTTCGCCGCTGCGACATTCGCCGCGCTGTAATCGATGCCGACCACACCGCAACCGAAGCGCTCGGCGAGAAAAAGAGCGCTGGCACCGCGACCGGAGGCAACGTCCAGCACCCGATCGCCGGCGCCGAGGCTGAGCGTCATCCCAAGCCGATCGGTGAGCGCGAGACCGCCGGGATGGAACGTCTCACCGAGCAACCAGCGCGCCGCCTCGCTCTCGTATGCGCGCGCGCAGCAGTGCTTGAGAATGGGTGCCTCGGCGGCGTCGGTGCGTGGGTGTCCGCTCATCGCTTGCTCATCCTGCGGCCGACCCCTCCACGGCAACCTGTGTCGGCTCCTGGAACGAGAACTGCACTGGGCGGGGCTCGAATCGCTCGCCACTCGCCCGCGCGCGCCGTCGCGCCGGCTCGAGCGCGACCAGCTGCGCGCGTGCCTGCTCGCGATATCCCAGACTGTTGTAGGCGCAGAAGGGGACCTGACGCGCGCCGGGGAGCAGGAACGCCTTGCAACACTTCATGAGATTCTTCTGATTGAACGTCCACGGGTCCATGAAATCCTGCAGCATGATCATGATCATTCGCTCCGCCAGGTCGCGGATGGTGACCGCTTCAGGGATGCCGCACGCCTGGCAGGAGAACTTGGCCTGCTCGGCGGATTTTGCCGAGCCGGCCACGGAAGACGACGACCACAACTGCTCGAGCGCCCGCTTGATCTCCAAGTTGAAATCAGGCACGGCGCGGTTCGTGATGTAGTCGAGGTAATCGTGAACATTCACGATCCGCGGCAACGGCGTGACCTTCCTTCGCGCAGCGAAACCCCCAGCGTCCGCGCGCGAAGGATGGGTCGCAGGTTCGGCGTCCTCGACGAAGGCGTAGGTCACTGCATTACACGTCGGAAAGCAGCACGGGACGGGAACGAAGTCGTCCTGCCGGAACACGCCGCGCGTCTGAGCCTCGATCCAGCGCAACACGTCCGGAATCGTCACCCGCTGCATCGGATCGTGCGCCATGTGGCGGCCCGCGTGAAAGGCGGGTTGAAAATTGATGCCCTTGACTGCCGGGTGCTCGATCGCGAACTCAATGATTCGACCGATCTCGTGCTCGTTGACGCCCCGCTCGATGGCCGGCACGAGCGTCACGGTGAGACCCCGGGCGGCGAGCCGGTCGAGGGCGAGTAGCTTCTCCTCGAGGATATCTGGCTCGCCGCGAATGATGCGGTAGGTCTCGCGCTCGAATCCGTCGAACTGGAAGTAAAGCGAAGGACCGGCGGCGGCGAGCTCGTCGAGGAAGCGGTCGTCGCGCGCGATGCGCTTGCCGTTCGTGTTGATCATGACGAAGGGGATACCGCGTGTTTGAGCGGCCCGCACGAAGTCGATGATCTGCGGGTGGATCGTCGGTTCCCCGCCCGAGAACTGCAGCACTTCGGGTGTTCCCTCGGCGCGCACAAAGGCATCGAGAATCTGCTCGACCTCCTCGAGCGTGAGATTGAACCCGGGTGCCGCCGCCGCGAAGCACAGCGGGCAATTCATGTCGCAGGTGCTGTTCACCTCGATGATTCCCACGCAGGTGTGCTGTTGGTGCTCCGGGCAGAGCCCGCAATCGTGGGGGCAGCCGGCGGCGACCTCGCTCGCGAATGCGAGCGGAATGGTCCCGGGCTTGTTGTAGCGAGCGAGCCGAACGTAGGCGTCGGAGTCAGCGTAGACCAGCGACTCGAACGGGCCGCACTGCGGACAGCGCTTGCGCATGTAGACCTTGCCGTCGCGGAGGATGACCTTGGCATCGATGACCCGCCGGCAAACGGGGCAGATACTGCGGGTCAGCTCATGAAAGACGTGGTCAGCGTCAACCTTGGTGTTCACGGCACGATCCATTGCGCCTCCGCATGGGGCGGCTCGGATGGAACGTAGTGTGGCAGGGCGGAGGAGGAGAGGCGACCCGAATGTTTCTCGGTTCGGCGCGCCGTATGCGCCACCCGCCCGGGCGCCGTCCGATTGCCGCTCACGGTGCGTGCCGCACAACCGGCGATGCTCACGTCATCGCTCCGTTCCGCGTGACCACCGAGACAGTCGCCTCGCGAGCGTGCCCCTGAAGCCGGAGAGCGCCTCCTGGGTGGCCAATTGCGAGGCGAGGAGCTGAATCGCGCTGTTGTACGTGGGGTAGGGATGAATGGTCGCCGCGAGGTCTCGCAGTCGCAGGCGGCTCGCGATCGCAAGCGTGACTTCCGCGAGCGCCTCGCCGGCACGTTCGGCGACCAGAGTCGCCCCAAGCAGGCGCCCGCGGCGGTTCGCAACGAGCTTGATGAATCCGTCCCGATCGTTCTCGCTCACCGCGCGGTCGACGCGCGCAAGGTCGAGCGAAGCCACGCGAACGGCCCCACCGAAGCGCTCGCGCGCCTGCGCTTCGGTCAGTCCGACACGCGCGACCTCGGGTACCGTGTAGGTCACCTCGGGCAAGGCAGCAGGAACCACGTCGCCTCCTCCGGGCAGCATTGCGTTGCGGACGGCGAGGAACGCCTGCCAGCCGGCGAGGTGCGAGAACTGCGGTCCGCCAATCACGTCCCCGGCCGCATAGATGTGGCGCGCCGTGGTCTGCAGCCGCGCATTCACCTCGATGCCGCGCTCGCCGTAGCGCACCCCGGCGCGCTCGAGCTCGAGTCCGTGGAGATTCGGCGCGCGGCCGACGGCGACCAGCAAGGCCTCCCCGGCAGCCTCTCCCGCCGCAGTTTGTACCCGGACGTGCCCGGCCCCCTCACGCACCGAGTCCGCGCGGGCGCGCACGTGCTCGAGACCCTCGCGCGCGAAGGCCCGCGACAAGAGTTCGGAAGCCTGCTCCTCGGCACGCGGCAGCAGTCGCGGCGCGACGACGGTCACTCTTGCACCGAGACGCCGATAGCACTGCGCGATCTCGCATCCGACCGGCCCACCACCGATGACGACCAGCGAGGCCGGCAAGCGGTCGTTTTCGAACACGTCCCGATAGGTGAGATGAGGGACCCGATCCATGCCGCTCACACGCGGCCGGCGCGGCTCGGCCCCGGTACAGACGAGGACCCGTCGAGCCTGTAGGAGATCGCCCCCGACCTCGAGCGTGTGCGGATCGACGAAGCGGGTGGCGCCGAGTTTGACCGTGAGTCCCTTCGCTCGCAGCGCCTCGGGGGCAGTCGGCGCGTAGATGTGCTCGATACGCCCTCGCAGGTACTCCCTCACCTGCGCAAGATCGATCACGGGCTCACCGACCGTGATGCCGAAGCGGGACGCCGAGCGCACGTTCGCCGCGATCGCCGCGGCCTTCACCAGAGACTTGCTTGGCACGCAGCCCGTCCAGGTGCAGTCCCCACCGATGCGATCGCGCTCAAGCAGCGCGACACGAGCGCCCAGCTTGAGCGCAAAGTCCGCGGCAATGAGTCCGGCGGCCCCGGCTCCGACGATCGCGAGGTCGAATCGCTCAGGCATGATGCCCTCCACCCTCGGCACTCCTGCCGAGGCGTGCTATCCACGACAGCAACATGAGTGCGAGCAGCGCGAGCCCCACGGTGCCCATGAGCAGACCGTCTACCTGCCACACCGTGCCCAGGGCGGCGGCGAGCAGTGCGCCGATGATCGCGCCGATGCCGAGGAGTACCGAGTACACCCCCATGGCCGCCCCCTTGCCTGCGATAGGGCCGAGGGCCTGCGCCAGCCAGATGAGGGCGGCCGGGGTGAAGCCGCTCTCGACCATCACGAGGAGAGCCGCGATGAGGAGCAGGACGGCGCGGCCGGCGGCGCTCCAGTGTGCAGAGTGATTGAGCGCAAAGAGTGCCGCGCACGCTGCGAGCATCGCGTACAGGGAAGTCCGCAGCGAACCGAGGAGCCGCCCGGGTGCGAGCACGAGACTCCAGAGCAGTACGCCCGAGGCGAACACGGCCGTATAGCCGAGCAGGAGCCAGCCTACGCGCGCCGGTGTGGCGGCGAAGACGCCGACCAGGAACTGGGCGCCGCGATCATGATGCGTGAGCAGAAAGATCAGCGCCGGCCCGAGCCAAAGGCCCACGATCGCGTTGACGCAGAGCCACACGGGCGCGAGGCGACGCACGATCGGATTCTCGAGCGCCTCTCTGAGGCCGTGGCGTGCGCGCAGCGGGGCCTGCGTTCGGCGATCCGTAGCGGTGAGTAGAAATGCCACGGCGCACGCGAGCGCAAGCAACGCGAGGAGCGCGAACCCCATCACGCTCAGGCGCACCCACAGCTCACTCCCGACCAGCCCGCCGAGCGCGAGCCCGGCGAGCATCGACAGCTCGAACAACCCCATCAGTCGTGCCCGGCGGCTCGGCACCTGCTCGCTCGTACGGGTGAGCGCGACCAGCAGTGGTGGAGTCACCGCGGCGAGACCCGTGCCCAGCACGAGCCGACTCGCGAAGAAGAGCGGGATGTTCCCTGCGAGCGCGAGTGCTCCGGTGCCGAGCGCGCTCGCGACCGCACCGCCAGCCATCAGCAGGCGGACTGGAAAAAAATCGGCCGCAAGCCCGAGAGGCAAGGAACCCACGAGCTCCGCGGCGTAGGCCGTCGCGGCGAGGAGCCCCGCGAGGCCAATCCCGACACCTGCGTGCGTGCGGGCGAGCGCCGCCAGGTACAGACCGACCAAGGTGCCGTCCGCGCCTGCGGCAATCCGCAGCAAGGCGTGCGCGAGCACTGCGAGGCCCAGGCGCTCCTTTGCCCCTGCGAACTCACCCGCGGTCACGCTCGGTGCGGTCACGACGGCTCACACGGCGGCGACGTTGCGCGCCACAGTGAACAGAAAGGCAAGAGGAATTCGAATGGCATCGAGCGCTTCGTCGCTGAGACTCAACACGCGAGCGCAGTTCTCCCGTACCGCGTCGGCCACGTCCGAGGGCTGCTCGATAAAGCGGCGCACATAGGCGCGCAACGGCGCGTCACGCGTGAGGATCGCGCGTGTGAGCCACTGCTGTCTATCGAATCTGACCGGACCCCTCGGCACGCTTTCCGCCGATGCTTGGGGGCAACCGTCGCGACTGCGGAACTTTCGTGGGGTTGATCGACCATTTCCCGCGGCCTGCGCTGCAGTGGACTCTCGTTCAGGGCGCTGCGGCTCGCTGCTGGTCGTTCACGAACCGCCCAATCGCGGCGGCGAATGCGAGGCTCGCGGCGGCTTGGCACAGCGCCACGAGAAGCAGTGAGTAGCGCACGTCCGTGTCACCGAGCGAGGCGTGCAGCCTGTCATCCAGCACGCCGACGAGCAGCGGGCCTGCAATCTGGCCGAGCAGCCCCGAGACGAGCACCAGCATCGAGATCGCGACGGCACGCATGCGCACTCGTGCCACACCGATCGCGGCAGCGAAGACCGGCGCTTGATGCGCCAAGGCGAAAAAGCTCATCAGGGCGAATCCGC
>Ga0335073_10003954_pt1 | contig 20672 bp, 22 predicted proteins | sample Lox_Sample_22_FD_207093 | JGI IMG/M metagenome (GOLD analysis project Ga0335073, IMG submission 207093) | Soil microbial communities from Loxahatchee National Wildlife Refuge, Florida, United States - Lox_Sample_2.2 | ecosystem: Environmental > Terrestrial > Soil > Wetlands | place: USA...
GGAAAAATCCATCCAGAGTCCTTGACTCCCGCGGAGCGCTTGAGTGCGGAGCCTGCGAGGTCGCCGACCTGTGCCAGGATAGAAACGCCCGCCGCCAGGCATGCGGTTCCGATGACGCTCCACGACGGTTCGAGCGCCAGCCGCAAGAGCAGACCCGCGACGACAGTTGCTAGGAATCCACCGACCGCGCCTTCGATCGTTTTGTTGGGGCTGACGCGCGGCGCGAGCTTGGTGCGGCCCAGCGATCTTCCGGCGAAATATGCTCCACTGTCGCTGACCACACACAGCAACAGGACCAGGAGCGTCGAGTCGGCGCCGTCGATCCGATTCCGCAGCATCGCGAAGTAAGGGTAAAGGACGCCGACGTACGGCGCGCCGATTGCGGTGAGCGCGCCGGGCTCGGCGACGATTGGCGAATCGACGCTGGTCGCGACGCGAACGATCAGGATCAGCATCAGGACGAAGACCACGGCCGGCACCCACAGCCCGGGATCGCCGCCGACCGAGAACGCGAACATCGGGATGAAGCCCAGGAAGAACAGGATCGCGAGGCCGCGAAACTTCGTCGCATGCGTCATCGCGCCGACTTCGTAGAGCCCGATTAAGCCGAGCACGAAAATGAACACGCTGAAGACGCGATCCGGCGCCAGCTCGATCATCCCGAGCACGACGGGCAGCGCGATCGCCGCGGTCAGGATTCTAGTTTTGAGCACGCAGGCGCTGGTCAGGCGTGCCCGCGATAGTGCCGTAGCGGCGCTCGCGAAGCTGGTAGGCGGCAAGAGCGGCAAGCAACTCGCGCTCGCGAAAATCCGGCCACAGCGTGTCGGTGAAGTAGAGTTCCGTGTACGCGAGCTGAAAGAGAAAGCAGTTCGAGATACGAATCTCGCCGGAAGTGCGAATCCAGAGATCAGGGTCGGGAATATCAGCGGTGTCGAGCGACGCGGCGAACATCTGCTCGTCGATTTTCGCCGGATCGATCTCGCCCGCAGCCGCAGCCTTCGCAAGGCGCTGCGCCGCCGCGACGATATCCTGCCGGCCGCCATACGAAAGCGCGATCGCGAGCGTCATCGAACGGTTCTCGCGCGTCGTTTCGATCGTGAGGTTGAGCGCATCGCGCACGCGCGGCGGCAGGCGGTTGGTATCGCCCACGGCCACGACGCGGATATCGCGCTTCATCAGGCGCTTGGTCTCAGTGAGCAAGTAGCGATGCAGGAGGCTCATCAAGAAGCTGACTTCGGTGCTCGGCCGATGCCAGTTCTCCGTCGTGAACGCGAACAAGGTGAGATACGGGATGCCGAGCTCACGTGCCGCTTCGACGACGGCGCGCACCGAATCCTTGCCGCGGCGATGGCCCTCGTGACGCGAGAGTCCACGCCGTCTGGCCCATCTGCCGTTGCCGTCCATCACGATCGCCACGTGACGTGGCAAACGCGACGGCTCAAGCGACAGGTTGGGAAATTCCTCTAAGGGTAGTGAAATTGCCACTGGCGGCTCGAAGGTTACGGCGCTCTTCAGGTCGATGGAAGGGCCGTGCTCAGACCTCCATGATTTCGGCCTCTTTGGCCGCGAGCACCTTGTCGAGCCGTTCGATAAACTCAGTGGTCAACTGCTGCACCTTGGCTTCGGCCGTGCGCAGCTCATCGTCGGTGACCTGCTTTTCCTTGTTCATTTCCTTGAGCAGATCGTTGGCGTCGCGGCGATGGTTGCGGATACCGACGCGGAATTCCTCGGCGTCTTTGCGAATCTTCTTGACCAGATCCTTGCGCCGCTCCTCGGTCAACTCGGGGATCGGGATGCGGATCAGCTTGCCATCGTTCATCGGCGTGAGCCCGAGGTCGGAGGTCTGGATCGCCTTTTCGATATCGTGCATCGCCGCCTTGTCGTAAGGCGTGATCACGAGCAGGCGCGGCTCGGGCGCTGCCAGTCCAGCCAGCGAGCGCAGGGGCGTCTTGGCGCCGTAGTAATCGACGTGAAGGTTCTCGATGAGCGCGGTCGAGGCGCGTCCGGTGCGCACTCGCGTGAGCTCATGGCGGAACGCCTCGAGCGTCTTGTCCATCTCTCTCTTTGCGTCTTCGATTATTTCTCCGGTCATGGCTGTGGGCCGCTCTCCACCCAGGTTCCGATCGTCTCGCCCATCACGGCCTTTCTTATATTACCCGGTTTGAGCAAATTGAAAACGACGATCGGCATCTTGTTGTCCATGCACATCGCGATCGCAGTCGAGTCCATTACTTTGAGATTTCGTTTGAGCACGTCGAGATAGGTAAGGCGATCGAACCTGACAGCGTTCGAATCCTGCATCGGATCGCGATCGTAAACGCCGTCGACATGATGGCTCGCCTTGAGGATCACTTCGGCGCCCAGTTCCATCGCGCGCAGGCTCGCCGCGGTATCGGTCGTGAAATACGGATTGCCGGTGCCGGCCGCGCAAATCACGACACGTCCCTTTTCCATGTGGCGCAACGCGCGGCGACGAATGTAGGGCTCGCAGACGGCCTGGATTTCAATGGCCGAAAGCACTCGCGTCGGCACGCCGACCTGTTCGAGCGCGTTTTGCATCGCGAGCGAGTTGATCACGATCGCGAGCATTCCCATTTGATCTGCGGTCGAGCGATCCATGCCGCGCGCCTCGTACGCGCTGCCGCGGATGAAATTGCCGGCGCCGATAACCAGCGCCATCTGCACCCCGAGGTCAGCGACATCGCGGATTTCGCTGGCGATACGTGCGAGCACGTCGAGATCGATACCGCTGCCGTCTTTGGGCGAGAATGCTTCGCCGGAGAGCTTGAGCAGAATACGACTGAAGCGCGGCTTTCCATTCGGGGCGCCATCAACATCAGCCATAATTTCTAAACCCCCTCACCCGGGTCGCGGGATCGGTTGCTACTACTGAGCAGGCTTCGCCTCGATCGATTCGCCGAGCTGGAAGCGCGTGAAGCGCCGCACTTCGACCTTCTCGCCCATCTTGGCCGAGGCCTCGACGACGAGTTCGTTGATCGTCTTGTTGGGATCGCGCACCCAGGCCTGCTCGAGCAGGCATACGTCCTTGAAAAACTTTTCGACCTTGCCGTCCACGATCTTCGAGACGACCGCGGCGGGCTTGCCCTCTGCCTGCGAGGCGTAGATCTGCCGCTCCTGCTCGATCAATTCGGGAGCGAGCTCTTCGCGCCGCACGACGCGCGGATTGGCCGCGGCCACCTGCATCGCAAGATCCTTCACCAGGCGCTGGAAATCCTCGGTACGCGCGACGAAGTCACTCTCGCAGTTGATCTCGATGAGCACGCCGAGCTTGCCGCCGGCATGAATATACGCGCCGACCGCGCCCTCGCTCGCAGTCCGTCCCGCGCGCTTGGCTGCCGCAGCGACACCTTTTTCTCGCAGCCATACCACGGCCTTCTCGAGATCGCCGTTGGTCTCAGCGAGCGCCTTCTTGCAGTCCATCACGCCTGCGCCGGTTTTTTCGCGCAGGTCCCTGACCAGTTTCGCGTCGATTTCGTTAGCCATGAATCTACCGTGGTTCCAATTAGTATCGTTTGAGACCCTTGGTTACTGCAAGCGGGGACGACGAGCGATGAGCCCGAGCATCCCCGCTGCGAGGTTTTCGATGTCCTGGGTGCGCTAGACCGCGCTGGGAGAATCAGGTGATGCGCCACCGTCGCCGTTGGAGCTAGACGCGATATCCTGGTCACCCTTCTGTCGTTCCTCCGCGATCTGCCGCCCCTCGAGGACCGCGTCGGCGACCGCAGCCGTGAACAGCTTGATCGCACGAATCGCGTCGTCGTTGCCGGGGATTCGATAGGCAATCAAATCGGGATCGCAGTTGGTATCGACCACGGCCGCGACCGGAAGTCCGAGCCGGTTGGCTTCGGCGACCGCGATATATTCTTTCTTGGTATCGATGATCCACAGCGCGTCGGGCAGCTTGCGCATGTTCTTGATGCCGGCCAGCGTGTTCATGAGCTTTTCGTGCTCGCGCGAATTGTCGCTCATCTCTTTCTTGGTGAGCGCCTGGACCATCTCAGGATCGGCCATAATCTCTTCAAGCTTCTTCAGGCGATCGATCGACTGGCGGATGGTCTGGAAGTTGGTCAGCATGCCGCCCAGCCATCGGTTGTTCACGTAGAACATCCCGCAGCGCTCGGCTTCTTCGCGCACGATATCCTGCGCCTGCTTCTTGGTGCCGACGAACAGAATAGTGCCGCCCTTGGCCGCAAGATCGCGCGCGAAATCGAAGGTCGCGCGGAACATCTTGACCGTCTGCTGCAGGTCGATGATGTAGATGCCGTTGCGGGCGCCGAAGATGTATGGCTTCATCTTCGGGTTCCAGCGGCTGGTCTGATGGCCGAAGTGAACGCCGGCCTCCAGAAGCTGCTTCATGCTGATTTCAGTCATAGAATTTTGTCCTTGCCTTCTAGCCCTTCGCGGGCAATCCGTCCTTTCTATCAGGGCTCGCAGCGCGATTGAAGCACCGCGGCTTAGCCGTTCATCGATTCGAGGAACTCCTCGTTGGTCTTGGTCCCCTGCATCTTGTCGATGAGGAACTCCATCGCTTCGACCGCGTTGAGCTGCGAGAGCAGCTTGCGCAGGATCCATACGCGATTGAGGGTCGTGCGCGGCAACAGCAGCTCTTCCTTACGTGTCGTCGAGCGCAGGATATCGATCGTCGGAAAGATACGCTTTTCGAGCAGCCGCCGGTCGAGCGCGGTCTGCTGATTGCCGGTGCCCTTGAACTCTTCGAAAATGACCTCGTCCATGCGGCTGCCGGTATCGACCAGCGCCGTCGCGATAATTGTCAAACTGCCGCCGTCCTCGGTATTTCGCGCGGCGCCGAAGAACTTCTTCGGCTTGTGCAGCGCGTTGGAATCGACACCGCCCGAGAGAATCTTGCCCGAGGGCGGCACGACGGTGTTGTAGGCGCGCGCCAGGCGCGTGATCGAATCGAGCAGGATTACGACATCGCGGCCGTGCTCGACGAGCCGGCGCGCCTTCTCGATGACCATCTCGGCGACCTGCACGTGACGCGTCGCAGGCTCGTCGAAGGTTGAGCTAACGACCTCGCCCTGCACTGAGCGCAGCATGTCGGTGACTTCTTCGGGCCGCTCATCGACGAGCAGCACGATCAGGATGATCTCAGGATGGTTATGCGCGATCGCCTTGGCGATCGCCTGCAGCATCATGGTCTTGCCGGTAAACGGCGCCGCGACGATAAGTCCGCGCTGGCCTTTGCCGATGGGCGCGACCAGGTCGATGATGCGCGTGGTCAGATCTTCGTGATCGTACTCGAGCTTGATGCGCTCGGACGGGTAGAGTGGCGTGAGGTTATCGAACAGGATCTTGTCGCGGGCGCGCTCGGGCTCTTCGTAGTTGATCGATTCAACCTTGAGCAGCGCGAAATAGCGCTCGCCTTCTTTGGGCGGACGGATAAGACCGCTGACGACATCGCCGGTGCGCAGGTTGAACTTCCGAATCTGGCTCGGCGAGATGTAAATGTCGTCGGGGCCGGGCAGATAGTTGTAATCGGGAGCGCGCAGGAAGCCGAAGCCGTCGGGCAGGATTTCAAGCACGCCTTCGCCGAGGATCGAGCCGTTGCGGGCGGCCTGCGCCTGCAGGATCGAGAAGATCATCTCCTGCTTGCGCATGTTGGTGGCGCCCTCGACGTTGAAGTCGCGCGCCGTGCTGGCCAGGTCGCCAATCTTGGCGCGCTTGAGCGCCTTCAGATTGAGAACACCTTCTTCGCTGATTACAGCGGGCGGGGGAGCGAGCGTCGGATTGAACTGGCTGCGCTCGCGCGGCTCGGGCGCCGGCGAGGCCTCATCGATCGCGACGTTGTCGATCGGCTCGCGTGGCTCACGCGGCGGTGCCTCTCGGATCTCGTGTTGTTTTGCTACCCCTCTGCCTCTAGCCATATGCCTTCCCCGCAACCTGAAATCTCACTTTTTGAATTGCTGCGGCTCGAACTTCTGTCCGCAGGCTAAAAACGCTTTTTGCAGCCGAGCGACCGGCCGGAGGGACGTTCCGGTTAGTTTTCTGATGCCCAAGCGGTCGGGATTCGGAACAAATGACGCCTTGAGTTCGGAATTTTGGACCGCTTCGAGATGGGCTGTTGGCCCTTCGTCTCCACGTCCGCGTGCGGAAGCTCGAATAAAACGCTATCCAAGCGATGATAGGAAGTCAACGGGCTTCTCTAAATCGCGGCCATCCAGCCGCACGCCGTGCCGATATCGGTATGCAATCCACGTGCTCCGAGAAATTGCGCGAAGTCGTCCGGAAGCGGTGCGATATATTCCATGCGTGCCCCGGTCCGCGGATGGTCAAACTCGAGCGCCAACGCATGCAGCGCCTGCCGCGCGAACTCGGCACGCGTGTCGTGCGTGCGGCCGCCATAGAGTGGATCGCCGAGACATGGATGCCCGATCGACGCGAGATGCACGCGAATCTGATGCATCCTGCCAGTCTCGGGACGCACTCGCACCAGGCTCGCGCCGAGACCATCGCGAGGCGGCGCGGGGAATCGCGCAACCACGAGGATGTGGCTGACCGCATCGCGCGGCGCATTCGAGCTGACCGACATCCGCTTGCGCTCCACAGGATGGCGTCCGATCGGACATTCAATCGTGATTCGATCGCGCGCGACGACGCCGCGAACGATCGCGAAGTAGGTCTTCTTAACCGTGCGATCCTTGAATTGCCGCGAGAGCGCCGTCTTGGCGAACGGCGTCCGCGCCACCACCATCACGCCCGAGGTATCCTTATCCAGCCGATGCACAATTCCCGGCCGCAGCACGCCGTCCGGCTCAGCCATCGTCGCGATATCGGGAAACCTCGCCAGCAGCGCATCGACGAGCGTGCCGTCATGATGCCCCGGCGCAGGATGCACCGTCATCCCGGCAGGCTTATTCACGACAATCACTTCCTCATCGGAAAAAAGAACATCGATTGGCGGCGCATCGGTAGGAATGGCCGCCGCAGTGCCGCGCGGCGGCGGATTGATCTCGATTCGCGCTCCCGCCCGCACCGCGCTCGAAGCTCGCGGCGCCGCGCCATTGACGATCACGAGCCCCGCCTTGATCATCCGCGCCGCCTGCGATCGCGAATACTCAGGCGCGAGCCGCGCCGAAATGAAAACATCCAACCGCATCCCATCCTGCTCGGCAGGCACAACGATTGTGATCGGCAGCTCCAATGACGTTTTTAAATTCTCTTTTCTTATCCCTCTCCTTATTTTCCGAATCCCTCTCCTGTAAGGAGAGGTGACCAGACAGTAAGGAGAGGAGACAATTGCATCACTGCGGGGCGGGATTCGCGGTCGGCGGCGCGGCAGTCACTCCCGGCGGCGCGCCTGGATCGGGGCAGGCCTCCGTTTGCGACGATGCGACCAGCACGCCATACGAGGTCTTGCGGCATCCCGTCGTCGTGTCCTCGGGATGTGAATAGAACCAGCACGCCGACATCGTCGTGGCGATAATCGTGAGCGTCGCGATCTTCACGATACGCATATCGCTACACCGCCTTGTACGGCACCGGATGCTTACCCTCGTAAGCCGCGATCTCCTTCTCATGCACGAGAGTCAGCGCGATATCGTCGAGGCCTTCGAGCATGCACTTCTTCAGAAACGGGTCGATCTCGAAATGCGCCGCCCATCCGAAGTCGTCCGACACTTTCTGATTCACGAGATCGATGGTGAGTCGATATGACTCGTAGTCGCCTGCCGCCTTCATCAGGTGATCGACTTCCTCGGGCTTGAGCTTGATCGGCAGCAGACCGTTCTTGAAGCAGTTGTTGTGAAAGATATCGGCGAACGACGGCGCGATCACTGCCTTGATGCCGAAATCGCCGAGCGCCCACACCGCATGCTCGCGCGAGCTGCCGCTTCCGAAGTTCTGCCGCGCGACGAGCACACCCGCATCGCGATAGCGCGCGCGATTCAGCACGAAGTCCTTGTTCTCGGAGCCGTCGGGATTCAGCCGCCAATCGAAGAAGAGCCCCTTCTTGAGCCCGCTGCGCACGACAGCCTTGAGAAACTGCTTCGGAATAATCTGATCGGTATCGACGTTGGCGCGATCGAGTGGCGCAACCTGTGCGGTAAAATTCTTGAATGGATTCATCTAGTTTCTCCTAACCTTTCGCGCCTCGCTTCGCGTCACTCTCCTTCTGCCTCCGGTCCCCCTCTCCTTATCCTAATCCTAGGAGAGGGCCAGGGAGAGGTCCAACGTTCGAAGTCCAACGCCCGCAACGACTCTTACGATCTCCAGGCATCCGTCACCTGCCGCGCGCATCGCGCACGGCACCCTCTCCCTGGTCAGGGAGAGGGATTTCAATGCCACTCGCGCACGTCGACGAAGTGCCCGGCGATCGCCGCCGCCGCCGCCATCTCGGGGCTCACGAGATGGGTACGGCCGCCCTTGCCCTGGCGGCCCTCGAAGTTGCGATTCGACGTGCTGGCGCATCGCTCGCCCGGCTTCAGGATGTCGGGGTTCATGCCGAGGCACATCGAGCATCCCGGCTCGCGCCAATCGAATCCCGCCTCGCGGAAAACCTTGTCGAGGCCCAGCTTCTCCGCCTCGCGCTTCACCAGCACTGAGCCCGGCACGACCATCGCGTTGACGCTGCTCGCGACGTGGCGGCCCTTGACGATCCTGGCCGCGGCCTCGAGATCGGCAACGCGCGAGTTGGTGCACGATCCGATAAACACGCGATCGATCTTGATGTCCTCGATCTTGGTGCCGGCCTCGAGCCCCATGTATTCGAGCGCGTTGGCCGCCGCCTTACGATCGGCCTCGTCGCCGAATGCGCCGGGATTCGGCACGCTCCCCGTGACTTCCGTGACCATCCCAGGCGTGGTGCCCCAGGTGACCTGCGGCGCGAGCGCGGCCGCATCGATCGTGATCGTGCGATCGAACTTCGCGCCCTCGTCGGTGCGGAATGTGAGCCACTTCTTCGCCAGATCGTCGAAAGCCTTGCCGCTCGGCAGATAGCGCCGGCCGCGCAGAAAATCGACCGTCTTGCTGTCGGCGGCGACCATGCCCGCGCGCGCGCCGGCTTCGATCGACATGTTGCAGACCGTCATTCGCTCTTCCATCGAGAGCGCTTCGATCGCTGGGCCGCGATATTCGACGACATAGCCGGTCGCGCCGTCGGTGCGAATCTTGCCGATGATCCCCAGGATGATGTCCTTCGCCGTGACGCCTTTGCTGCGCGTGCCTTCGACGCGAATCTCGAAGGTTTTCGGCCGCGCCTGCCACAGGCACTGCGTCGCGAGCACGTGCTCGACTTCGCTGGTGCCGATTCCGAAGGCGAGCGCGCCGAACGCGCCATGCGTCGCGGTATGGCTGTCGCCGCACACGATCGTCATCCCGGGCTGCGTGAGTCCGAGCTCGGGACCGATGACGTGCACGATTCCGTTGCCCTCGGCGCCGAGATCGAAGAGCGGGATTCCGAACTCGCGCGCGTTACGCCGCATCATTTCAACCTGCAGCGCGGAGTCGGCGTCGGCGATCGGCTTCATCTGATCGACGGTCGGGATATTGTGATCGAGCGTCGAGTAAGTGCGGCTCGGCACACGAATCTTGCGGCCGGTGTTGCGCAGGCTCTCGAACGCCTGCGGCGAAGTGACCTCGTGCACCAGGTGAAGGTCGATATAGAGGAGCGCGGGCTGGCCCGGATTCTCCATGACCACGTGCTCGTTCCAGATTTTCTCGAAAAGCGTCTGCGGCGCCATCGCGTGAGATACCTCAGTCGTCGGAAGATCGTCGGAAGGACTAATTATGCGACATCGTGGGGATCGATCAAACCGCGGAATCGGAAAAGAAAAGGATCATCACCAAGGCACAAAGGCATAAAGCGAAGCGGCGAAGGGCGCCGCTTCGAGAAAGTATTCTTAGTGCCTTCGTGCCTTTGTGGTGATTTCTGACTGCTGCGCTATTATTCGAGACCGTGGATGTGGAGGTGATGTGATGGCGGCGGATGAGATTCCCCGGGACCTCGACGATTCAGTGGCATCAGGCGACCTCACAACTAACGTCGAGCGATGCGACGCATGCTACGCCCCGATGAAGCCGATGGGCCACTGCAAGTACTGGTGCCTGAGATGCGGCTTTCTGAGAACGTGCAACGACGTGATTTGAAGGAAGTAAACGACGCCGCTGATGCGTTGCGAAGAGTTGTGGACGCGGTTCGTATGTCAGCGAACGGCGCTACTGTTAGTAGTAAATGGGGAGGATCAGAGAATGCGTCGCCGGAGCAAAATTGCGATCATCGCATTGGTGATGGTCGTTGGTACCTTCTCGGCGCTGACGCCCTCAGCTAGCGCCAATGACGTGAACGATCTGGCGTGGCGGTCGATGTCCTCCACTGAAGATTCTGGTTTCCTCGAACGGGTTCAAGATTGCTGCAATTGCGCGCCGACTGATTCCGATATGCAGTGCTTTGCCGAATGCAATGCGATGCTGCCGCGATGCCGTCCGCCCGCACCCCGTGCGGCGAGCCCGCGCGCCGCGGGAGTTGCGTGCAGATACGCGCTTACCAGCTATTGCTGCGCAGGTTCGCCGCATATCTATTATTCGCGCCTTGCAACTCCCCTGTGTCCCGGCGCCCGCTGCACCGTAACGGCGTGGATTTATGGAAAGAATCATTTCCTGGCCGGATTCGCATGCACCCAGAGCTATCTCCCCCGCGGGTCGAACCCGAATTAGTCAAGTTATCGCAAGAACGTCCGTTGCAAAGCGCTCGGAATGACCGTGTTTGTAGTTGCCCAGCCGATATGACTCGGGACCGCGGGCTCTACTTAATCCGATGCGTCGGTGCGATGCGGTCGGCGCGTGCTAAGCCGCGGCTGATTGCTTCGTCGCCAAATTTTTTCATTACCGAATCGAGCGCGCGGTTTAACCGCTGGTGCTTCGTGTCCGACTCGACGCGTTTTTCGAACAGGCCCAGCTGGCCTGCAGCAGAGCGTTCCAGATTATGCACCTGCACGCCGGCGAGACGCGCGCGTTCTTTCACCTTCACGCGCGATAGCAGAAACGTCGCGACGCGCGTGATCTCCGGGCCGTCGTCGGTCGGCGCGTCGAGCGTAAAGCTGCGGGTAACGAGCGGAAATCGGCCGCCGCCGAGCGGGCGCGCGAGCTTCAACTTGAGCGTCACCGTTCGCGCGCGAACTTCGTCGGCACGCAGCCGCCGCGCGATCGCGTCGCCATGCGCAATCAGCACGCGCTTCAGCTCGTCGGAGTCGAGCGCATAGTCGCGCTCGAAGGTGTTTTCCTCGCCGTAGGATTTGCGCTGCCAGTCCGCGACGACGGTGCGCGAATCGTGTGCGTTGGCGAGGCCATGAAGATGCGGTCCGAGCGAGCCGAAGAGGCTGCGCAGTTCGCCGACATCGCGATGCGCGAGATCGCCAACCGTGCGGATATCGTGACGGTTCAGCCGCTCCAGCGTCACGCGTCCCACGCCCCACAGCCGCTCAACAGGTAGCGGCCACAGGAACTCCGTCAGATGGTCCGGGCCCAATATCAGCAAGCCGTCGGGCTTCGACATGTCGCTCAGAATCTTCGCGACCATCTTGGTGCAGGAGACGCCGACCGACACGACGAGCCCAGTCGCATCGAGCACGCGGCGCCTCAATTCCGATGCGACGTGCTGCGCCGTTCCTAGCAGGCGCTGGGTGCCGGTGAGATCGATAAAGGCCTCGTCGAGCGAGAGCGGTTCGACAACCGGGCTGAAGCTTTCGAAGATGTGTTTAATTTGGTGCGACAGCTCGACGTAGCGATGCATCCGGCCCGGCAGGAAAATTCCGTCGGGGCAAAGTTTATGCGCCTGCGCCGCCGGCATCGCAGAGCGCACGCCGAACTTGCGCGCCTCGTACGAGGCTGAAGTGACGACGCCGCGCGCGCTGCGCCCGCCGACGATGACCGGCAGTCCCTTGAGACTCGGATTATCCAGAATCTCGACCGACGCGTAGAAGGCGTCCATGTCGGCGTGCGCAATCACGCGCGGCCACGGCGCGTTCATGCGACTTGCGCGGGCGCCAGATGCGCCAGGATTTTTTCCGCGGCTTGCTCGCCGCTGCGGATACAATCCGGAATTCCGACGCCGCGATAGGCTGCGCCTGCGAGCGCAAAAGCCGGAACGCCCTCTGCGAGGCGCTCGATCTCGGCGACGCGCGCCAGATGACCGACGACATATTGCGGCATCGCGAGCGGCCATCGGCGGACAGATGCAAATTGCGGCTCCGCCTCGACCTTGAGCAGCGCGCGGAACTCGTCGCGCGCCGCTGCGATCATTTCATCATCGGAGAGCCGCATCATGTCGGTCTGCAAAACCCCGCCGATAAACGCGCGCGCGCTGATGAACCCCTCGGGCGCGCGATTTTCGTACTTCAGATTCGAGAAGCTGCCCGCGATTATCCGCCGATGCTCGGCAATCGGTACGACGAAGCCAAAGCTTCGCGGATGTGTAGGAAAATTCGTCTCACGGTAGACGAGGTTGACGACTGCTGCCGACGCATAGCTGATTTCGCCGAGCACCCGCGCGAGTGGCTCTAGCGAAGCCGATAGAATCGGCGAAGCCGCGTGGGCTGGCACCGTGCAGATCACAGCGTCGGCATCTTCGGAAGTTCCATCGATGAAAGTCACGCGCCAGAAGTCGCCCTCGCGAGCGATCGAACGCACTTCGGTACCAGTGCGGATACATCCGCCGAGCTTTGCCGCGAGTGTCTCGGGCAGGATACCGACGCCGCTGCGAAAACTCAGAAACAGGTTCCAGCGCGCGCCGCTCGTGCCCTTCGACATCGAGGTGCGCGCCCGTTCTGCCGCACGCAGGCCCTTGTAAACGCTGCCGTAGCGCCGCTCCATTTCGATAAAGCGCGGCATCGTCGCGCTGAGGCTGAGCTGCTCGGGATCGGCGGTGTAGATTCCGCCTGCGAGCGCCTGCGCGACGCGATCGAGCACTTCGTTGCCGAGCCTGCGCCGCACAAACGACGCCAGCGATTCTTCGCCATCGGCGCGGCGCGCGGGAATCAAAGGCTCGAGCGCGATACGCATCTTGCCCAGCGGCGAGAAGAGCTCGCTGCGCAGGACGGGGCCGAGCCGTGTCGGCGCCATCAGCGAGAATCCTTCCGGGATCTCGACCAATCGCCCATTGCGGACGATCAATGTGCGGCGAAACTCCTCGCGCGTCGGGATTAACTCGGAGTCAATTCCAAGGCGCTGCGCCAGCGCGCGCGCTTCGGGCTTCTCGGAGAGAAACGAGTCGGCGCCGGTTTCGATTACAAAGCCATCGCGGCGAATCGATTCAAGCGGTCCACCGACACGCTGCGAGCGCTCCACCAGCGTCACTTCGAGCGGCACCTCGCGCGCCGCGGCCAGCTCGCGCAGGCGATATCCGGCGGCAAGGCCCGTGATGCCTGCGCCGATTACCGCGACGCGTCGTGCTTTGATCGGTGAACTCGTGGCCGCCGCCTCCATTGCGAATCAGGTGAGGTGCTCGCGAATGATCGCCGCCATCATCGCGATAAAATCCGGATGGTCGCCGACTGTCGCCGCACGTTCCATCCTGACGCCGCATTCGCGCGCGACCGCGGCCGCCTCGATATCGAGATCGTAAAGCACTTCGACATGGTCGCAGAGAAAGCCGATCGGCGTCACGATCGCGGCGCGCCAGTCGAGGTTTCTGATCGCGTCGCGCACGTCGGGCTCCAGCCACGGTTCGCGCGGACTGCCGCTGCGGCTCTGATACGCGAGTTGCCAGTTCGTAATTCCGAGCGAATCCGCAACGAGGCGCGACGACTGCATCAGTTGATCGACGTAGCCGCTCGCATTCGCCATCGCGAGTGGGATGCTGTGTGCGGTGAAGATGAGTCGCATGCTCTCGCGCTCAGCACCGTCGAATCGTGCGAGCGCTTCGCCGACCCGCGACGCGACTGCACTGATGAACTTTGGATGCGCGTGCCAAGGCGCGGGATGAACGATCTGTGACGCGCGGCCATCGAGCTTTGCCTGCGCGTCGCGCACGCTCGCCTGATAACGCTCCCAACTCGCTTCGCTGCGATGGGCGGCGAGGATGAACGCGAGCGTGCGGCGCGCGCCAACTTCGGCGAGAGTGCGCATCGCGTCATCTATATACGGCGTCCAGTTGCGCATTCCGACTTCGATCCGGATCGGTGTTCCAGCGAGCGCCGCACGGAGCGCGTCAGCCTGTCGTATCGTGAGATCGTTGTACGGCGACCTGCCGCCTAACAAATCGTAATGGCGCACTACCTCTTCGTAGCGCTCGCGCGGGACGGGCCGCCCGCGCAGGACGTTGTCGAGAAACGGGCGCACTTCGTCGGCGCGCGTCGGACCGCCAAATCCCACCAGCAGCACGGAATCGATCGCGCCGCCCGCGGCCATCGCTTATCTCCGGCTCATCTCGTGGACCATGTCCACGAGCGCGATCACATGATCGACGGGCGTTTCGGGCAGGATACCGTGACCGAGATTGAAGATATGACCGGGGCGGCCGCCGGCCTGATCGAGGATCGCGCGCGCGCGTTTTTTGATCTCGGCGATGTCGGCGAAGAGCGCGATCGGATCGAGATTGCCCTGCACCGCGACGCCGTGGCCGAGGCGCGCCCAGGCTTCGGCGAGATCGACGCGCCAGTCGAGACCGATCACGTCGCCGCCACCCTCGCGCATCAGCTCGAGCAGGTTGCCGGTCACGGTGCCGAAGTGAATCACGGGGACATTCGCCGGAATCGCCGAGATCACTGCCGTCATGTGCGGCAGCACGAAGCGTCGATAGTCGTCCGGACCGAGGCTGCCGACCCATGAATCGAAAATCTGCACGAGGTCGGCGCCGGCCGCGATCTGCATCTTGAGGTAGCCGGCCGTGATGCGCGCGAGCGTTTCCATCAGGCGATGCCACGTGTCGGGTTGCGTGTACATCAGCGTTTTCGTCGTCTGGTACTGGCGCGACGAGCCGCCCTCGATCAGGTACGACGCCAGCGTGAAGGGCGCGCCGGCGAATCCGATGATCGGAGTCTTCGCGCCGATCGCGGACTTCACCAGCTTGATCGCCTCGCCGACGTAGCCGAGCGATTCGACGTCGACATCGGCAATGCGTTCGAGATCGGCCGCATTGCGAACCGGATGATCGATGATCGGTCCGTCGCCTTTCTCGTAATGGAGTCCCGCGCCCATCGGAATCAGCGGCAACAGGATGTCAGCAAAGATTATCGCGGCGTCGACGCCGAGCCTCCGGGCGGCGGTGACGGTGACTTCGGCTGCGATCTCGGGCCGCTGGCACATCTCGATGAAATCGTGCTGGGCGCGCACGCGCTGATACTCCGGCATGTAGCGGCCCGCTTGGCGCATCAGCCAGATGGGAGTGTAAGGGGTCGCCTCGCGGCGGCATGCCTTGAGTAGCGGATGATCGTGGTGAGGCGACCGTGTCGCGCTCGGAGCTTCGCGGCGCGGGCGTGCGATCTCGACCACTTCGGCGCGGCTGCGATACGCGCGCTTGTCGGCAACGATCGCAGCGGCACGCGTGGCGGCCTCTCTTATTAGATGCCCGAGCTTCGGATGCTCGGGCTCGAAATCGACCTGGATACCGTGAGTGCGAAGTTGCTCGCTGCACACCGGGCCAACCGATCCGATCGCCATCGAGGTGAAAGCGCGGCGCAGCGAATCGCCGAGACCTTCGGCATCGGCAACTTGCAGCACGTTGGTGACCTGGTTGGAGCTGGTAAAGATCGCGACGTCTGCTTCGCCGCGGGCGATTCTGCCGAGCGCATCGATCAGCGGCCCGCGGTCAGTGGGCAGCGCCCATCGATAGACCGGAACGATCGTGACCGCGGCGCCGCGCGCTTCGAGTCCGACGATCAGCTCGCGATTCGACACGCCGTATTCCTGGATCGCGATGCGCTTGCCCTTGAGGCTGAGCTTGGACGCGACCATCGTCAGCAACTCGCGCCAGGTGTTGGGCTCCGGTACGACGATCGCCGGTTCGACACCGAGCTCGCGCAACGCCTGCACTGGCTTGGGTCCGCGCGCGACGGTGGCGATGTGCTTGAGTGCGTCGATGATCAGCTCGCGCCGATGCCGCGTCTCAATCACCGTGAAAAGTGCGCGCGTGCCGACGCCGGTGAGGAATATGACAGCATCGAAAGCGCCGCTGAGCAGGCGCTCGGCGAAATCCAGCGCGGCCTGATTGTCTTCGAGCGGAACCTCGCGCATTGCAGGCGCGATGATCGCCTCGCCGCCGCGGCGCGCGATCAGCGTGGCGACCTCGGCCGCCATCCGGCTCTCGAACGCGACGACGCGAAGGCCCGCGAGACCGCCTGCGGTCTGGGGAGAATTTGGCTCGGTGCTAGACTCCATGATGACGCGGCAGCGCGCCGCAAAAGTCATCTTGCACCGATGCCGAGCGGCAAGTCCATGCCGTCAGAAACTAACTTTGCTGGCTGGTGCCGGCGTGGTACGACTCTCGCGTTGGAGTGCGGCGCGATGAAACTCCGAGTCCTGATCTTCATCTGCATGCTCGTGGTGCTGGGCGCTTCGGCTGCGCTGGCCGAGAGCGCCGCGCCGGACGACTTCATGGGCCCGGTCAGCGAGCAAGAGCCGCTGTTCGACGGTCTCGGCGATATCCATCACAAAGTCAGCACCGATGCGCTTTACGCGCAGCGGGTTTTCGACCAAGGCATCTCATTCATATATGCATTCAACCGGCCCGAGGCGCTGGGCTCGTTCCGTGAAGCTGCGCGGCGCGATCCGAATCTCGCGATGGCATATAGGGGAATCGCGCTGGCGCTCGGGCCGAATTACAACGCGCCTGCCGACGCCGGGCACGGCAAGATGGCATTCGCCGCGATCGCCAAAGCGCAATCGCTCGAATCGAGTGCGACCCAAGCCGAGCGCGGCTTTATCGACGCACTCGCCAAACGCTACCCCGCGGACGGGCTCGTCGATGACGCGCATGCAAGGGCATATGCCGACGCGATGCGGCAGCTCGCGCATCGCTATCCTGACGACGCCGATGCCAACACGATGTTCGCTGAGTCGCTCATGGACCTGCATCCGTGGGCGTTGTGGACCAGCGACGGCCAGCCGGTCGGGGGCACCGAGGAAATCGTCGCGACGCTCGAGGCGACGATTGCAAAGCATCCGAATCACACGGGCGCGAATCATTACTATATCCACGCCGTTGAGGCGTCGAAGAATCCCGGGCGCGCGCTGCCCGAGGCGCAGCGGCTGCCGAAACTCGCGCGGGGTGCCGGCCATCTCGTGCACATGCCGTCACACATCTATTTTCGCGTCGGGCGCTACAACGATGCGGCCAGGGCGAACGTGCATGCGATCCGCGTCGATCGCGCATACATGCGCGAGCGCGGCGACAAGAACGACTACGCATTGATGTACTATCCGCACAACATCGATTTCCTGTCGGCCTCATAGATGATGGAGGGCAATCAGCGCGGCGCGCGTACAGCAGCGCGGGAACTGGCAGATGCGGTCCCGATGGCGGCGGCTCAGCAGATGCCGATGGTCGAGGAGCTCGCGTCGCCGGTGATCCTCACGGCAGTGCGGTTCGGCCAATGGAAATACGTGCTCCAGGAAAAGGCGCCGCCGCCCGGGTTCGCCTATTCGAATGTGATCTGGCATTACGCGCTAGGTGGCCTTTGTTTCTTTGTGGTTATCTTCGCTTTCGGGTGGACAGTAACTTAGAACGAGAAAGGGAAAAACATGATGCCTCGATCTTTCCAGCGCCTGGTTCCGATTTGCGTTGGTGTCTTTGCTCTACTGTGGATGTCGGCTGCGGCGCGGGCGCAGAATTCGCCGCCGGGCGGGGTGGCTGAAACGGCTCCGGTGCCTGCGAATCAGATTCCCAAGTATGTCAGCGACGCGGTCAATTCTCCCGGTCGTCCCGCCGCTGATCGCGCGCTCGATGCGGGCCGCCAGCCGGCGCAGATTCTGACCTTCTTCGGCATCAAGCCGGGGATGCAGGTGGCGGATATTTTCGCTGGCGGCGGATATACGACCGAGCTGCTCTCGCGCGTCGTCGGTCCCACCGGAAAGGTCTATTCGCAGAACGGACCTTTTCCACCGCAGTTCGCGAAAGTGAAGGCGGCCTACGATGCGCGCATGAAGGAGCCCGCGATGAGCAACGTCGTTGCGGTTAGCAAGCCGTTCAACGCGAGCGACATGCTGCCCGTGCCGCCGGGATCGCTCGACGCGGTTATCATTCATGAGAACTATCACGACCTGGTCGGGCATCATCTGTCGCCTGACAATGTGAACGCGCAGGTGTTTAAGGCGCTCAAGCCCGGCGGTTTCTATTGCGTCGTCGATCACAGCGCGGCCAACGGTTCTGGCGATCGCGACGCGGCGACCCTGCATCGTATCGACGAGAATTTCGAGATTCAGCAGATCGAAAAGGCGGGATTCAAGCTTGCCGCCGCATCGAGCGCGCTCAGGCATCCGGAAGACGATCGCACCTGGATCGTCTTCAAGAAGCGCGGGCAGACCGATCGCTTCATGCTCAAGTTTGTGAAACCGGCGAGCTGAGGGGCAGAGTAGCGCCATGAAGATCGGACTTTTCGCGATGGGTATCGGCGTCGGCGCGCGGCCGCTGACGGTGCGGAGGATCGCCGAGACGGCGGAGCGCACGGGATTTTCGACGCTGTGGGTGGGAGAGCATGTGGTGCTCTTCGATCACGTCGATTCGAAGTATCCGTACTCGGAGAGCGGCGATTTCGGCGTGCCGGGCGGCTCGGACTGGCTCGACCCGTTTATCACGTTGACTTATGCGGGAGCGATTACGAATCGTATCCGCCTCGCGACGGGAATCTGCCTTCTGCCGGAGCACAATCCGATCGTGCTGGCCAAAGAGATCGCGACGCTCGACAAGCTCTGCGGCGGGCGTTTCATCTTCGGCGTCGGTATCGGATGGTCAGCGGAAGAATTCGCCGCGCTGGGAATTCCGTTCGAGCGGCGCGCGCACCGCACGGTCGAATATCTGAAGGTGATGCGCAAGCTGTGGAGCGAGGACGTCACGACATTCCACGGCGAGTTCGTGAACCTTGAGCGCGCGCGCTCGTATCCAAAGCCCGCGCAGGGCGGGCGGCTCCAGGTGTGGTTCGGTGGCGAGAGCGCGCCCGCGATGCGGCGCGTCGCGGAGCACGGCACGGGATGGCATGCGTTCAACCTGGATCCCGATGAAGCGCGCGAGAAGATCCAGAAGCTGCATTCGCTGATGCGCGAGAAGGGCCGCGATCCCAAGGAAGTCGAAATCGCGGTGAGTCCGTTCCGCAAGCGCGTGACGATCGACGATCTGAAGCGCTACCGCGACGCGGGTGTCGATGAGATCGTGATCGTGACGAATCCGCCCGAGAATGAATCCGAGACCGCTGACTGGGTCGAGCGCATCGCCGAGAAGTGGATCGTCCCGGCGTCGAAACTGTAAAGATTCGGATCAGTTTTTTGATCCCTCTCCCGGTCAGGGAAGGCTCTTAGAAATAGAGATGACTGATTGTTGTTGCGGGCTGACTAGAAGAGGCGGGCGTATTCTATTGCTGGGCAGCGGTCCACTATCACTTTCAGGCCGGCTTTCTGAGCTTTACGGGAGGCTTCGAGGTGGATTACGCCGAGCTGGCACCAGAGGGTTTTGGCGCCTTTCTTGATCGCTTGCTCGACTACTTCGGGGACGAATTCTGATCTGCGGAATACGTCGACCATTTCGATTGCGTCGGGAATCGAGGCGAGATCGCGATAACATCGCTCGCCCAGGTCGCGCTTGAGCGCATCGGGGGCGAGTTGGGGATTTACCGGGATCACGCGGAAGCCGTGGGATTTCAGAAGCTTGGCGATCTTCAGGCTGTCGCGTGCGGGATTGTCGGAGCATCCGATGACCGCGACGGTCGTGGGATGCGACAGGATCGCGCGAATTTCTGCGTCCGGGGGATTTTCAAATTCCATCGCGCCTACTCCACGAAAATTCGTTCGATCAGCTCCGGGATCAGCCGCTTGATTTCTTCGCGGCACTCGGAAAAAACCACGTCGCCTTTTTCGTAGGGGTCGTCGATATCGCCCTTCTCGCCCGCGAAGGATCGCAGCGTATGCACCCGCTCAGGATGCGACACGGTGAAGCGCACGAGGAGGTCTTTGGCCTGCTGATCGGTCATCGCGATCACGAGCTCGGCCTCGTCGAGCATCTCGGGATGGCGCTTCAAGTCGGTCGAGGTCGCCTCGTCGTCGAGGTGGATACCGTCCTCGCGCAGCGCCATCTTTGTGTCCAGCGAGACGAGTGCGCCGTCGCGCGCGTAGGGCGCGATGCCGGCGGACTTGATCGTCACGTGATGCTCTTCGATGCCGTGCTTGCGCAGCTCGCGGCGCAGGATGTGCTCGGCCATCACGCTGCGCGCGGTGTTGGCCGCGCAGATGAAAAGGACGGAACGAAAGCGCGGCTCGCGAGGAGCCGCGCCTTTCGGTTTCGCTTGATGCTCGGACAAATCAGACTCCGCTCAGACTCCGCCGCTCATCACTTCGCCCATGCTCTCCTTCTTGGTCGCGCCCTTGCCGAGCTCTTCCTTGAGCTTGGCACCGAGCTCGGCCGGCTCCCACATCGAGCCCTTCTTGGTGACCTTGGCCGCGGTATGCCATCCCTTCATCAGGAAGACGGTTCCCATGCCGACGCGGAAGACTTC
>Ga0335073_10003955_pt1 | contig 20672 bp, 18 predicted proteins | sample Lox_Sample_22_FD_207093 | JGI IMG/M metagenome (GOLD analysis project Ga0335073, IMG submission 207093) | Soil microbial communities from Loxahatchee National Wildlife Refuge, Florida, United States - Lox_Sample_2.2 | ecosystem: Environmental > Terrestrial > Soil > Wetlands | place: USA...
GCCGCGGACCTGTATGAACGCCGGCACGGGGTCGCCGTTTTCATCGGTTACGCGGCCACTGACATGCGCCTCGAATTCCATTTCCAGTTTGCGATCGATGTGATCTCCGGCTTTCACGGCAAGCAAAGCAGGCATACCGGAAGATCGAAGTTGGTCCACATAGCCCGTGTGCTGCAGCACGATAAAGTAGCCGCCGGGCTTCATATCGGTGATGGAGTAGTGGCCGGCATGGTCGCTGATGGCCCCGTACACACGATTGAAAGTCTGCTCGGACACTCCGGAAGCATCGATCAAGCTGATATGCGCGCCTGCCACGGGCTCGCCCGTGGACTTATTCACCACGGTTCCTTGCACACTGGCGGACTGCGCGGCCAGCGTGGCGGCTAGAAACCAGAGAAGCAGGACCGATTTCATACCTAGAATATAGCCGGTATCGGCGCCCATCACAGCCGCAAGAGCAGGTAAACCGCGCCCGGCGTGGCATGGTCGGAATAAGGGCCAGTCCGCTCGAAGCCGTAACGATCGTACATGGCGAGAGCTTGCGTCATCACCGGCATGGTATCGGCCACCAGTTCGCGATATCCCGCCGCGCGCGCCTCCGTAACCACCCATTCCAGCAGCGCGCGGCCGATCCTGTGCCCGCGGAATTCCGGCTTCACCCAGAGGCGCTTGAATTCGCAGCGCCCGGGATCCAGCCGCCGCATGGCGACGCACCCGGCGTTATGCGCATCCCAACGCGCCAGCATCAACCGGCCTTCGGGCGGCGCATAATCGCCCGGCAGGCTTCCCAATTCGACGCCGAAATTCTGGAAGCAGGGAGTGAATCCGAATGCGTCCCAATATTCCTGGAACAACGCCCGGATCAGCGGGATCAATTCCGGCGCGTGAGCCGGCACGATTTCCAGCAAGCTACTCCACCAGTTCCGCCGCTGCCTGGTCGAGAAACCAGGTGACGGCCCGGCCATGATGCGTGCCGATCTGCGCCGGGTACTTGTTGGGATCGTACTCTTCCTGGAAAACGTTGCGCACAGCCTCCTTCTTATCCGCGCCGGCCACCAGGAAGACCGTATGTTTGGCCGCCAATAGCGCACCCGGCAGCAGGGTGACACGCCATTGTTTGAACTTGTCGACATAGGTGGCGGCTGCGATATGTTCGCGGTCGTCGATCAGCGGGTCGCCGGGGAACAGGCTTGCGGAATGGGCGTCGGGCCCCATGCCGCGATGCACGACGTCGAAGTGCGGAAACTCGCCGGCATCCAGGCCGAAGAACCCGCGGATTTCTTCGGAATACCTGCGGGCGGCGGCTTCCGGCTGCATCTCGCCAATGATGCGGTGCACGTGGCGCTGAGGAATTTGCGCCGGCGTGAGCAGGGTCTCCAGCGCCAGCTTGTAATTGCTCTGATCGTCGGACGGAGGGACGCAGCGCTCATCCACAAAGAAGATATGGACGCGGTCCCAGGCGAACCTGGCTTTGGCCAGCAACGGGAACATGGCTCGCGGCGAGGAGCCGCCGGAGACGGCAAGAGTAGCGAACTCGTTGCCATCGAGAGCTTGTTCCAGAAGGGCGAGAATCTGATGGCCACAGGCTTCGGCAGTCGCCGCGGGATCGGAATAGGTATGCCAACGGACGCTCATGTCTAGAGGGTCGCAAATTGTGGGACGGTTTCAAACCCGCGGCTGGCGTTCCGGATGGAGCCTCGTCAAGCCGCATGCTATCCTGGGTCCGGATGTTTAGCCGTCATCGTAAAGCCCGTGTTTTGTTTGGGCTATCGGACATCATCCTGGCCACGATGGCATTCGAGGGCGCTTACGAAACGCGCGTCATCCTGCACCTGGAACACCTCTTCTTTCTGACCCCCGAGAATAAGGCGCTGCTGCTCAGCGTGTCTTTGCTGGCATGGGTGCTCATCGGAATCTGGCTGGATGTCTACGACAAACTGGATTCGGCTCATCCTGGCGTGATTTTGCGCGACAGCGTCCGCCAGTGCGCTTATGGCGCGCTGTGCCTGCTGGTGTTCGAATACACGTGGCGTCTGGAATTGAGCCGCTTCTTTCTGGGACTGTTCGCGGCCTACGCCTGGATTCTGCTGCTGCTGTTCCGCCTCACTGCCGGGCGCGTGGTGGGCGTGTGGCGGAGGGAGTTCGCCGCCCCGCATTACGTCATGGTCGTCGGCACCGGCGAACGCGCGGTGCGGATGGCCGAAGAACTCGAGCGATCTGCGCCGTACGGCGTCCGTCTGCGCGGCTTCTTGAGCGAACAGCCGGACGCGCCCCTGCAACTCACCGTCGGCGATATATATAAGGTCCACCCGGTGGCGGAATTGCAGAGTATTCTGCGGCAGCAGGTGGTCGACGAAATTATTTTCGCCGTGGGAAGCGAAAGCCTGGCGGACCTGGAGGAAGTGTTCCTGCTTTGCGACGGGGAAGGCGTTCGAACGCGTCTGGTGGTGGATTTCTTCCCGCACGTCAACAGCACGGTTTCGCTCGATCGGTTTTCGGGGATGCCGCTGCTGACGTTCTCGGCCGCTCCCGACGACGAAATCCGGCTGCTGGTGAAGCGCATGACCGACATCGTGATCGCCGCCGCCGGTCTGGTGGCACTGTCGCCGTTCATGGCGCTGATCGCCATTCTGATCCGCGTCACCTCGCCCGGACCGGCGATCTTCCGGCAGATACGGTGCGGATTGAACGGGCGCAAGTTTGTGTTCTACAAGTTCCGCTCGATGGTGAAGGACGCCGAGGATTTGAAATCGTCGCTGGCCCACCTGAGCACGCGCGACACCGCTTTCAAGATCCCCGACGACCCGCGCCTGACCCCGCTGGGGCGCGTGCTCCGCAAGTTCTCCATAGACGAATGGCCGCAGTTGTGGAACGTGCTGGTGGGCGATATGTCGCTGGTCGGACCGCGGCCGGCGGTGCCGGACGAAGTGGACCAGTACAAGCTCTGGCAACGGCGCCGGATGCGGATGCGGCCCGGCTTGACCTGCCTCTGGGCAGTTTCGGGCCGTGACAATGTGGATTTCGAAACCTGGATGAAGCTCGATATGCAGTACATCGACAACTGGTCGCTGGCGCTCGATTGGAAGATCCTACTGCAGACCATTCCACGCGTTTTGATTGGACACGGGGCGAATTAGATTCGGCGAGGGATCCCGTCGGGTCCGGGAAGTTCATTTTTCGAGGTGATGAGCGGCAGGGTTGACTTCTTCGAGGTCTTCTGGCTGCGTGTGTGGAGTTTGGGCGGACTCTGCGCGGCATTCTCCGTCGCGTGGCTCGTGAACGGCCGGGAAATTGTCATGGTTCGACGGACACCGCCATCGCAGTCCGTTCAGCGAAGTCTGTTCGGTATATCTTTTTGGGAAGCGCAAACCCGAGGGTCGTCAATCCCCGACCGAAATCAGCCGCGCCGCTTCGTCTGGCGTAAACGTGAGCTCGCCGCGTTCCAGAAGGCGCATCTGGCGCTGATCCATCCTGGCGCTCATGATGCCGTTGCGGGAATGCGCGGACGAGTGTAACAACAAGTGGCCGATTTCGTGAGCCAGGGAGGCCGCCAGGACCTCGGCCACCGGCGCATCCAGTTCCCGCGCGGCTGATTCCACCGCCGGCTGCGAAACCGCGGCGTAGCTGTCGTTCAATTTGTCGGTTGGCACCAGAATGGCGAATCCGGTAGTGTCGCCGTGCAGGTGTGACGGGCGATGTTTCAGGATTTGCACCGAGAAATCCGAGGAGCCGGGATCCAGCCGGCAGGGTAAACGGGGGCCGGTTTCGCAATTCACGAAGTCGATCTCCAGGCCGGCCTTCCGATACAACGCGATTACAGTGTCTTCCGCCTGCTCGCGTATTTTGTCCGGAACTCCGGCAAGATCCGACAGACGGATGTGAACTTTGGCGGGCCGCGGAAGCTGCATGGAACCGTGATGAGATGCCGCTGCAATCCGCAGCAGGACCAGGAAAAGTACCGCGGCGGTACCGCGCCGCTCGGCCAAATTGCTCATGCGAAAGCGATTGTGCGCTTTCGAGCCGCGTACTTCGATGCTGTGGCGGTGATTTCCCGATCACCGCATCCGCACGCGGGAATCGCGCAGATGACCGCGTGGTGACGCAACAATCCCGCGGACGCATCGTCCAAGTTGCATGGGAAATGCTGCTGTGACCACCCGGTCGATTCGAGGGGCGCGCATCGTTCGTTTCGGCGATTTCGAACTGGATATGCGCGCGGCTGAACTGCGCCAGAACCAGCAAAGAGTCCGGCTGCAGGAGCAGCCCTATCGTATCCTGACGATGCTATTGGAGCGCCCCGGCGACGTGGTGCTGCGCGAGGAAATCTGCAAACGCCTCTGGCCTAACGGGACAGTGGTGGAGGTATCGCATGGAATCAACGCGGCGGTGCTGCGGCTACGGGACGCTCTCGGGGACACGGCCGGCAATCCGCGGTTCGTGGAAACGGTGGCGCGCCGCGGCTACCGGTTTCTCGCGCCGGTGGACGTGGAGTGGCGGCGAACTCCATCCGCGCGGCGGGAAACGGCCGAAGGCAATCCATCCACCGGAGAACTGCCGCTGGGGCGCGAGATCTCGCACTTCCGTCTGGAGCAGAAACTCGGCCGCGGCGGGATGGGCGTGGTCTACCGGGCTGAGGATCTGAGCCTCGGCCGTCCGGTGGCGCTGAAGTTCCTGGCGCCTGAACTGGCCGGCGACCCGCAAGCCGTCGGCAGATTCCAGCGGGAAGCGCGGACGGCGTCGGCGCTGAATCATCCGAATGTCTGCACGGTCTATTCGGTGGAGGAGTGCGCCGGACAGCCGGTGATCGTGATGGAGTTGCTGGAAGGCCGGACGCTGGAATCGAGGCTGGCGGAGGGCGCTTTACCGGGCGATGAAGCGCTGCCCCTGGCTATCCAGATGGCGGCGGCACTGGAGGCCGCTCATCGGAAAGGGATTGTGCATCGCGATCTCAAACCGGGTAACGTGATGGTGACGCAATTCGGCCTGAAAGTGCTGGACTTCGGTCTGGCCAAACAATCCGTGGCCGGAGCGGCGCGGCTACCAGCGGGCGTCACCGAGGCCGGATCGATAGTCGGAACGCCGACCTACATGGCTCCGGAGCTGTTTCAAGGGAAAGAAGCGGACACGCGCAGCGATATCTATTCGCTGGGTCTGGTGCTTTTTGAAATGTTGACGGGTGTGCGTCCGGAAGCCGATCCGTCGCGGAAGCTGCCGAGGGCGGCCAGCGACCTGGAGCCGGCGGTGCGGCGGGCGCTGCAGAAGAATCCGCTGGATCGCTGGCAGACTGCCGGAGATCTGCGCGCCGCGCTGGAGTGCATCGTGGCGGCGCGAATCTCTCATCCGCCCGCCCCGATCGCGGCTGAAGCGCCGGCGACGCCGGTACCGCGCAAACTCAGGACGCTGGCTGGCGCGTGGACAGGCTGGGGGTCGGGAATCGCAGCGGCGGTGTTGGTGTTGGCGCTGCTGAGCTATTGGTTTACCGTTCAGGGTCCCCGATATGAAAGGGATTTGCAGCCGCGCAACACGGCAGCTATTCCCACGACGACTGACACGACAGTGCGGGCAGAAACGAAGGCTGCGGGTATGGCGAAAGTGCCCGCTCCGCCTCCCAACAAAACCCTGGCGCCGATTGCATTTCCACTCCCGACAACGCGCCCACCGCTTGCCGGCCGCTTGAGCCTTTCGCCGGATGGAAAGCTTCTGGCCTATGGCCACGCCGGCGAGATCTACATCCGTACCGTGGACGGCCGGGACACGCAGGTGGCCGCTTCCGACTCGGGCATGGCGGGAACGCCGTTCTGGTCACCTGACGGCAGTGCTCTGGCGTACACCAACGGAGGTAAGCTCTTCACTCTCTCTTTGCGCGGCGGCTCTAAGTCCAAGCCGATTGGCGAGATCAACACGGCTCTCGCGGGCGCGTGGGGGCCGGACGGCACTATCCTGATCGGCGAGATTCGGGGTGGTATTCTGGCGATTCCGTCCGCGGGTGGCCCGCCGCGGCAGGTGACCAGACCAGACGAGTCTCGTGACGAGACGCGTCATCTGCTTCCACAGTTCCTGCCTGGAGGCCGGAGATTCCTGTTTACGGCCGGCACCGACAAGGGCGGCGGCACGCTGTACGCCGGGTCGCTCGATTCCGCCGAAACCACACCGATCATGCCGATAAACTCGGGCGCGACCTTCGTCGCTCGCAGCGGGTCGAAGGGCATTCTGATCTTCGATCGTGGGCAGTACCTGATGGCGCAGAAGTTCGACAGCGCTACGCTGCGGACGGAGGGTCCGGCGATTCCGTTGGCCGGTCCGGTCAGTTCGACCAGTGCAGCGGCGGCCAATGGGATTTCTATCGCCGACGCTTCCATTACTCCTTCGACGCTGATTTACAAGTCGGTCAATTCGCGGTCGAAATTCTCGCTAGTTGCTCTGAGCGGCAATCCGCGGGCTGCGGGAGAACCGGATTTCGTGGTGATGCAGAATTGGATGTCGGCATTGAAATAAGTGGCGTCCGCGGTCTGCTGGCGCTTCCACGCTGCATGCTATGCTTGATTCCTGATATTGCCCGAGGGCACTGTCTATGCACCTGATTCCCACCCAAGAAGAAGTGGTTAAGGTTCTGCGCGACACCGGCGCTCTGCGAGATGGTCATTTCGAACAACCCTCCGGCTTGCACGCTGATGAGTATCTGCAAGTTCCACTGGCGCTGCGGTATTCCGAGCACCAGCGCATGTTATCGGTAGGTCTGAGCCGGAAGCTACGCGCCAATCCGGAAATCCGTGCGATTACCAACGACCTTTCGGTGGTGGCGCCGATGGTCGCCGGCCTGCCGGTGGCGTACGGAGTCTGCGAGGCGATGCGGGCCAAGCAGGTTTACTGGTCGGAGCGGGACAATCCAAATGAGCCCTGGCATTTTCGGCAATACTTGGAGCCCAAGCCCGGCGAGCCGGTGGTGCTGGTGGACGACATCCTGCGCAGCGGCACGAACCTGGTGGCGCTGAAGAAGCTGCTGGAGTCGTTCGGCGCTACCGTGGTGGGGCTGGCCGTCATCATTTATCAGCCTACGCCGGAGACACACGACTTCGGAGATCTGCCTCTGTATTACCTCGCAAAACTGGAAGCACGCTACGCGGTGGATTCGCGTCACTGCGAGTGGTGCAGCCGTGGAGTACCACTGGAAAAGGTATGGATATAGAAAAACCCGTTTTCAGCGGTGATGCACGGCTGTTACGAAATCGTAATTGGATGATCCGAAAAGGCTTTTTGGGCCCCACCGACATTCTGCTGAAATCCGGTGCAGAACGTCACAAATGTGTGAATGGAGCGTGGTTTTTGAGGGTAGAGGGGCGGAATATCCACAGGCTTTTCCACAACGAAGTGGAAAAACTTCGGGATCGGAGGGCATATTTGTGAAACGGCTGCTGGCGATCGGCGCTATGGTGTGTGGCGCTCTCTCCGCACAGACGGCGGCCGATGTGAAACTGGCGCCCTACTATCCCACGCCGGAAACCATTGTCGACAAGATGCTGCAGCTTGGCGGGTTGAAAGCCGGCGAGAAGATGTACGATCTGGGCTCGGGCGACGGCCGCTTCGTAATCGCAGCGGCGCAGAAATTTCACGCGATCGCGGTGGGCGTGGAATTGGACAAGAACCTGTGCCAGCAGAGCACGCAGAAGATCCTGAAATTACATCTGGAAAAAAGCGCACATATTATTAACGGCGATTTGCTGCAGCAAAACTACAGCTCCGCCGACCTGGTGACGGTCTACCTGCTGCCCGACGCCATCAACGACAAGGTGCAGCCGTTGCTGGACAAGCAACTCAAGAAGGGCGCCCGCGTGGTGGCGCACGATTTCGAATTCAAGAACTGGACGCCGGAGCAGGTGGAGAACATCCCGGACGACGGCGAAGGGCGCAGCCACACCTTGTTCCTGTACCGGAAGTAGCGGTGGCCTCACGGTTCCAATTCGACACGCCCCGCTGGGTTGCCATCGTCAGGGCGGTGCTGGCAATCGCGGCGGTGGCGCTGGATTTCTTCTATCTGAAGCAGCGCGGTGTGCTTATTTATGTGCTGGCGGGGTATGGCGCGTACGCCTCCGGAGTGGCAGTCAGCGGCAATCCGCGCGCCGGGATGGTGGCGCTGCTGGCATTGTTCGGAGATACGGTCTATTTCCTCTTGCTGGCGGGAAACCTGACGGAAAGCCTGCCCTGGCTGGCGACGGCGTACCTGCTTTTCCTGTTGAGCGAAGGACTGCTGTTGCACGACGCGGTGGAAGTGGCGGTGGTGGCGGCGACGACGGCGATTTTCTGCGCGCTGGTTCCGCAGCCCGAAGGACTGCGCGCGCTGGAGCGGACTGCGGTGGTTGGGGGAGTGCTGGCCTGCGGCATGGCGGTCCACCGCAAGCGCGAGCAGGCGGAAATCGATCAGATCCGCGACGATTTGCAGGCGGCGCGGGCGGCGGCCGATAAGGCTACCGACCTGGAACGGCAGCGAATCGGATCGGATTTCCACGACGGCCCTCTGCAGAGTTTCATCAGCCTGCAGATGCGCCTGGAGATTCTGCGCAAGCTGCTGGAGCGCGATTTTCAGGCCGGCATGAAGGATCTCAAAGATCTGCAGGCGCTGGCGCAATCGCAGGTGCGCGATCTGCGCGCTTTCGTGCACAGTATGCGGCCGGTGGATGTCGAGGGCGGGAATCTCGTCGCCGCCGTGCGGCGCATTGCCGAGATGTTCCAGAAGGAGAGCGGGATTCCGGTGGCGTTCACGGGAGCGTCGAAGCCGGTGGGGTTGACGCAAGAGATGACGCAGGAAGTGCTGGCGATGGTCCGCGAAGCGCTCCACAACGTGCAGAAGCACGCGGCGGCGACGCGCGTGGCGGTGACGATGGAGAAGACCGACCGGGCGCTGGAGATTTCGATTGACGATAACGGGCATGGGTACAGTTTTGCCGGCACATACTCGCTGGAGGAACTGGAACTGCTCCGCCTGGGGCCGGTGAGTCTGCAGCGGCGCGCGCGGGCTCTGAACGCCGAGATGCAATTGGAATCGCGTCCGGGACGCGGCGCCGGGTTGAAGCTGCGGATCCCGCTGTGAACCGGCGCGCGGCCGCGCTCCTCGCGGCGGTTGGCTTGACTGGCTGCGGCGGCTACGCCGATTTCAGTTTGCCGCCGAGGCACGGCGACCGCGCGGAGAATCCTGCGATCGAAATGCGAGCTGAGCCGGTGATCGGGCGCGGAACCTTTGCCGATGCCCTGAATCCTTCGGTGGCGAAGAGCGGCGGCCGCTATCTGAACCTCTACTCGGCTTTCGATGGGCACACATGGCGCACCGTGTTGGCGGAATCGGCGGACGGTCTCGCGTGGCACGATCGTGGCGTGATTTTATCGCCGGATCCTCGGACGTGGGAGGGTGGCTACATCGCGGCTAACGGCTCGGCGGTGGTTCTCGGAGACCGGTTGTTGTACTGGTATCAGGCGGGGCTGAAGAGCAGCCCGCAGATCGGCCTTGCCGAGCGTGATGCAACGGGGGCCTGGCGCAAGGATCCGCGGCCGGTTCTGGAATCGGGGCCGTATGGAAGCTGGGACGAAGACGGAGTCGCCGATCCGTATGTGTGCCGGCAGGATTCCTGGTTTTATCTGTATTACCTGGGCCAGGACCGGGCGCGGCCGACGCGGCAGCGCATCGGAGTGGCGCGGTCGCGCGACGGGCGCCGCTGGGAAAAGCTGCGCACGAACCCGGTGTTGGAGTCAGGCGGGCCGGGGGCGTTCGATGAAGCCGCGATTGGCGAGCCGGCGGTCTGGATCTGGCGCGGTTCGTATTACATGCTCTACACGGGGACGAATTTCGCGGGCGAGCGCGCGCTGGGGCTGGCTGTTTCGGGCGACGGGGTGCGTTGGGAGAAACTGCCGGCGGTTTTTCGCGGGGCGCAGGAGTGGAACAGCAAAGTGGTCTGCGACCCGAGTGTGCTCGCCGACGGCGACGCAGTGCGCGTGTGGTTCGGGGGCGGAGATGTGGCATCGCCGGATGAGAATTTGCACGGACAGATCGGCTACGGGACGCTGACGGCGAAGTAGCGTACGGATATGTTCGCGGAACTGCCGCCCATTACGGCAGCAGTTCCAATGCCCGGGTGTATCGCGGACCGACGCGGATTGCCGCAAAGTCGCGCCGGTCGGTGGTCAGAATCCTGTAGGTCTGGCGCCGTTCGGCGACTGCTGCCACTGTCCCATCGACGAGTCCGAGTTCGATCGCCGCGAATTTCGCATCAAACTCCATCGCCCGGATCATGTCGGCTGGCATTGCCAACTCGTATTCGTAGCGGGTCGCCGGATCAAAAACTTCTACGAGAAGGTTTCGCATGGCCTGCCTTTCCGTCCGCAGGAAATAGTCCACCTCCGCAAGGACCAGCGCGGGGACGATGACGGCCGCGGCCGAAGTCAGAATTTCCGCATATGCAGGAAAACTCGCATGCCCAGTCGGCGTCCGCGCGAGAGCCCGCAGCAGTCCGCCAGTATCGGCAATGATGGCCGGGATCAACCCTCGATGTCCCGAAACAGCTCCGATTCGTCGCCAAGTTTGCTGCTGGTCGATTCAAACAGAAGCGTGGATGGCGGGCGCCGGCCGGCGTAGTAGCGCGAAGCAACCACGCGCAGACCGCGCCGGATCAGTTCGGAGGCGGAAAGCCCTGCCGCGCGAGCGCGTTTCAAGGCGCGGACATCCTCCTCCTCGAGCCGTACGGTGGTGGAAATCATGCGCGCCATACACTCACCATACAACAGCGTATATCGCAAGACAAATGCGGGAACGTACCGCGCTTGTTATACTAGCGTTTACCCCATGCCGCGAGTTCGTTTCGCGCCTTCTCCCACAGGTTTTTTGCACATCGGGAGCGCGCGCACCTTCGTATTCAACTGGCTTTACGCGCGCCATAACGGCGGCGTCATGATCCTGCGCATCGACGATACGGATGTCGAGCGCAACACCGACGCGTCGCTGCAGTCGATCTTCGACGGCCTTTCGTGGCTCGGTCTCGGTTGGGACGAGCAATACCGCCAGTCGGAGCGGCTCGATCTGCATCGTCAGATGGCCGACGCGATTTTTAAGAAAGGCCTGGCGTATCGCGATTTCACGCCGGCGCAGACCGGAGATTCGGCGCGGTCGGGCGCCCAGGGCACGTGGCTGTTCCATGCCGATATGCGCGAGATGTCCGCCGAGGAAAGCGATCGCCGCGCGGCCGCGGGCGAGCCGTTCGCGCTGCGGTATCGGGTGCCTCGCGATACCGACCGGCAGGTCCGCTTTCAGGACGGCGTGTACGGGGAACAGGTCAAATCGACCGCCGATATCGAGGATTTCGCGTTGCTGCGATCCGACGGCATGCCGACGTATCACCTGGCCTCCTGCGCCGACGATGCCGACCTGCGGATCAGCCACATCATCCGCGGCCAGGATCATCTGACGAATACCTTCAAGCACGTGCTGATCTTCGAAGCCGCGGGATGCCAGCCGCCGGAGTTCGCCCACCTGCCGCTGCTGGTCGCGCCCGACGGCACCAAGCTTTCGAAGCGCAAACATGGCCCGGTGGTCAGCGTGACGACGTATCGCGACGCCGGATTTCTGCCGCACGCCTTCGTGAATTTTCTGTGCCTGCTGGGCTGGTCGCCGAAAGACGATCGCGAGCAGATGACGCGCCAGGAACTGGTGGACGCGTTTTCGCTGGCGGGAATCAACCGCAGCAACGCGGTGGTGAATTTCCAGGAGAATGACCCGTTCGATCCGAAGGCCGTCTGGCTGAACGCCGAGACCATCCGCAGGCTGCCGGTCGAGGAGCTGTCGAAGGAACTGCTGCCGGTGGTCCGGGCCTCGGGATTTGCTATCGAGGAAGCCAAGATGGCACAGATTACGCCGCTCATCCGCGAGCGCATCCGGCTGCTGCGCGATGTGCTCGCGGTCGCCGACTTTTTCTTTGCGGCCGAATTGGCGCCCTACGACACAGCCGAGTTGATCCCCAAGAAGGGCGATGCGGCGCTGGCGCTATCGGTGCTGGATCGCGCGCAAGACGTGCTGGGGCGCGCGGAATTCACTCACGACGGACTGGAGAGCGCTCTGCGCGCGGCTGCGGGAGAGTTGGGAATCAAGGCCGGCCAGATGTTCGAACCCATCCGTGTAGCGGTGTGCGGCCGCAAGACGGCGCCTCCGCTTTTCGGCACTTTGGAAGCGCTGGGCCGAGAAGCCTGCCTGCGCCGCGTCGCGCAGGCCATTGAAAAGTTGAAGGCCATATGAATGAGAACAAGCCTGCAGGGCCGCCCGAGCCGGCGGTTGAACCAACGGCTGCGGCGTCACCGTCGAACTTTATCCGCGACATCATCCTTGACGATCAGAAGACCGGCAAATTCCAGGGCCGCGTCCACACGCGATTCCCTCCCGAGCCGAACGGCTATCTGCATATCGGGCACGCCAAATCCATCTGCCTGAATTTCGGCCTGGCGAAGGAGTTCGCGGGCAAGACGAATCTGCGCTTCGACGACACCAACCCCGAAAAGGAAGAGACCGAGTACGTCGAATCCATCAAAGACACCGTGCGCTGGCTCGGGTTCGATTGGGAGGACCGTCTCTTCTACGCGTCGGATTATTTCGACCAACTGTACGAATGGGCCGTGCAGATGATCCAGGAAGGCAAGGCCTACGTCTGCGATCTCTCGGCGGAGGAAGTGCGCCAGTACCGCGGCACGCTGACCGAGCCAGGCAAGGCGAGCCCCTATCGCGATCGCAGCACGGGCGAGAACCTCGAGCTGTTTGAGCGGATGCGGGCCGGCGAGTTTCCGGACGGCTCGCGCACGCTGCGCGCCAAGATCGACATGGCGTCGAAGAACCTGAACCTGCGCGACCCGGTGATGTACCGCATTCTGCACGCGGAGCATCACCGGACCGGCGGCAAGTGGTGCATCTACCCGATGTACGACTTCGCGCACGGACAATCCGATTCCATCGAAGGCATCACGCATTCCATCTGCACGCTGGAATTCGAAGATCACCGTCCGCTCTACGATTGGTACATCGAAGCGCTGGGCATCTACCATCCGCAGCAGATCGAATTCGACCGGCTGAATCTCACGTACACGCTGCTTTCCAAGCGCAAGCTGCTGCAACTGGTGCAGGAGAATCGCGTACGCGGCTGGGACGATCCGCGGATGCCGACGCTTTCGGGAATCCGCCGCCGCGGCTATACGCCGGAAGCCATCCGCAATTTCTGCTCGTCGATCGGCGTCTCCAAAACCAACGGGATCCTGGAACTGGGGCTGCTGGAGCATTTTGTCCGCGAGGATCTGAATCGCCGCGCGCTGCGCGTGATGGCGGTGCTGCGGCCTTTGAAAGTGGTGATCGACAATTATCCGGACGGCCAGGTGGAAGAGATGGAGGCGGTGAACAATCCGGAAGACGCGTCGGCTGGAACGCGAAAAGTTCCGTTCTCCAAGGTGCTGTATATCGAGCAGGAGGATTTCCGGGAAGATCCGCCGAAGCAATATTTCCGTCTGTCGCCAGGCAAGGAAGTCCGGTTTCGGTATGCATATTTCGTGAAGTGCACCCACGCGGTGAAGGACGAGCACGGCAACGTCACCGAAATCCATTGCACCTACGATCCGGCGACCAAGGGCGGCAACGCTCCGGACGGCCGCAAAGTGAAGTCGACGATTCATTGGGTCTCGGCACAGCATGCGGTCGACGCCGAAGTGCGGCTGTACGAAACACTGTTCCGCACGGCAGACCCCGGCAAAGTCGCGGAGGGCGGGGATTTCACCGATAATCTGAACCCCAGCTCTCTGGAAGTCCTGACGGGATGCAAGCTCGAGCCGTCGCTCGCCAATGCCAAGGCCGGAGACAAATATCAGTTCGAACGCCTGGGCTATTTCTGCGCCGATCCAGACAGTTCTCCCGGCAAACCCGTTTTCAACCGAACCGTGGCGCTGCGCGACACGTGGGCGAAGATCGAGAAGCGGGAAAAGGACGGGAAGTGAGCGGACCGATCATACTGGGCATCGGCGGCATTCTGGGAGATGCCGCCAGCGCCATTTTGAAAGACGGCAAACTGGCCGCGGCGGTCGAGGAGAGCAAGCTGACGCGACGGCGCCATGCGGCCGGGTTTGGCGAGTTGCCGCTGCATTCCATCGCTGCCTGTCTGGAACTGGCGGCGGTGCAGCCGGCGGATGTGCACGCGGTAGCGCTGGCGCGTCCGCTGCCGGCAGGCGAGTTCCACCTGAAGTTGCGCGCGCAATTCCCCAACAGCCGCATCGTGGTGGTGGAACACCACGTGGCGCACGCGGCGTCGGCGTACTACGCGTCGCCGTTCGACGAGGCGACGGTACTGACGCTGGACCGCGGCGGCGACTTCCGCTGCGGGTCGCGCTGGCACGCGCGCGGCTCGCGCATGACGCTGGAGATCGAGCAATATTCGCCCGATTCGCTGGGAGAATTGTACGGGCGCGTGACCGAACTGCTGGATTTCCACGCCAACGAGGATGAGCACAAAGTGCAATGGGCGTCGGCCGCAGGCGACGATCGCTACCGCGCGCTGTTTCTGGAAATCGTGAGCATGGTGAAGGATTCGCCGCGCATCGATCGCTCGTTTTTCAGTACGGAGCGCGTACGGCACGGCGGCTTCGGCTCTCGCTTCTACGAACGGCTCGGCCTGGAGGATGGCAAGCCGATTCCTGACGCGCTGCGGCCACATGTCGCAGCGGGTATGCAGCGGGCGCTGGAAGCGGCTGTGATCGGGATGGCCGGTAAGGGCAAGAATCTGTGTGTTGCAGGTGGGCTCGGATTGAATGCGCTGCTGGTTTCGGCGCTGGAGAACGCCTCGGGCTACGAGAGCGTTTTCGTACAACCGGTTGCGGGAAATGCCGGGACTTCGGTGGGCGCGGTTCTGGAGACCTGGCACGGCACTTACGGACGCGAGCAGCGCGTTTCCCTGGACACGCTGGCGCTGGGTCCATCGTTCTCGGCCGCGGAAATCAAAAAGGAACTGGAGAATTGCAAGTTGCGGTTCCGGTACCTGCTCACCGAAGACGAAGTCATCGATGCCGCGGTGGCACAACTCGACGACCAGCGGATCGTGGCCTGGATGCACGGGCGCACGGAATTCGGCCCGCGCGCGCTGGGCAATCGCAGCATTCTGGCGTCGCCGCTCGATCCCTATTCGACGGAGAATCTCAATACGTACATCAAGCATCGGGAATCGGTGCGCAAGTTTGCGGCCTCAGTGCCGGCGGAACTGGCCGGGCAGTATTTCCAGGTCGGCTCGAACGCGCGCTTCCTCTCGACGGTGGGACGCGTGCGGCCGGAGCATCGCGAGCGATTTTCGGCGGCGCTGCTGGCCGGCGACCTGATTCGCGTGCACACGGTGGACCGCGCGGAGAATCCGCTGTATTGGAAGCTGCTACACGCCGCGGGAAAGTCCACCGGATTGCCGGTGCTGTACAACACGTCGTTCAACCTGTTCGGCGAGCCTTTGGTCTGCACGCCGCGCGATGCCGTCCGCAGTTTTTATTCGTCGGGGATCGATGCGCTGTTCGTCGGGCAATTCCTGCTGCAGAAGTGATTGCTGTTGGCCGGCAATGACAGGCGGCAAAATGCGACCGCCTGTCCTACGTCGCCTGTTAGACTTGTGATGATGTTCGAGCGGTACACGGAAAAGGCGCGCCGGACGATTTTCTTCGCGCGCTACGAGGCCTCGATCGCGGGCTCGCCGTTGATCGAACCGCCTCATCTTCTGCTCGGCATCATCCGCGAAGCCCGGTCAACGATTGGCGCGATGGCGCCGGGAGGTGCGGCGGAGGTCGGGCGTCTGATTGAAGAACTGACGTCGGGACTGGCAAAATCCGATCGCATCGCGACCAGCGTGGATCTTCCGTTGAGCCAGGATTCGAAGAGCGTTCTGCTGCAGGCGAACGCCATCGCCCACGATTGCGGGCACAAACACATTGGAACCGAGCATCTGCTTTGGGGAGTGCTCAAACATAGCGGCCGGGAAACGGCGGTTCTCAATGCGCATGGCATCGATCGCGAAAAAGTCGAAGCCAGGCTGCGCGCGGGGCCGGAGGACGGGACGACGGGAGCCCGGGAGACACAGGGCGATTTGCCGCGCCGCAGACCCGCGCAGCCCGTGCCGGCGTCGAAGCAGGAGTGGCTCGTTGCCGCCCGCAAGGCCGTCGAAATCGAGTCCGCTTCGTTGGCGGAAGCGGCGAAACGGCTGGACGAGGAACTGATCCGCGCCGTCGACCTGATTCTGGAGCACCCGGGCAAAGTGGTCGTCACCGGCATCGGAAAATCGGGCCACATTGCGCGGAAGCTGGTGGCCACGCTATGCAGCACCGGCACCGCCGCGGTGTTCCTGCATCCCGCCGAAGCCGTGCATGGGGATCTGGGAATCTACACGCCCGGCGATCCGACCGTACTGATCTCCAAGCAGGGCGCGTCGTCGGAACTCATCAAGCTGGTGCCGCTGTTGCACGAGTTCCGGTCGCCGCTCATCGGAATTCTGGGCAGCCGCACGTCGCCGCTGGCCGCCCGCATGGACGTGGTGCTGGATGCGTCGGTGGAGCGCGAGGCCGATCCGAACAATCTGGCGCCCACAGCCAGCGCGGTCACGGCCCTGGCTGTCGGTCACGCACTCGCCATCGCGCTGATGAGCGCGCGGGGCTTCACAGCCGAGGAATTCGGCCGCTTTCATCCAGGCGGACAACTTGGGCGCAATCTGCGGCTGCCGGTTTGCAAGGCGATGCACGAGATCGGCGAGACCGCGGTGGTGGCGCCGGGCACACCGTTGAAGGAAGTGATTATCGCCATGACCGAGCGGCCGCTGGGAGGCGCCTGCGTGGTGGATGCCGGGGGGAAGCTGGCCGGGCTCATCACCGATGGCGACCTGCGCCGCGCGCTCACCAATCACGATGACGTCCGCACCCTGCGCGCGGAAGAAGTCATGACGGTGAAGCCGGTTTCTATCGGCCCGAATGCCACGCTCTCCGAAGCGCTGGAGCGCATGGAGCGGCGGCCGTCGCAGATTTCGGTTTTGCCGGTGGTGGATGAGGATGGCCACGCGGTTGGTTTGTTGCGATTGCACGACATTTATCTGCGGTGAGGCGCAGGTTCGGCGCCGTCGCGCACTGACACCAATGCCGTGCGGGAGGCCGTGGCTTCGGGAGTTCCGGCCATGGTCAGCGAGTGTAGAACGTCTGGCAAGGTCGACAAGTCGGAACTCATCGGGTATTCGGCGAGGTTACCAGCGGCCGATCTCTGCCGTCCGCGACCGATTGCAGAAGCTTTTCGAGCGGTTCTGAAAGCCTTTCGGCCGCCTGAAACTGTCGGCCGAACCGCCTCTCGCGGCGCCTTTGCGACAATAGAGGAGTCTGATGGTCCCCCAGAATCTGTTCGGCTTCGGCACGGCGGATGTGCTCGTGCTGGCCGCGGCCGGACTGCTCGTGCTCATTGGCCTGGCATGGCGGCCACGCCTGGAGTTCTATGCGAGAAAGCTGGCGGACCGCGCCGCCTGGTCGATGCTCTTCTTCTTCCTGGCGCCCATCGTGCTGCGGCTCCTGCTGCTGCCGAATCATCCGGTCCCCACTCCCGACGTGTACGATGAGTTCGGCCATCTATTGATGGCGGATACGCTCCGCCATTTCCGCCTGGCCAATCCGCCGCATCCGGACCCGCAGTTTTTCGAGACGTTCTTCGTGCTGCAGGAGCCGAGGTACGCCTCGATTTATCCGGCGGGTCCGGGCCTCATTCTGGCAGTCGGATGGACGCTCCTGGGCACGCCGTGGGCGGGCGTGCTGATCGGCATCGGAGCTTTTTGCGCGCTGTGCTACTGGATGCTGCGCGCCTGGACCACTCCGGGTTGGGCGTTCGCGGGAGGGCTGCTGGCGGTCATCGAGTTCGGTCCGTTGAACCAGTGGAGCAACGATTATTGGGGCGGAGGACTGGCGGCGTCCGCCGGATGCCTGGTGTTCGGAGCGCTGCCGCGGCTGGGGGAAAAGCCGCGCACGCGGGATGCTGTCCTGCTGGGGCTTGGCCTGGGGCTGCACATCATCACACGGCAATTCGAATCGTTGTTCCTCATCGCAGGCGTTCTGCTGTACTGGACGCCGATTCTGCGCCGGCCCGCGGGTGCGCGTGCAGCGCTTGCCCCAATGTTGAAGGTCCTGCCCGAACTCGTCCTCACGCTGCTGCCGTTCCTGGCCTTGACCGTATTTCAGAACAAGGCCGTCACCGGAAGCTGGACCACGCTTCCCGAGCAGCTCAGCCAATATCAATACGGCGTGCCGGCGTCGTTGACGTTTCAGCCGCACGTCACGCCGCATCGCGACCTCACGCCGCAGCAGCAGATGGACTACCGCATGCAGCGCGGATTTCGGGGCGAGAAGCCGGAGACCCTGGTCACCTATCTGGAGCGGCTGGAATACCGCGTCCGCTTCTATCGATTCTTCTTCCTGCCGCCGCTCTATCTGGCGCTGATCGCGTTCCTGTTTCGTCTGCGCGAATGGCGATTTCTCTGGGTGGCGTTGACCGCCGCGATCTTCGCCCTCGGCACCAACTTCTTCCCCGCGTTTCAACTGCACTACGTAGCCGCGGTGGCCTGCCTGTTCGTGCTGATGAGCGTGGCCGGCCTGGAAACCATCGGCCGGATCGTCGTCAGGGGGCAGCCGGCCGGCCTGGATGCCATGCGTTTCCTGGCAGCGCTTTGCGCCGCTCATTTCCTGTTCTGGTACGGTCTGCACCTGGCCGAACCGGTGACGATCGCGCCCGAACTGGAGAGCTTCGAAACATGGGATGCGATCAACCACGGAAATCCGCAGCGCCGCGTGTATATTAACCACAAGCTGGCGACGATGCCGGGTAAATTGCTGGTCTTCGTCCGCTATAATCCGGCCCGACATGTTTTTCAGGACGAGTGGGTCTACAATCGCGCCGATATCGATGGCTCCCGGATCGTCTTCGCCAGGGATCTAGGGACGGACGAGAATGAGAAACTCCGTCAGTACTATCCGGATCGTTCCGTGTGGCTGCTGGAGCCGGACTTCCCGGTGCCGCAACTGACCCGTTTTCCGCGTCCAACCCCTTCGCCGTTCATCAACGTGCAATAAGTCTGGAACAAATACGTCTGAATTCCGTACACTTGAGATGGAGGCACGCCATGTTCTGTCACGCATGCGGGGTTCCCATCCGGTCCGATCAGCCCTTCTGTAGCTCCTGCGGCACGCCAGTCAATCCGCAGCGGCCCCGCGAGGCTCGCGTCCAGCAACACGTTCGGACGCTGGGGATTCTCTGGATCGCGTTCTCGGTCCTGCGCGCCCTTCCTTTCCTCGGGGTACTTGGCTTTTGGCCTTTTTTGCGGCGCTTCACCTGGGGTCTGCCGTTCCCGTTCGCGCACCTGGTCGGCTTTGTGGTGGGCCTCGGGGTGATCATGGGCTTCGCCGGCATTGCCGCGGGATGGGGTCTGCTGGAGCGGCAACTTTGGGCGCGTCCGCTGGCGTTGATCCTGGGAATCATCTCGTTGCTCCACTTTCCGTTAGGCACCGTGTTGGGCATCTATACCTTGTGGGTGCTCATGCCCAACCAGTCGGAGCAAGAGTATCGACGGATGGCTTGCAGCTAAACGGCCGTTGGGCGCCGCCGGGCAAAACGTCCGGATTCGAACATTTCTGCCGCAGGTCGTGCTGACGAACCCGGATTCCCGCGCGATACGATGAGAACATGGCGACGACCACCTTCCCGTTCCGACCCCTTCTGGCTACGCTCCTGCTGATGACGCCGTTATTTGCGGACGATACGCGCAAAGCCGACGAGAGACTGCAGGATTCCGCCGACTTCCTCAATGAGATCATGTCGGCCCCCGACCGCTCGATTCCTCAGGATTTGCTGAATAAGGCGTATTGCGTGGTGGTGATTCCAGGATTGAAGAAGGGCGCCCTGATCTTCGGCGCCAAATATGGAAAAGGCTATGCCGTTTGCCGGGCCCCCGAACAGGGATGGGGACCGCCGGCCGCGGTCCGCATCGAAGGCGGCACCGCCGGGTTTCAGGCCGGCTTCTCGTCCAGCGACGTCGTGCTGCTGGTGATGAATGAGTCCGGCATGAAGCACCTGATGAAGAGCAAATTCACCATCGGCACCGACGCCACCGCGGCCATCGGACCGGTGGGCCGTAATGTTACCGCGCAGACTGACGCCATGATGCGTGCCGAGATCCTGTCCTGGTCGCGTTCGCACGGTGTGTTCGCAGGCGTCTCGGTGGATGGCGCCACGCTTCGCGGAGACACCGACGAGAACGAGACGCTGTACAACAAGCGCTGGACAAGCAAAGAGATCCTGACCAGCGGCGCCACGCCGCCGGCTGCCGCCAAGCCGCTGCTGGACACGCTGACCAAATTCTCGATGCGCCGGACGCACTAGCGGCGCTACAGCGTCATCGTCACCTTACTCAGCGTGCGTGGATGGTCGGGGTTCAAGCCCTTTTCCTCGGCCAGGAGCGCGGCGAAAAGCTGCGCGGGAACAATATAGGGAATCGGCGTGAGCACTTCCGGGATGCGACGCCGGAGGCGGATCAAACGCGTCGCGCGCGCTTCGGCTGCGCGGTTGCCCGCGTCGGTGATGGCTACGATCTCAGCCCGCTGATTTTGCAGTTTGGCGAGTG
>Ga0335073_10003957_pt1 | contig 20669 bp, 14 predicted proteins | sample Lox_Sample_22_FD_207093 | JGI IMG/M metagenome (GOLD analysis project Ga0335073, IMG submission 207093) | Soil microbial communities from Loxahatchee National Wildlife Refuge, Florida, United States - Lox_Sample_2.2 | ecosystem: Environmental > Terrestrial > Soil > Wetlands | place: USA...
AGTGAATGGAAGTTCAAGCGAAAGGACGGGTCGTTTTTCCCCGGCGAAGTCTTCGGCAGGCGTTTGCCAGACGGCCATTTGCAAGGCATCTTGTGCGACGTCACCGATCGAAAGAAGGCCGAGGAGGTCCTGCGGCAAAATGAAGATCGCTTTCGCGTCGCGCTCAAGGATTCGCCGATTACGGTTTTCAATCAGGATCTCGATCTGCGCTACACCTGGATCTACAATGCTCAACTCTGCTGGCAGGGAGAGATTCTGGGCAAAACCGATGATGATTTGCTCGGGGCGGAGAAGGCCCGTCCATTGCGTGAACTGAAGCGGAAAGTGATCGAAACCGGTTCTGCTATCAGGGAAGAGGTGGTTATCCGGCAAAACGGTCACGCGTTCTCCTTCGATGTCACTCTCGAACCCCTTTTCGACTCTGGGGGAAGGCTTGTGGGAATTACCGGCGCATGTATGGATATTGCGCGTCTGCGAGAACTGGCAGACAGCCTTGAACAGGATAAAGAAAAACTGATTCGGGAAAAGTCTTACCTCGAAAAAGAGGTACACGACGAACTGGGTTTCACGGGCATGATTGGCCAGAGCCCCGCCCTTCAGGAAGTACTCAACAAAGCACGAGTGGTCGCGCCGACCGACTCGACTGTCTTGCTACTCGGAGAAACCGGAACCGGCAAGGAACTGGTGGCACGTTCCATCCATGCGCTGAGCGCGCGTCGTGACAACAATTTCATCAAGCTGAACTGTGCCGCCGTCCCTACTGGACTGTTGGAAAGCGAACTGTTCGGCCATGAGAAGGGGGCTTTTACCGGAGCTGTGGCGCAGAAGGTTGGACGCCTGGAACTGGCCGACAAGGGAACCCTCCTGCTGGACGAAGTTGGTGAACTGCCGCTCGAGTTGCAACCCAAATTGCTGCGCGTTCTGCAGGATCGCGAATTCGAGCGGCTCGGCGGCGTGCACACTCTGCACGTTGACGTTCGCATCCTCGCGGCCACCAATCGTGATTTAAAGGCGGAAGTCGCCAACAGAAAATTTCGGGAAGATTTGTTTTACCGTCTCAATGTATTCCCCATTGAATTGCCGCCACTTCGACAACGGCGCGGCGACATTGAAAAACTGGTGCGTCATTTCGTCTCCAAGTATTCCAGCCGCATGGGCAAGCGCATCGATGCGATTCCCGACGAGACCATGTCTGTGCTGGAAAACTGGAACTGGCCCGGCAACGTGCGCGAATTGGAAAACATGATCGAGCGTATGGTCATACTGACCAAAGGCCGTGTGGTCGCTCCACCGCCGGCGGAACTGTATTCGCCGCAGGCGCTGCCCGACGAAAGCCTCACTGAAATGGAGCGGGACCACATCATTCGCGTCTTGCGCGAAACCAATGGCGTGCTTGCGGGCGCGAACGGGGCCGCAAGCCGGTTGGGTCTCAAACGCACAACCCTTCAATCCATGCTGAAACGGTTCAATATCCAGTCGGCAGATTTTCGTAACGGCACCGGGACCTTTGGCCCCGAGTAGCCAGCAGGCAGAGTCTGCGATCGAAAAGAGTTCCGCCCCGGCGTGTTTTTCGGCATCTGGGATATCGGCTGCAGCCAAGCTTCACAGTCACGGCGTTTCTTGCTTCACCAGCCGGTTGTATTTCTGGAGCACTTCTCGCAGGCGATCGTGGGGCAATGCGATTACGGTGTGTCCGTTGATTCCAGTCATGGTTTCGGCGGCGACCATGGCGTTGACCACCGCTTCTTCTGTGGCCTGCACCGTCGCAAGAAAAATCGGATCGAGCGAGTCATTCGGCATCATTGTGAGCCGATGCAATCCCGTTGAACCAACGGCTCCAGGGTTCGCGGTCGAAAAGGCAATAAAGATATCGCCGGAGCCGTCGCCCGAATAGCTTCCATCCCGCCCAAGTCCGAGCGAAACTTTTTTGGCCACGCGCTTCAGCTGCGTGGGGATCAGCGGCGCATCGGTCGCGACCACGACGATAATCGAGCCAACGTCTTTGTCCCAGACGGTGTGCTCAGGAATTTCGCGTCCCACGTTGATCCCGGCAATTCGCAATTGTTCTCGCGATCCATAATTGCACTGCACCAGCACGCCCAGTGTGTAATCCCCACTTGCGGTATGGACGAGGCGCGATGACGTTCCGATCCCGCCTTTGAACTCATTGCAGATCATGCCGGTGCCGCCACCCACATTGCCTTCCTCGACCGGTCCGGAATGCGCGGAGTCGAGCGCATGCCAGGCGTCCTCCGCCGTCACGTGAAATCCGTTGATGTCGTTCAGATAACCATCCCAGGTCTCGGCGACAACCGGCAGCGACCACCAATATCCCTCCATGTCGGGCGATCCGCGTTTCACTTTCCACGCAATGACCGCATCGCGCACCACGCCGACGCTATGCGTATTGGTGATCATGATGGGTCCGTCCAGAAAGCCTGAATCTTCGACCCAGGTGGTGCCGGTCATCTCTCCATTGCCATTCAGCGTGAACCAGGCCGCGAAAACCGCATCTGTCGAATCTCCCCGTGGACGAATTGCGGTCACTCCTGTGCGCACGGGGCCCTTGCCAACCACCAGCTTGCCTTCGCCAGAAATCAGCGTCGTATGTCCCACTTCTACGCCCTTCACGTCGGTGATTGCGTTGTACGTTCCGGGGGTTCCGTCGAAGGGAACGCCGAGATCGCGGGCACGAGGTTTCGTTTGCGCCAGGAGCGCCGCTGAAAACAAAATGAACGAGGGGAGCACCGCAAAGAACGATTTCAAAAGTTGCCGCACGAGCAGGAATCCTCTCCAGAATCCCCGCAGTATACAGCGCTGCCTGTAGATTGACATGCAGTGAATTGACGTTTGTTGCTCATCGCAACCCGCAGGTACAATCAATACGGCGTTGTTGATGGGGGAAGAATGGAAAGCTGGAAAAAGGCCATCGTTGCGGGAGCCATCGGAGCAGGAGGAATCCTGTTCATGAAGAGACGATTTGCCGGCGGCGTGCTCGCGACCGGCGTGGGCTTGGCCGTACTGGCGTCCGAATATCCAGAGAAATTTGAACGCGTGCGCGAGCGACTGCCTGAGTATTTCGAGCGCGGCATGCAAGTAATGGAGATGGCGAGCCGCGCCGGGCGCCGTCTCACCTGGGCCAACGCTGGCCAAACCGCCATGGAAGCGTGGGAAGAAATCAGCGGATAAAGGCAGACGTCGGACCCCAGCCCCGCGGCGACAACGGTGTATTCCTATTGAGCTTGGTGATTCGGGTAGTTCAGCTCTAAATCTGGGCCGGAGCTCTGACGTCGTTCTTACTCGATTCCCAGTTGTTTTCTCGCGTCTGCGCTGAGCCGCTCCGGTGTCCATGGCGGAGTCCAGACCACATTCACCTGCACGTTGCGAATTCCCGGCAACTGCTCCAGACGCGACTTCACTTGAGCGCTGATGTTCACATGCTCCGGACAGCCTTGCGCCGTCAGGGTCATATCGACACTCACGTCCTGCCTGTTATCGTCTGCCGGCGCGAAACTCACGTTGTAAATGAGTCCAAGATCGACAATATTGACCGGAATTTCCGGATCGTAACAACTCCTGAGCGCGCTGAGAACATCTTGTTCGGTGACTGGCATGCGGCACTCCTAGTATTCAGTGTACAACGGGATGCGCGGTTCATCCCTTCCCGGCCCTGATTCTATCGAGCCATAGGAATTCCTTCGCGCACTTGGCGGATCCTTTGCGTTCTTTGTCCTTCGCGGATAAAACCTAGTTCAAGCACGAAGAGCGCTGAGAAGAGCCCAGAGGGAACCGGATTTCAGATCCGTCTGTAAAATAGACTCAAACTTCACTTATGCTGACTCCGCAAACCAAGAAAAAAATACAGCTGGTATTGGCAATCGGAATCGTGGTCGCCGCAGCGCGCACTGCGTACATCTTTTACCAACGCCATGAAGACTATGTCGCCGCTGCCAGGCAGAAGCAGATGCGGGACGCTGGATATTCCGACCCGGATCTCTACGTCAATCCCAAGAAGCTCTATCCTTACGATCTCAAATCGGCGAAACAACTCACGTTGCAGCCGGTCTGGGTTCGCGAAGGATATCACTATGCCTACTATCCCTACGATCCGGGGAACAAACGTGTCGACTTCAAACACGAAACCGGACTGCTTGGGCCGATCGAAGAGCTGCACATCACGGACGTAATCACAGCCATGCCGCCGGGCGCAGACCAGCAGAAACAGGTTATGGCTGTCTTCGACAAAGGTGGCAAGAGCTATGCTGTGCCGATCGGAGTCGAAGCCGCCAGCGAATACAAAATTTACTCCGATTACATGTTCTTCATCGAGAATCCCCGCGATCTATACAAGCATTGGTCTGCGGACTTGTGGCAATCCATCGCGCAGCACGAAGTGAAGCCCGGCATGAACGAATTACAGGCGAGCTTTGCGGTTGGGATGGGAGTTCCGGATCCGGGTGGTGATTCCGACCAAAAAACTGTGCGCTACGCGAATGGCGGCAAGCCGCTAGTCGTCGTCTTTCGAAATGGCAAAGCGGCCGAGGTTACACTCGGCGCGCAAGCATCGTAAGCAAAGTTCGGTAGCGGGTCAGTTGGGTTGTCATCTTGAGCGATCCGGGAGAAGCGGCGCGCGGCTTCTATTGAGAAAAGCCGGATGCAATACGCGCTTGGGTCGCTTTCGTTTCAACCCGACCACTACGCGGATTTCGACCTTCTTACTCGCTGGGATGCGGCCCCGTGAAATCCGAGCAGCACGGCTTCTCCGCCGGCTTGAATTCCATCAGCTCAATCCGGGTGAAATCCGGATCGAAAACGTTGAGCTGCCATTTGCCGTCCCGTCCCATCTGCGAATGCTCGTCGCCGTGCGGTTTCCAGCCATGCGATTCCAGAATCGCCTGCGCCTTCTTCATGTCAGCAACGCCCAGCGAAAAATGATTCATCACTCCGGTTAGCCGCAGATCAGGATTCGGCCGAACATTGAGCATGTACTCCAGCCAATCGGTTCCATCCGGAACCTGCAGCGAAATCCAATCTGTCTCGTTGTCTTTCATGCCGCCATGCCAGTAGGGGCGGAATCCGAGAATCTCACGATAAAAATGATCTTCGGCAGCGGCACTATGGACCAGGAACCCGACGTGAATCATCCTATGTGAAACCGCCGTTCCCGGCGGCGTCGGCACATCTTCCTTGCCATGCTCGACAAATTCAATACGACGTCCCTCCGGATCGTTCACCATAAGCACCATGCTGTGGTCCGCGCGCCCTTCGATGTGCCCCGGCTTGAGCCCTTTCTCCACCAAATACCGCCGCAGCGCGACGATGTTGTCGGTCGTGAACGCTACATGATCCATGCGGTCGGTCGCGTTTGCATCCGGCGCTGGCGAATATCCCACCCATTGTTTGCCCACCATGTAGCGTAGGGTTTCGCCGGGTTCGGTCGGCGCAGCGGAAGCCAGACCGAGAATGGAGCTGTACAGCTTGTTTACGCCATCGGCCGAGGTCGTATAAAACGCCACATGATCAATCCCGGTGATGTGGGGCCGTTCGGCGGGTGTTGATTGCGAAAAGGCCCAGCTTGCCATCAGAACAACGCAAAGAAAAGATGAGGTTTTCATGACGGGCACGATTGTAGATCACCACAGTCGCGATTTCGAGTTGCATCTGCCACATTCCCTGCATGCCAACAGCTTGTCGGTATGCTGAATCGAATCGGAAAAGCGCCGTTCCCGGAAACTGGCTGCGGTTCAGATCAGAGAAGCGCCAATCGTTTTAATATTCTTACTTCTGGAGATAACCATCGGTGCCTTGGACACAGGATTCAGCGCTCAGCCGGCGAATGCAATTGGCTGAAGTGCTGGTGTTTCTGTTCTTGATTGCACCCTCGCTAGCATTCTCGTTCCTGGTTGCAAGCGTGGGTGGCGGAGCCAGCTTTGTGCTAACCGCGATCGCGACGATCCTGCGCGATGCGGCTCTGGTTTGCTTAATTCTCTATTTTGTGCGCCGCAACGGCGAGCCGGTCGCAAGAATCGGCTGGACCTTCAGAAACTGGTCGCAGGAGATGATTCTCGGTTTTCTTCTATTCGTGCCAATGTTCTATGGCGCAGCGCTGATCGAGAGCGGACTGAGCCGCATCGGATTTTCTGCGCCGCTGAAACCTCTGCCCTCGCTGGTTCCAAGAAGAAGCGCTGGGGAACTGGCGCTGGCTGTGATCCTGGTAATTGTTGTGGCCTTTGCCGAGGAGACGATGTTTCGCGGCTATCTGATCCTGCGGCTGAACGCCACAACCAGAAGCCTATTTGCAGCTGTAATCCTTTCAACGGCGATTTTCTCTTTCGGTCACGGTTACGAAGGCTCCGCTGGAGTAGCAACCGTCGGCTTTATGGGGTTGTTCTTCGCCTTGGTCTATGTCTGGAGACGAAGCCTCGTCGCCCCTATGGTGATGCATTTCCTACAAGACTTCATCGTGATCGTGCTCATTCCATTCCTGCACCGGAAATGAATCTAGCTGCGAAACGGGACCGGCTCGGAGTCTATTTCAATAAATCCAGGATCCCCAGATTTTCGTGCTCGACTTGTTTCATGGTGCAATCGCGCGGAGCCTTATCCGGACGCCAGCGCAGCAACTTCGTTCCGTGACGAAAACGTCCGCCGCTGAAATGATCGAACTGTACTTCGATCACCAACTCAGGAAGCAGCGGCTCCCATTCTCCGGAACGCTTGGTGCTCCATCGGCTGGGACCTCCCGGAGCACGTCCGGTAAATCCGGGTGGCTTGATGAACTTCTTCAACTTTCGCGTCAGGTCAGGGCGATCCGACGAGTGAATCGCAGAAGTGAAACCGACGTGATTGAGTTTGCCTTCGTCGTCATAAAGCCCAAGCAGCAGCGAGCCAACCAGCGGCCGCTTTTCGAGATAACGAAACCCTCCCACCACGCAGTCCGCCGTGCGCTGCGTTTTGATCTTCTGCATTCCGCTTCGCTCGCCGGATTCGTAGGGCAGATCGCGGCGCTTCGCGATGACTCCATCGAGACCAATGCCGGCGTTGAACCAGCGACGCGCAATATTCAAATCGTTTGTCGCGGGAGAGAGATGAATAGCCGAATTCGATTTCAGAAAACGGCCCGCAAAGGTTTCTAGTTCTTGGCGCCGCTTCTCCAGAGGAAGACCGACCAGCGATTTGCCGCGTTCATTCACCAGCAAATCGAAGATCAGATACATGCACGGAGTGGAGCGGCTGAGTTTCTGAATCCGACTGGCGGCGGGATGGATTCGCATCAGCAAATCGTCAAACGACAGCTTGCCGTTGGTCGCAATGACGATCTCGCCGTCAAGCACGAATCGTTGCATCTTCAACGCGAGCAGCGCTTCGACAAGCTCTGGGAAATACCGCGTCAGCGACTTTCCGGCTTTAGACATCAGATCGACTCGCTTCTGATCACGAAATGCAAGGCAGCGAAAACCATCCCACTTGGGCTCGTATTGCCACTCGCGTCCGGCCGGCAGTTCATGCGCCGGAAACGCCTCCATCGGCCGATAGGCTTTGTTCAGCGGCAATGACATGCTGTGTGAAATCCAGCATTAGGATGCAAGCGCTGCGGAAATCGATCCAGAAAACGCGATGGACCGCCAGCATACAATGTCGGCTGGGGAATTTGATCATGCAAATGGAAGGCAACACCATCTTCATCACGGGCGGGACATCCGGAATCGGCCGTGGCTTGGCCGAGGCGTTTCACCAACGTGGTAACCAGGTCATCGTCGCCGGCCGACGCGAGGACCGTCTGAAGGAAGTCTGCCAGCGACATGCGGCGATGGCCTATTTCGTTCTCGATGTCACCAAGCCAGAGGCGATCCGCACCGTTGCCACCCGAGTAATCGAGAAATTTCCCAAGCTGAACTGCGTGATCAACAACGCCGGAGTTCAGATGCATGTCGAGTTCGGACCTGACAAACGGTTGGATGAGGAGAAGCTGCAAGCGGAAATCAATACGAATCTGCTCGCGCCCATTCGTATCGCCGCGGCGTTTTTACCCCATCTCGCCAAGCGTGCCGCGCAGGAACCTGCTTCCGTGCTGGTCAATGTTTCTTCGGGGCTGGCCTTTGTCCCTATGTCGCGCTACCCGGTTTACTGTGCAACCAAGGCCGCTATTCATTCCTGGACGATATCGCTCCGTCAGCAATTGCGGGCTTCGGGTGTGCGAGTACTCGAACTGATTCCGCCTTACGTTGCCACCGAACTCGGCGGCGCGGGTAAGCCGGTTGTAACTTCATCCGGCCGTGGGCCCATGCCGCTCGATGCCTTCATTGCTGAGACGATGAAAGCATTCGAATCGGGCGAGGAAGAACTTGCTATTGCCGATGCCCAGCGATTAGTCGCGGCCACTTCTCCAGAAACGGTGAAGAAAGTCTTCATGGCGATGAACGGATGAATGCTGTTTCGCGTTCTCATCGCCAATTGACACGCTCGCGCACTTCGGCTGACAATTTCTTTCCATCCGGAGAGAACAACGAACCATGCGCGCCCTCCTGCTTTGCTGCCTGCTTATGACCCTTACCTCCACAACGTTCCCGCAGGATCGAACCAACGCGCGATCGATGGTGATCTCGCCCTACGGGATCGTTGCCACCAGCCAGGTGCTGGCATCGCAGGCCGGAGCCGAAATTCTGTCGCACGGCGGCTCGGCAGTCGATGCCGCCATCACTGCCAACGCCACGCTCGGCGTTATGGAACCTGATATGAACGGCATCGGCGGCGATCTCTTCGCGATCGTCTGGGAAGCAAAGACTGGCAAGCTCTACGGTCTGAATGCTAGCGGCTGGGCTCCGAATGCACTCACGATCGATTACCTGAAATCCAAAGGCATCACCGAAATGCCGGAGACTGGCATTAACACCGTCACCGTTCCTGGCGCGGTCGACGGCTGGAACAAGTTGCATGAGCGCTTCGGCCGCATGGCTTGGAAAGATCTTTTCACACCCGCGATTTTCTACGCCGAGAACGGTTTTGCCGTCCAGGAATTGATCGGCATGGATTGGCGGGCCAGCGAGCACAAACTGAAATCCGATCCCGAGAGCCGCCGGGTTTTCCTGATTCACGACCAGGCTCCGCGGATGGGCGAAGTTTTCAAGAATCCTGATGTCGCAAAGGCTTTGCGCCTGCTTGCTGCGGGAGGGCCTCAGGCCTTCTACAAGGGCGAAATCGCGCAAGCAATTCTTTCGACCTCGGGCGAGTTTCGTGGAACTATGACCGCCGAAGATCTCGCCGATTTTTCAGCGGAATGGGTCGAGCCGATCTCGACCACTTATCGCGGCTGGAAGGTATACGAGTTGCCGCCCAATGGGCAAGGCATGGCCGCGCTCGAAATGCTGAACATCATGGAGCAATTCGAACCTGCAAAAGGAGGCCCGCTAACCGCGCAAGAATTGCACAAGCGCATTGAAGCCATGAAACTCGCCTATGCCGATCTGGCGCGCTACAATGCCGATCCAAGATTTGCCAAAATTCCCGTCAAGGGCTTGCTCTCGAAAGAATATGCGAAACAGCGCGCGCAGCTGATCGATCCCCAGAAAGCAAACTGTGACACGCAAGCCGGCATTCCGCCTTCAAGCGACACAACCTATCTCACGGCTGTCGATCGCGAAGGGAATATCGTCTCGCTGATCCAGAGTAATTATTCGTCGTTCGGCTCTGGCATTACCGTCCGCGGCATGGGATTCGCGTTGCAGAATCGCGGAGCATTGTTCATGCTCGATCCCAGCAAGCCCGACGTGCTCGCCGGCCACAAACGCCCGTTCCACACCATCATTCCTGCATTCATGGAAAAAGGCGATGATCACATCGGATTCGGCATCATGGGCGGCGCCAACCAGCCGCTCGCGCATGCGCAGTTCGTCTCGAATGTTGTCGACTACGGGATGAATCTTCAAGCCGCGATGGAGACGGCTCGCTTCACGGTGGAGAGCAATTTCAGTATCGGCTGCAAAATTCTGACCGAGGATCGCGTGCCCGCCGAAGTTCGTCAGCAGCTCAGCAGCATGGGCCATCAACTCGAAGTCCGCGGAGATTTTTCACTCTACATGGGACGCGGCCAAGCCATCGATCACAACGCGAAATCCGGATTGAATTTCGCCGCCTCCGATGCTCGCACCGACGGCTCCGCCGAACCCGAGCTTCCGCCAAGACTTCGCCACAGCCTCAATTCTGTCAATTGACAACGCTAGGCGTTCATACAACTTTGAGGACAAACTGAGCGTCCATTCTAGTAGTGCATAAAGTCTGGTTATGCGCGCGAATCACTCGTAAAATGAATTCAGCCCTCGTTGGCTTCCGTTCTGGAATCGATGTGGGTGTAAATACGGTTGTAGGAGGCAGTAGTGTACGGGTGTACTTCTCTTCTGCAGCGGCTCACAGTTTTATTTTCGGCTCTAATTTTCTCGATATTGTTTTTGCAGGTCGGAACGGCGTCGGCCGATGGTGCCGCCTTCGATCTGACCGGCCCCAAGGTTGACGTTCGCGTGCAGCGCGCAGGAGTCACGCTGCCCATTTCCGAAGTACCCAACCTTCAGGTCGGCGACCGTCTGTGGATTCATCCCGACCTTCCCGACAGCCAGTCCGTGCATTATTTGATGATCGTCGTTTTCCTGCGCGGAGTGACCAATCCGCCGCCGGATTCCTGGTTCACGCGCGTGGACACCTGGAGCCGTCCGATCCACGACGAAGGAATCTATATCGTCGTCCCCGCGGAAGCCGAGGAAGCATTGGTACTCCTTGCGCCCGATACCGGTGGCGCATTCAGCACACTGCGCGCCACCGTTCGCGGAAAGCCCGGAGCCTTCGTTCGCGCCGCGCAAGACCTCGAGCAAGCCAGTCTCGACCGCCAGCGGCTTGAAAAATATCTGGACACGGTGCGCGAAGTTTCGGCGAACGATCCCGACCAACTCAAAACAGACACCACCATGCTGGCCCGCAGTCTGAATATCAAGCTCGACCAGCAATGTTTCGACAAGCCCACCGCGCAGCAGGGACCATGCCTGATGCAGAACACCGATCAGCTTGTGCTCGACGATGCGCACAGTCAGGGCATGGTTTCGACACTGACCTCCGGCACGCCGAGCGATTTGCTGGCGCAGATCGCCTCCACGCCCGAAGCTCGCGCCGGATATTACAGTCCCTATGTCGGCGCCGTGGTCGATGTGGTGCGCATTCTCGGCAGCGCGCACACCGCCCAGTTTCAATACATTCCCGCACTCGCCTTGCCCAAGCAGGATGAGCTCAACCTGCGTCTCAATAACCCGCCATCGTTTCGCAATCCCAAGTCGGTGATCGTGATGGCGCTTCCCCCGGTTCGGCCGTTTCCTGTTCCACCGCTGCGCGCCATCGATGCGACGCAGGTATTTTGTGCGGGTAAACCGTCTCTCCTCCTTCCTGCAGACGGCGCTCCGCTGGCCTTTGCCTCCGAGCTCGCGCACAATTTCAGCCTTCGCGTACAAACGAAGTCCGGCAAGGCGATTGATCTGCCGGCCAAAGCCGATGCGGTCCGCGGAGGTTTTCTCGTCGAGACCAAAGCCTTGGAATCCGCCGAGTTGAACGATGAAGTCACTGGTGTTCTTCGCGCGGACTGGGGATTTCAATCGTTCGATGGCCCCAACTATCGGCTGCGCACTCCACGCAGCGGCCAGTGGATCGTCGCTTCGAAAGATGCCAGCGCGCTGATTGTTGGCCGCGAAGACACACTGCACGTGCAGTCGCCGGACGCCTGCTGCGTCAGCGCCGTTAGTCTGCGAGATGAGAGAGGCAAGCCGCTCAAAGCGGATTGGAAAGCTTCGAAGGCCGATGAGCTGGAAGTCAAGGTTCCACTCGAAAACGCCGAAGCCGGCTCGATGGCGATGCTCATTCATAAGTTCGGTGTTCGCGAGCCCGATGAGATTCCCCTGCATACCTATGCCGAAGCTGCGCGTCTGGACAGTTTTGGAGTCCACGAGGGAGATGCCGATGGCATCCTGAAGGGCACGCGTCTCGATGAGGTGAAGGCGCTCGAGCTGAACGGCATCGCTTTCGATCCGGCTTCGCTCACGCGCGCCAATCAACAGGACGAGCTCAAGCTCGCCATGCACGACGCCGCTTCGATAGCGAAGCTCCATGCCGGCGATTCGCTCGTGGCGGTCGTCACCCTGAAAGATGGACGCGTGCTCGATCTGAAAACCGAGATCGAAGCGTCCCGGCCGAAAGTGATGATTTTGACTAAGAGCATTGAACTCGATCAATCGTTATCGCCGGCGATCGTTCGTCTGGGCAGCCCCGACGAGCTTCCCCAGGACGGACACCTGAATTTTTTCCTGAAGGCGCAAGTGCCGCAAACATTCTCCTCCACAGAAAAAATCGAAGTTGCGACCGCCGACGAATCGTTTCGCGTTCTGCTCAGCTTCGCTGACGGCAACCTGACCATGCAGGACTCGAAGACCGTCTTTGCCGTGTTTGATCCCATGAAATTGCTCGGACCATCAGCGTTTGGTCCACTGAAATTCCGTCCGGTTACCGGCGATGGACTCGAAGGCGACTGGCAGCCACTCGTCAACCTGGTCCGAATTCCTACGCTCAAGGCATACAGTTGTGTCCCTGCTCCCGAAGCGCAATGTACGCTGACGGGCGACAAACTTTTTCTATTGGATTCGGTCAGTACGGATCCCAATTTCGCAACCTCGGTGAGCGTTCCTGAAGGTTTTGTCGCCGAGGATCTCACTATCCCGCAGCCTAAATCGCAGACGCTCTACCTCAAGTTGCGCGACGATCCCGCCACGGTCGACGTTGCGGTTTTCCCAACTCTCACCGAGGATCCGTAGCGGAAACCGATCGGGGAATAAGCCATCGCGCAACAGACTGGGGCTCGGCAGCGATCATTCAATTCGCAAAGCCCGCATTGGCTCAATTCGCGAAGCCTTCCATGCGGGAACGAAACAGGCCAGCGCCGCCACGATTAGCAGGGTTGCAGCCACTGCCGCGAAGATTGTCGGATCGAGCGGCCGGGTCGCGTAGAGCATCGACTCGATGAGGCGCACCGCTCCGACGCTGGCGGCGAGCCCCAGCGCCAGTCCATACAGCGCTGGACGCAGTCCGTCGCCCAGCATCAACCGCAGAACCTCCTCGCGTTGCGCGCCAAGCGCCATGCGAACGCCGATCTCGCCGGTTCGTTGCGTCGTGAGGTAAGAAAGGACTCCGTACAACCCTACTGACGCCAATATGAGCGACAGCATCGCGAAGCTAAGCACCATGCTGGCGCTAAGACGGGCATCACCCAATGATTGTTCAATGATCTGCTGCAGGGTAAGCACATCTTTTACTGGAAGCTGAGGATCGAGTTCCGCAATCACCTTCTGGACCGGAACAGAAATAGTGAGCGGATCCCCAGCCGTGCGCACTGCCAAAGTCAAACCCGTTTCGTTCTCCCCGTTAAGAAGTGGGAAGTAGATGGTAACCATATCCGGCTGTCCCACCTGGTACCGCGTGTCGGCCACGACCCCGACGATTTCGTAATCGCCGTTGCCGCGCGTAGAGTGAAGATGCTTGCCCAGCGGGTTTTCTCCGGAAAAGTATTGCCGCCTCAGTTGGTCGCTGATGATGACGGTCTTCGGTCTTCCGTTGCGATCGGCGCTGGTAAAAAAACGCCCGCTCAGCAGTGGAATCTGCAGTGCGCTGAAATATCCGGGATCGGCCCTCCGGTAGAGCGCATTGGGCAGCGGTGCTCCTGCTCCGATCGGAGGATGCTCGGGAATGGTGAAGACATCGTCGCTTCCGTACCCGTCAGCGGGCAGCGTCGATCCAAGAGCGGCGGCAAGCACTCCCGGCATAGCGCGCACTCGCTCCAGCAGGGTTTCGTTGAATGCGTTCACCTTCGCAAGTCTATCGTATTTTTTGGCTGGCAGGCCGTAACTCATGGTGAGTATGTTGCTGGTCGCACAGCCTACATCCGTCGTACGCAGCCGCCAGAAACTCTTGAGCATAAGGCCGGCGGTCATTAGCAGGACCACGGTGGTTGCAATTTCCACTGTAAGCAGCGTCTTGCGCAGAGCGGTCCGCGCGTGGCCGCCCGCCGCAGTGCGCGAAGAGGTCTGCAACGCTGCAGTTGCGCTCTTACTTGTCGATGAGATCGCCGGCAGCAGGCCCGCGAACAAGGCTGCGGCAAAGACGATTGCACACGCAACCGCCAGCACTACTCCATCGGCATGAATACTTTGCGAGGTGGGCAGATGCTTCCATGTGTTCGCCAGCCATTTTGTTGCCGCCAGCGACCACAACACTCCGACCACCCCACCCGCAATCGAAACTAGCAGGCTCTCGATGAGCTGTATGCGAATCAATGTGAACCGTCGCGCTCCCAACGCGCTGCAGATTGCGATCTCCTTTTGCCGAGCTGCCGACCTCGCCACCAGCAGGTTGGCCACATTGAGACAGCCAATCAGCAGCATGCACCCGACAGCGCACAGCAGGATGATGAGCGGCCTCTTCACATCGAGTGCGAGATCCTGGTTGAGGGTCCGCGAGGCTACGTCTTCGGCTACCGGCGCGTGTAGGTTCTGCAAATGCAATTGGTACTGCACAGCTTCCACCTGGCTCAGCGCGCTGGCGAGGCTCACATCCGGCCTCAAACGCGCCACGACCCGGCTGAAGTGATAGTCATGATGCGTCAGGGTCTCCGCGGGCAATGCCTCTGCATAGGGAACCCAGAGCTGTACCTTGTCGTCAGGATAAGTGAACCACTTCGGAAGCACGCCGACGACCGTGTATGGCCTGCCGTTGAGGTGGATTTGCCCGCCAACAATCGACGAATCGCCGCCGAACCGCCGCTCAAAAAGACTCCACGTAAGCATCACGGCGTCTCCGTCAGGCCGATCTTCGCTTGCGGTAAACGTGCGTCCGATGGCGGCGTTCACTCCAAGCAACGGAAGCAGGTTCCAACTTCCGCCACGTGCTTCCACCAATTCCGGCAATTCCCCGTGCTCTCCTGTCAGGTTGAATTGTGCGTAGCGCCATGCCGCCATGTCCTCAAAGCCGTGGGTCTGTGCGCGCCAGTCGTAATAGTCAGCGGGAGCGACAGGATTGTAGTTGAACCCCTGCGCATTGTCCTCGGGATCGCGGAAATGCTCATAGATCATCACCAGCCGACCGGGATCGCGGAAAGGAAGGGGCCGAAGCAGAACCGAACGCACCACGGTGAAAAGCGATGTCGTGGCGCCGATACACAATGCCATTACAACGACAGCCATCACCGAAAACCCAGGAGAACGCATGAGAGTGCGGGTGCTGATCCTTACATCGCGGAAAAAACTATCGAGTGCGTTCCAACTCCAGACCGCGCGAGTTTGCTCGGAAATCAGAGTCGGATTGCCGAAAGCACGCAGGGCCGCATGGCGGGCCTCGTCTCGGGATACGCCCTGTTCTCGCTGCTCTTCTTCTTCCAGATCAAGGTCCGATTGTAATTCCCGCTCAACATCCTGATCGCGTTTCCTGATCTGCCACCACTTCATCTCAGCTCTCCTCAACGGTGGGCCACATTATGCGGCTCACAGCTTCCGCCATCCGTTTCCATTGCGATTCCTCGACCGCCAGCTGTTTTCTCCCTTTGTCGGTAAGCCGGTAATATTTGAATTCCCGATTGCGGTCCGGAGCCATCTCCCACTTGGAGGTCACCCAGCCTCTTCGCGCCAGCCTGTGCAGCGCCGGGTAGAGCGAGCCGTGCTGCATTTGCAAAAAGTCATTCGTAGTTCTTTGAATGTGCTTGCCGATCTGGTGCCCGTGAGCGGGACCGTACAAAAGCGTGCGCAAGATCAGCATGTCAAGCGTGCCCTGTAAGAGGTTCGCGTGAGGGGGTGTCGGTCTTGCCATGGAAGATGTTCTACCCTTGCTACTTGGTTCGAGGGTAGTCGCTCGACCATCACATGTCAACGGCTGGAGAACGAATGCCGTTTATCCGTGGAAGGCACACTTGCGAGCCCGGCTTTCGCTTCCTTTCGAATGCTTTTCAATCGCAACCTTCTGTAATAGACTACGTTGGAGCGTCGGAGGAAAGTAGGGTGGCGAACCCGTTGCGCGACATCCTTGAGTTGTCACAGGCGGAGAGGACCGAGCGTGGACTCGTGCACACTCCCCGCGAGATCTTTCAGCAGCCCGAGACCTGGATCAAGACTTACCGGCGCTGCCGCGCCTACTTGGGCGAAATCAACGAAGCGCTTCATCGCAGCGGCGTGCGCAATGGCGCAAGCGGCCTACCCATGGTTTATCTGGTTGGCGCGGGCACGTCCGATTACACCGGCCGCGCGCTGGCTCCTCTGCTGCGACGGCGATGGCACTCTGCCGCGGACGCGATTCCCAGCACAACCCTGCTGACCGATTTCGACGACTACCACCGCGCTGGTACAGAGTATCTTTGGATTTCGTTCTCCCGTTCCGGCGACAGTCCGGAAGGCGTGGCGCTGCTCGAGCGCGCGCTCGACCGCCATCGCAATATTCGGCACATCGTCATCACGTGCAATCCTCAGGGACAGATGGCGCAGATTTGCTCGCGTCATCCGGGTCAAGCCCTCGCAATCATTCTCGATGATGCAGTCAACGATCGCGGTCTAGCCATGACCAGCTCCTTCACGAATATGCTGCTGGCCGGCCAGTGTGTGGCGCATCATGACGAGTTCGACTTGTTCGGCGATGCCGTCGCGCAAATGGCTGAAACCGGCGCGCAGTTTACGCCCGCCGCTTCCGAGGTGGCCGCAGCCGTCACGACATTGGGCTGCACGCGGGCCTGCTTTGTGGGATCGGGGGTTCTCCGGGCGGTGGCCGATGAATCGGCCTTGAAAGCTGTGGAGCTGAGTGCGGGCCACGTCACGACACTCGCGGAAACTCCGCTCGGGTTGCGTCACGGCCCGATGTCAAGCGTGGACACGAATACGGTTTTTGTGGCGTTTCTTTCGAGCGAAGCCCGGCGCCGCGGATATGAACTCGACCTTCTGCGTGAGATCGACCGCAAGCGTCTGGCACGCGTGCGCGTCGCTATCACGGTGCAGGGTATCGACGATGTCTCGCCGCTCACGGACTATTGCCTCTCGCTCGATTGCCCCGCAAGTTTCCCCGATCATTACCGTCCCGTGCTCGACGTGATCTTCGGCCAGTTGCTGGGACTCTTTGCCTCGATGCGCTCCGGCCTGAAACCAGACCAACCCAGCCCCAACGGAGCGATTACGCGCGTAGTGCAACCGATCAAGCTGTATTCGTGATCAACCTTCTTGCGTGTCTAGTCATTCTGAGGGCAGCGAAGAATCCCTTGCGGCAACTTCGCTCAGGATGACAGTTCGTTGAAACGCCGCGGATCGCGTCTAACGCGGCACGACGCTCGGCTCATACGGGCAGAACGGATCGGTGCCGAGTGCATCGCCGGTGTAGGCAAAGGCGCGAGCGCGCGAGCCTCCGCAGATGTGGCTGTATTCGCAGGCGCCGCACTTGCCGTGGAATTGATCGGGCGCGTGCAGGCCGCGAAAAATGGTGGAACTGCGATAGACATCGACCAGCGAATCGACGCGAACGTTGCCGCAACGCAGCGGCAAGAATCCGGAGGGATAGATTTCGCCGAGATTGGAAACAAAAACGATTCCATGCCCGTCGCGAATCTGAAATCCCTTGTAGACCGAATTTGATTTCATATCGCCGTGGGCCATGCCCGACCCGCGCATCATTTCAATTGCAATGCGTCGATACGACGGCGCTTCGGTGGTCTTGATCATGAAGGGAGCGCGCGGCGTGAGCTCGAAGACCCAGCGCATGATCTCCTCCCCTTCTTCCGGCGAGACTTCATTCAGCGCTTTGCCCCGGCCGACCGAAATCAGCATGAATAGGCTCCAGCGCATGACGGGAAAGCTGGCACGCAGCAGGTCATAAATCGCGGGCAGATCGGCAGCCGTTTCCTCGGCCACGAGGGTGTTGACCTGGATCGGCATACCGATCTGTCCGCAATGCCTCGCTGCGTTCATCGTGCGTTCGAACGTTCCTGGGACCGCGCGAATCGCGTCATGCTTCTCGGCAGTAGAACCGTCGAGGCTAAGTCCCATGCTCTCGATGCCGTGCGCCTTTAGCTTCGAGATGGCATGGTTGGTCAGCTCCGGCGTGGCGCTCGGGGTGATCGAGACTTCCAAGCCCAGGCCTTTGGCGTAATCGATCAGCTCGTAAATGTCTTTGCGGCTGAGAGGATCGCCACCGGTCAGGATCAGATGGGGGAGGGGATCGCCGAAATCGAGCAACTGGCGCAGGAAGCCCTTGCTCTGCTCGGTCGTGAGCTCGAGAGGATTGGCATTGGGCATGGCTTCGGCGCGGCAATGCTTGCAGGCAAGGCCGCAAGCCTGAGTCATCTCCCAGTAGCAAAGCATGGGGTTGCGGGAAAAGTCGTGAGCGACATGGCTCATCTTTGCCATAGTTTGAGGAGCAGATTGCGGAGTAGTTTGCGCGACGACCATGACGTTACCCCTTTCCCCCACTTGCTGCCGAACGCCCACAAGCAAGGTTTAGCTTAGGTTTGGGGATGGGAAAAGGCTGTGATTACGATCACAGCGAGTGGTGACGAGTCTCGCAAAGTCGAGGCATGTACACAGCCACTTTTTTTTATGCGCGCAAGGCAAATTCCTGGTGGCAAACGACTTATTGCGGGGAGATCGGGCTCGATTTTTGCAAAATCCTGAATCTGAGCGGGTTAGAAGTAAAATATTTGGAATCAGAGGGTTAGCTATGCTCAGGATGGCGATGCGGACGGCCGCTACCGCCGGTCGTTTTGGAGAACGCGCGAGCATGACTCCATTGTTCTCTTTCTGTATCCAGGGTCAAGGTTATCCGTCACAAAGACGGAAAAAGAGCTGTGGAAAAAGCTTCACAGGCGTGCACTCACTATCCCACTCAAGCCAAAGGCGGGCTTGGGTGGGGCACCCGCCTGGGTAGGTGAGCGCAACGGGTATCGCATCAACTGACCCTGCTTTATTGCAAGAAGTGCGGTCAGGTACGCTCCCTGGCTAGAAAATCCAAGGCACGCCGTGTGGAAGTCTGGAAGGTATCTCCCCCCCAAAATGCTGCTTAAAGGATTTGCCGCCGACGGTGATTGAGAAATGTTGTATCGTTAGCAATTGTTATGCGGTGTGCCCTGTTCCTCTTTTGTCTTGCTGCAACTTGTCTCACCTCCAGTGCTTCCTTGGGCCAGAGCTGCGAGCCGACGTCTTCGACCCGGAAGATTCTGGAGCAGCTTCAGGTGCCGGATGATGCGCATTTGCCCGCTTCGCAGCGCCGGGAACTCAAGTTGGAATTGCTACGGAAGGCGCTGTCCGCTGTCCCCACCGACATCGCCCTCCATGAGGCGTATCAGGAAGTCCGCCTCGGCGGGATGGAGATCAACCGTCCTGATTTGATCGCCGAGTACGAGGAGCTTCTGGCGAAGCACCCGAGCGATGCTAGCTTCGTGTACCTCGCCGCGGAAGCGCAAATGGGCCGCAAGACGAAGGAAGCCATTGCCAACTTGGAGCGCGCGATTGAGCTGTCTCCCGGTTTTGGATTGCCACACCTCTTATTAGCTCAGATCTATTTTGCCCACGCTTACGAAAACGCCGCTGAGGCGTCCCGGCATCTGGAGCAATTCGTCGCGTTATGCCCGACCAGCGTCCGCGCGTTACCAACCGTGAGATGGAGTAAAGACAAGGAGTTGATCAGGCACGAGGCTGCACGATTGCGCGGGAACATAGAAGCGCGCACGGATTCCGAAGCCGTCGCCGCATATCCAACCCTTTGGAGTTTCGAGGCTGCTCTCGAACGCTCGGACCAGCAATCTGAAAATCAGGCGCTCCTGCGTCGCGACATTGACCGGCTGTTTGGACCGCAGTTCACGCGCAACTCTGCCTGGCTTGCCACAATCAAGAGCACGAGATTTTTCGATGGAGTGCCGGAAGACATCGGACGCAAGGCTCAACAGGAACTCGCGGCACTGTATCCAAACTCCGGCGCAGCCATAAGTGAGGAATACGCGAAGGTAACAGCCGATCTTCATTACCCGGACAAGGGCACACCTGAGCAGATCACTGCCTATCAGAAACAGAAGTGGCATTCCGTATTGCCGCTCGTCCGCAGATGGCCAGCTACACAATGGCTGGCTGATACAGCCGCAAGGGCGGTTGCTGAGGACAGCTCCGCAACGCCCGAAGAGGTGGCGGAAGTAATCGCGCTTTACGAAAATGCTGTCCGGCAAGATCCAGACGGGCTTCGAACCTCGCCTCCGGAGCCGATCTGGATCGCACATCTGCTGGTGGACCGCCGCGGCCCTTTCGATGCCGTTCCTGACCTTGTGCGCGCTGGCTTCTCCGCAACTGAGCGCGAACTCGGCGCGGATACCGTTAATGATGTTGCCGGTTCGACGGCCGACGCTCTCACTCGTGGCCGCGACACATGGTACATGATGGGTTATGTTCCCTTGGCCGAGGCCTACGTGCGGCTCGGACGACTCGCCGATGCCAATGACGCCCTGACCCAAGCTGATCTGCGACTGCAGGCCTTACGCCCTGGCGAAAATGCCAGCTCCAACGATAAAGTGCGGTTTGCCGATCTGGCTGCGCCCTATTGGTTTGTGCGTGGACTGTATGCCGAAAAGGACGGCAGGAAAA
>Ga0335073_10003958_pt1 | contig 20668 bp, 17 predicted proteins | sample Lox_Sample_22_FD_207093 | JGI IMG/M metagenome (GOLD analysis project Ga0335073, IMG submission 207093) | Soil microbial communities from Loxahatchee National Wildlife Refuge, Florida, United States - Lox_Sample_2.2 | ecosystem: Environmental > Terrestrial > Soil > Wetlands | place: USA...
CAAAGGGTAGTCATCTTCGTCCCAATATCCAGACTCCCATGAGAACCGCCCTCTCTTGAAGACAAAATCGCCAAACTGACGACATCGTATCTCTCGATAGCCATGCGGCAAGCATTCCTTCATAATTGCCCCTGTTTCTATCCGGCCGTCATTATCAATTTGGACATTGGTTCGTATCGACAAGTGTTGGCCGAAACATTGAAGGAACGGCCGAATCCAATTGACCCAACGATCCATATGCTGCTCAAGCGTCGGTGCGTTGTAATAATCTTTAGCTTCAACGGGTTGTTCTAGCAGGAGCCGCAATCCCTTTAAATGAGGGAGAATAGAACGCCATAGTGCATCGTCTACTACCATCTCTGGTGTGTACGAAACCCCCCTGGGCTCTGCGAGAAGCACTAAAAACCGCATTCTTTGTCTGTTTCGGTCGGTGAAGTTCTTCTTGAGGTAATATTGGCCTTCTCCGTGAAGAGAGAGCTTAAAGACATTATCTCCGTAGAGGACATCTAAAGCTTCCTCACTAATTTGCTTTGACAGGAGGAAAATGCTGTTCTTGTTTTTGTTTGGATTCCAGAAGTCGCTGCTCAGGATATAATCTTCAAATTTTTGAGTAGGGTCGTACACCACGTGGTTCTCCGGACCGTAGTCATACACAACGTCGTCTCCCAACTCCGTATCGTACACATCGTCGTCCTCTAAATAGGTGGATCCCAAGTCCGCCCTGTCCTGGACGTCTCCAAAGTCTAGGATACGATTCGAAGAGTAGTAGTAGGTATTAAAGCCTGGGTTTGTGGCTTCAATAACGCGCTTTCGAGGAATGCAGTAGTGGTAGATCTGTAAACGGATTTCAAATGGAAGACGTAGTAGACCAGTGGCCGGTGCCATCGGAGGGGTATGCTGCATCTCTAGCTTTTCGGAGTTCTCACGAAGAACGACTAGGCGCTTGCTGAACCTTTCTGGTAATACGGTTTTGTTGATATTGTCGATGGCTTTGTAGGAAAGGAGCAATAAACTAGCGATTGGGAGTAAGCCTGGAGGGCACATGATGGATCGCCATGGAAGCCGGCAGAATCTTGCCATAAATGGGTTTCACAAGATGTAGCACCGAAAATTACTTCGTATCTTTGCCACGCCCACTCGTTCATAAATGTTAGGCCAATCAAACATAAGATAAATGCGAGAAAACTGTACTTAGTACAGCCTCGTCAAGCTGGTCAAACTGCTATTACACATTGCCTCCTGCTTCGGATCTATCAAAGAAGCATTCTGTACTACGCAGCACTTTAGATAGCAAGGGGCCATTTTGAACGATCCTTTCAAACCAGTCTTATCTCACCCTTAGGCTCCTGGATATTTCGACAAAGACGGCTGACGAAACTCCAATAGTTTGCAATCCATGGCCTTACCAGCAAGAAAATTACGAAGAGGTTGACTAAAATACCAACCACCAAAGTGAAGCCAATGAGCCAAGAGTCGCGGATCGCTTGGAAGTTTGAACGCAATACGATCAAACCGATCTGCAACAACCAATAATTCAAGGCTATTAGAATCATGCATAACACAGTCCAAATCAACACCGCAATTACTGTCTGTCCTAGAGTTCTTCGGGAAGGGTCGCGGCGCTTTCTCTTCCGAACCGAATGAGCTTTTAAGAAGCCGACAACATAGAGACCGCAGATGACGATGCGAAAGATGCCCTCGACGAGAAGACTCCCGCAGGTGAAAAAAGTCGGAAGTGAACTGGGTGAACTTTTGTCGACAGAAACCATATCAAACCACCATTCTGGATATTGAAGAAACGGGTAGCTTGATTGGAGAAAGGGCTGTATACCTTTGATAAAGCCCAGCAGAAGAAGCGGAAGCAATGCGATATATGCGGCAAGCGCTACAAGAATGAAATGTGGCAGTGGTAGACTGTTGACTTGATGCAGCGTGGACCGGCACCAGCCTGTTGCTGTCAAGGTTGATGTTGCGTGAGGCTCTTCCGTTGAACATTTATAGCTGGAAGCCCAACTTCTTTGAATCAGCTTGTTCTCGGCGTGACGCAGTACATCGTACTCGATGAAACTTAAGGTCCATCTCAAGAGAGTTATGAAGAATGTGATCAAGAGCAGTTTTAGTAGTGTGCCAAAGCCGAGCCAGTTGAAGGACGTTGAAGCTAGGGCGAAGAATGTCAAGATACTGAGGGTGAAGAACCAGGGAATTATCGTCAACATCGGGATGAGATCAATAAGTTGTTGCTGGCCCAGACCAAGCTCAACAAATGGGAACGCTTGCGAGCGATGCCACTCCAAAGCGGGCCAATTCTCAATGTCTATAGTGGTTAACAAGACGGCTCGTCTACCTTGGGATGTTTCTTACCGAGGTCAATTACCAGTGGGTGCTCTGAATTAATGTAACCTTGATCCAGAGGATTAGCAACGCTGAAATATGTCGGCATATTTTCCGTCTGTTGTACCGTATGGTTTGGTTTCTCTGATCGCCAAACGAAGACCCTGAGCGGTCGGACATGTAACGCTTCATCGTCACATATGAAGGCACAAAGGAGGCCGTTCGAAAATCCCTCGGATGGTTGTGTTTGGGGACTGAGAAGGAATACATGCGAACCTGCGGCCACGGTAGGAGCTTTGCCACCATCCGGAAAGCTGACCATTATGAGCTCGTCACGGCGGGTATCATAAATTCGGAACGATTCGACCACTGGGATCTCCTCTTGACAAAGTATCAGTCTCAATGAAGAGTCTATTACTAACCCTTGTGGCGTCACGGACATGAAGCCCATGTTCATGTCAAGCTTGAAGAGGGACCGACTGGCTTCAGGGAATTCTGGTAGCCAATCGCGGTTATTCTTTGACCACGGCGCGAATAATAGAGATATCGGCAATCGTTCTTGAGATTTCAGTAGCGCCTTCATCCTCAGGTCTTTGTCTTTCAACATAAGCACCTCACCAGCGCTCATATGAAGCAGAGAAGCGAGAATTCCCGCAACGTCAGCTGGCTGCGAAGTAGTTCTGGAAGCTAAGGCGTTCCAAGCGGTACTGAATCGGATAGAGTCGGCTTCTTCAAAGGACCAGTCGGTCAGGCGCAAAAGCGGAGGACTTTGAGAGATTGCGTTGGGGATAAGATTGATACCGAATGAGATCAGTGACTCAGGTTGTTCGGGATTGTTCGGATTCATAAGTTCTTGAGACCATATTCTTTGTACGCCCGATGCAGCCAGTAACGTACTTTCTCGAGCGATTTGTGCAAATGATAGAATGGTATCTTCGAATTTGATGCGCAGGTTGACAGAAAGCGCTCCTTCGTGTAGAGTCCAACTTCTCGCCATCCAAGGGGAGCTAGCAATGATCAAATCGATCTCTTTGGAATCGAAATCTGAGACTTTCTTGTTTTGAAGATGTGGATCGAGAACCAGAACTTCAGCAGCTCCAGCATAGATTAGAGCCATTGAGTTCATGGCGTTCCTGATGTAGTCTGGCAGTACACCGTTATCAACTTGGTCTGAAGGCTGTGTCTCTATAGGCTTGGTAGGAATGCACAACGTGTCCAACCAGTAAAGTTTTGTTGATGCTTTTGGGATTCTGGAACGGAAAAGCTGGCGACCGACAGATCGTAGAAGGCCTTTGACCCTTTTAAGGAGGACTTCTTGAAAGAACTCCGTATATCCTGTGCGTTCGACCGGACTGGGAGGATGATTTTCAACGGCCCAATGCAATTGCTCAAGCTGACATCTTGGAAGCGCGTTCGCTTTTTGATTACCAAGACCTCCTGCCCATACGTGAGAGATTGCTGCATAACGACTCCTGAGGCTTCCGGATATAAGCGTAATGGATATCTCTCCTTTTGAATTCATAGAGCTTGAGATCAACGGTGTCTGACCAGCGTTGATCATCTTGATCAGTTGCTGACGGTCAACTCCAAGAAACTCTCCACAAGAGCAATTGGATTGAACATGTTTCGTTTGATAGGTTGTCTTGTTCACAGTGAAGTTGATACAACAGACTTTCGAGCACAGTGAGTGATCCATGCTTTCATCTCCAGAAGGGAGGCTGAATAACCGTACAGCATCTTGCGAAGTTAGATCCAGCCGTTTTGGAATGCTTGGACACCAGCCAGGTCTCAAGATATGGCTAATGCCAAAAGTCTGGTGAGTTAAGTTCGTGCGACCCGGTAGACGCGATGTGGCCTCGGGAATTGTGCACTCAAGGTGTTCGCGTATTAAGTCGACGAGCATCTCAATCGAGAGAAATACTTTATAAAGACGAGTGTCACATACCCCACGTGAGCCGCTATTGTCAAGAGGACTCTCGACCTTGCCTATCATGGGAATTATTCTAGTATTGATTGCCTGACATGTCAATCGGAGAGCTTCCAAGAGAAACATTTGGTAGACTGAGGCTTCTTCCTCCTCATCACTCGTGTCTTTTAGCTTCTCACGAGTCACGTACTCTACGAGCAATGAGCTGAGATTGTCGGTTTTGATGACGTCTTCCGTTGCAGATACCGTAATGAAATCCTCTCGAATGAAGCGGTCCTCGAAAGCGATGGCGAGAAGACCGAACCACAAACAATTCTGGCTTCGTCGAGCCAGTAGCGTTAGTTGCTCATATTCATCCACCGCTTCATGTTCAATGCGTTCGAGGCTGGTCTGCAAGCAACTACACACGAAATCATCGTAAGAGCGAGGAATAACTTCATCCCGGCAGAGGGAAGGAACGTCGACAAGTTGATCCATTCGGAGTGCAATATCCCTCGGGAGAGCATAGGGACCCTTTAAGGTTTTTGAAAATGAGGGAGTGAGTGACAGAAGTAGAGTTCTTTACGAATCCCATTTTACTAACCCCAAAGTTGTGGTGGAGAAGCAGGAGACCGCAAAGGAGGCCCATGTACCCCGGCGCACCTAGCAAACGTGGCAACGTCAATCGTTTTATCGTTGTATCGAGCTATCGTACCGTATTCGGTCGACGTTGCGTTAGTCGTTATCAGACCATACCTAATCGCACACCGAAAAAAGAGGAGGATTCATGGATTTCATCCAATTACTTCACTGTATTTATGTTCTCGGTATTAGCAGCCTGGTCTCAGTGTCTATGTATAGAAGCGTAGCTAAGTAATACCCTAGCTTGCAAGAGTACATGCTAAAAGAAAGAAAATTATTGACCTTATTTGTGGTGAGATAATGGTTAATCTTATCAGAAAGTTGAGCCTTTTGCGACGTGTTGGACCAGCTTGAAAAGAGGGGGGAAAGAACGTTGTGGATTTCAGCTCGGTGGCCATGCTCCATAAGAAGGCTTCTCCTCACCATTCTCTCGATTCCCGCGATCTTGGGTTCATAAGTACCTAGAAAAGTCCATCCAAATATTAGCGGCAAGAAAAAGAGGCTCCATACCGTGTTTCATCGTCTATCCCATCTCCTCCGCTTGTTCTCGGTCTCGAAGCACTGAGGCATGTACTGAATCGATTGGCTCAAAGGGATCGATCATTTGAGCGGTAGCCTTGAACAGTAAAGCAGATCGCCGATCGCTTGCTCGAACTTCGCTCTTCAGCCTGGCAATCAGGAACAATTCATCGTAGACCAAGTAACGAAACACGATTTCTGCCACCTTCGATTCTTCAGAAGTATCACACTTCGTGAGCCCAAATATGCCTCCGTCAATTCAACAAGAGCACTCCATCCTTGTTCCAGGATCCCAGGCAAAAGAGCGGATTTTCCCATTCCTAGATGTGACATCGGCGCTCTGTAGCGAGGAAGAACTTAATGACCATTACAATGCTAGAGTACATTTTATGATGTGCCTAGTCGAGAACCATTCAACACTCAGTAACTCTGCGGATTTAATAAGCTACAGTCTCCTGATGGCCGGCACAACTCCTGAGAAAGCCGTTCCATCCATAGTAATCACCACAACCCCGTCCATCGTCAAAGAGCTCAGGCTACTTTTTGACTACAGCCACGCTGTGAACCACAACCAATGCAAACGAACAGGTGGTCTCTGCGAAAGCTCTGTCAGTCATACGGAATGGCAAGATGTACCTAGATTTCTTTTGGTGTATTATGCCACAGATCACCCCCAAATTGTTCGCACAGCTGGAGAAGACACTTGCGCGACTTATTACCGCAACGAAAGCACCATGTGTGGGGCCCTTCTCGAATATCAAACACGCATATCTACTTTGGGCCTTGTTTTACAGGTCAATTCAGACATGCGAGGGCTTACCGTTGACCACCTGTTCAATCCGGTTCCGAAACCTAGACGAACGAGACCTCCCGAGGAAAGCCAAGAATCATCACACCGACTCGAAAACGCGGACAGTACGAACAATAGAGAGGTGTTCCGGATCAGGCAGCCCTGGATCAATAATATAGACGGCATTGATCTTCCAGAAGTGGTGCCTGAAACGAAGCATCAGAACAATAGCTTTCCATTGCCGAATTCAATCGATAATGATAGAATCGGAGCTCAACAACTTATCAGGTATGCTCAGAAGGTTGAAACACTAGAAGATCTCCCTCACCCTGAGCCGTATCTCGACTGGGCTCTAGTCAAATTTGTTCCCCGTGGTTCTTTTCCCGGCTGTGTTAATCTGTTCTGGCCTTATGGTCCATCCGAAGGTCCCGTTATGCTTCAAGATATCGCGGAAACCCCACCTCATTCCAGAGTTCCAGTATTCATAATTTCAGGCCAAAGCGGAGTAACTTCTGGAGTAATGTTAGGGAATGTGTCGTATATTGCATCAAACGATGGGAAGGAAGCCTGTAAAGTATGGAGAGTAATTCCAGAATCCTCAAACAGTAAGCATAGCGAGTGGTACGGTATGGCTGTCAGCTTACACGTTCTAGGAATTTCCAAAGGTGATTCCGGTTCTATTGTCGTAGATAAGGAGACATTCCATGTCTACGGCCATATCATTGGAACGAATCCACTCTCCCAAGCCTGTGTTGTGCCGCTTGTCGAAACGATTAGGCAGGTGACGCACTGTTTTCGTGACGCACGAGTCACCTTGCCTTCAAACAACGCATACCTTTATGGTACCAATGACATTGGTGCAGATCGCCAGTTCTGGGCGATGCAACCAATGGCATTCGATCACACAGATACTGAAGGGAATGGACCCACCCACTTAACGGCCGGTAGTACGCAAATGAATCTGACTCAAAGACCGATGGAGGTACACTTCCCACCAGAGAGTGGCGGTCAATTTGTAAATGTCAATGTTATCCAGCAACAACCGGAATTGCGTCGACTTAGCTTACGGGACTATACTGCTGGATGGCTTTGTGCTCTACCTGAAGAGCTCGCAGCGGCACAAATACTATTGGATGAAAAACATGAAAACTTACCTCATGATCCACATGACGAAACACAATACACCCTTGGAAGCATTGGAAACCACAACGTTGTTATTGGGTGTCTCTCAGCAGGACAGATTGGTATGGGTTCAGCAGCCATGGTGGCTACCAGAATGTGCGCAAAATTTCCCAATATACGATTCGGTCTGATGGTCGGCATCGGTAGCGGAGTTGCTAACGATAAGGATGTTCGACTTGGCGATATCGTTGTCAGTCAACCATATGGTGGACATGGAGGCGTCATTCAGTATGATTTCGGAAGATCGGAGGCAGGCGGTTTTGTTCATACGGGTTTTCTCAACACACCTCCTCACGCGCTTCTTCAAGCATTGGCGAATCTGCAAGCTCGTCACTTTCTTGAAGACAACAATATACAAAAATATCTTAGCGTCGTCGAGAGACGAGATCGTTTCAAACGGCCTAACCCCAACTCAGACATTCTTTTCCACGACACATATGAACACATTGAAGGAGAGAAGACATGCGAAAGATGTGACAAGTTCAGGACGGTATCACGGAGACCCCGAGAGCACAACAACGTTGTCGTTCATTATGGCACGATCGCTTCAGGAAACCGCGTTATCGAGAGCGCCACAGAAAGGAATTTGTTGAACTCCCAGTTCAAAGGCGTCCTCTGCTTTGAGATGGAAGCAGCCGGGCTATTGAACACCTGGCCATGTCTTGTGATCCGAGGCATATCCGACTACGCAGACTCACATAAGAACGATGAGTGGAAGCTATATGCAGCGGGAGCGGCAGCAGCTTTTGCGAAAGAGCTTCTTCTCTGCATAGCTCCGGCTGCGGTGGAAAATGAACAAAGCATTGGAGAAATGACAGTATCGGGTTCACCAACGTCTTCACGCAGTCCTATCCAGAGAGTGTCATCCAATAATTCAGTCGGAAATGCCGAACTTGATGCCCAGGGTAGAATCCACGGTAAGAGTTGCTCTCTCTAAAAACAGCCCTAGGGTGGTAATGTTTTGGGAGATCGTTAATACATCTTTATTGACTATCTCACAGACAGGACTTCAAGCATAGGGTCCGCAGATACACTTCAGCGCGTAGCGTTTGAGAACAGAGATAGGCAAGGATGGACACAATTACACCATGCAGCGTTCGGAGGAGACGAGAGGATGGTGAACGACTTACTGGGACTACATGTCAGCACAACCATCAGAGACAACAGCGGGCGAACACCATTGCACATCGCAGCATACAACGGACAAGATACGATTGTGAAGTTGCTCCTCCAAAGCGGCGCCGACAAAGACTCGCGCGACTTCGACAAGCAGACGCCGCTGTATCTCGCCGCGAGCCAAGGGCTGATGGCGATGGCGGAGGTGTTCATCAACGAAGGGGCGGACCTCGAGATCGCCGACAAGCACGGCAAGACGCCGCTGTACGCTGCGGCACAGAACGGCCACGAAGCGGTAGCGCGGCTGCTGGTGCAGAAGGGCGCGAACAAGGAGGCGGCGAAGGTGGGCGGGTGGGTGCCGCTGCACGCAGCCGCGTGGAACGGCCACGAGCCCGTCGTCAAGCTGCTGCTGGAGCTGCAGTGCAAGCGCGAGGCTCGCAGCAACGAGGGCAAGACGCCGCTCTACGCGGCCGCCAAGCAAGGCCACGAGGGCGTCGCGCGGCTGCTGCTGGAGAGCGAGGCCGAGAAGGACGTCAGCGCGTCGGGCGGCTGGACGCCGTTGCATGCTGCTGCGTGGGACGGCCATGAGGGTGCTGTGCGAGCGCTGCTGGATTACGGCGCTTACATGGAAGCTAGGAGCCAGCGTGGAGAAACGCCGCTGTTTTCGGCGGCGCGTAGAGGGCATGTGGCCATTGTGGAGCTGCTGGTGGAGAGAGGAGCTCAAAAGAACGTCAAAGCTAATGACGGTGTGAGCGTGATGGAAGTAGCCAAGGTAAACGGACATCATGCGGTGGTCAGTGTTCTCAAAAGTCGTCGATGGTTTGGAATGTAATGCTTTCTGTATTGTATATATATAGCTCTCTCTATTACCTTAGTACGATGAATTCTGTGACGCAAAACAAGTACAATTTCGGTGGGGATTACGATACTTGTAATTCCATTAGTTAGAGCCCAATAAAGTTAATTAAACCTCGCCATAGATAAATCGAATCCTCTCCCGAGTTACTTAAGATTGTAGCCTAAATAGAGTGAGATTACCAGATAAACTATGGAGCTTTTGCTTAACGCAAGAGTATGAGGTCGACGATACTGGCTTATGGTGAATCTGCTGGGTTGTATGCGACTTGCCGTAGTGGCTGCGCATACCCGGAGCCTATACGCTCGTTTCGCCTTCTGCGAAGCAGGAGGAATACGAGTCCCGCCAAAGCAGCTATTCCGGCAATTCCAGCACCGATCCCGACACCTGCTTTTGCTCCAACTGTGAGCCCACCTGATCTTTGGACGGGGAAGTTTTGTGCATAGACGACATTTACGATTGTGTTGGTAGCCGTCGAAGGCGCGCCAGGTGCGACCGAAGTTGTGGGAGTGACCGGTGGCGGCGGAGGGGTCAAGTAGCTATTGGAGGGTAGTGTGCTGAAGCAAGGCGTCACGCCGCCGACTTCTTCAGTCCATAGGTCGTATCCCCTATAGAGTAACAGACTTAGGTCAGCGTCTGAAAGCTCTCGCACTTATACAGTAGCCTGATGCTCGTTGCACAGTATACGATAAGTGATATTTGTTTTACACTTACGAGGGGCAGCAGACATTGCTAATGGTCTGATAGTCACCTGGGCATACCGTCAGCGTCTGCTGATTCGGCGCTGGAGGAGCGGGAAAGTCCAACTGCTGGGAATTGACAGTTGCGGTGGTGGTAGTAGCGGTGGAAGTAATAGCGGTGGTAGTAATAGCGGTGGTAGTAATGGCAGTGGTAGTTGTGGTAGTAGTGGCGGCGGTAGTGGTTGTGGTGATTGTTGTGCTGTTCGTAGTCGTTGTATAGGGGCAGCAGTCTGGCTTGTCGTTCATACAGCCAACGATACCCACGTAGTAGATGATGGTGCTCTGCGGACCCAGAAGCTCCGAGAACAGGGGTGTGATACAGTAGCCGCGGAGCAGGTCATCGTGTTGGTTGGTCCGTGATGGGAGGGCCGGAAAGGTAGTGGGCGAGAACGTGGAGGTCGGCAGCGCAGAGTTGCCAGGCACCGTGACTATGGAGACTGTTGTCGGTGACGACGTCAGCGTCGGCGTCGAAGGAGTAGTCGGAGTAATGGTAGTCAGTGGCGGTGTTGTCCTGGTGCTCACTACAATGAATGGAGTCGCCGAAGGAGGCGGCGACGGGGTATTTGTAACGATCGGCGTAGTGGTCGTGGTGGCAGACGGCGTTGTACTTGTGGTTGTGACGGCGGACGATGTGCTGGTGGTCGGGGCGGCGGACGACATGCTGGTGATCCCAGTGGTAGCGCAGGACCACGGCGCGGTGTAAACAATTGAGCCATCTATGTAATTGCCCGTACAGGTATCGGAGCACGGCTGGCAGACCCCGACTTCGCAGAACCACGGTCCGCCATCACAGCATGCCCAGGAAGATGGAATGCAGGTATCGCAGCATTGCTCGTCAACTGTGGCCAGCCCGTTAGTCCATCTTCTAAGCTAGTGACCTTCTTCTACCATCCGATGCTTTGTTACTTACCTGAACAGTCCTGATCGCTGGTACACGTATCGTCTTGTCGGAGAACGAGGGATTTCTTCTTCTGCATTTTCGAAACTCCGTGCTAGCGGTGTAAAAATGGCCAGCAGCACCCCAAGGCTGCGCTGGGTCAAGCTTCAGCAGTATGTACGAGAACTTCAGCTGGGGACCGCAAGGACAAACACGCGAGTACATATACCCCACATAGCTGCCTCGAACAGCCTCGTGCAGAAAGTTTGACATATCCAGCCTCTCTCACCGGAGGTTCGCAGATGTGACGAGCGGCAGCTTGTCAGTGCTAGCGGCACGCAAGGCTGAAAGCCATGGTTGTGATTAACCCGCGCTCGTCTGCATCGAACCACTCTCGCACATCAAACGAACCAATGGCACAATTTGAGGTATTTTGTTTTCGCTGCCACTGCCTTTTCTTGGTGTGTGCTTGATTCATTTTGGACTTTTTTTGCTTTCTTTTTGCCCAACCCTGTCGAGGATAGTTGCTTTTGGGACCGTGGTTGTGAACAGAGCTCCCGTATGACCCCGCAAGCATGCCGCTTTAGCTGTACTCCTTCTCTTGTGTGTCACAGATACTTTTTACTCGATGTGCCTCATTCGAGAGAGGATGACAGTAGTTCTACCGACAAAGGTAGATAAGGACGAGGCAGAATTCCCCTGCGTGCCGAAACAAGACGCCCGAACTGAAGAACAGAGCAATTCTCTCCATTTACCTCTAGCCACATGATGTGTCACGGGCGCCACATTTGGAAGATCGAAAGAGTATAGGCGAGTATTGTACTGCGGAAGACGCAAAGCAGTCAAAATGAAGGAAGCGCTGTTAGTGGAGTCCCCAGGCGAGTGCTGAGCGGCGGCCATGTAAAATGGTGGGTCGAATTTGATAGAATACGGTAGTTCTATTTTGCCGAGCGTGGCGTTTTCTATGCCTTCACCATGGATCCGGCGGTTGCCCTGTTAGGTCGTCCCCTCCAACCTTCATTGGCCCGCCCTCCTGATCGACTTCACATGAATACGAGGTGCTATAACTGTAATCTTTCCACTTGCGGTAGCTACGGATACATCTCTGTGGTCTGGGTATAGCTCCAGGTTAAAGAGGATTTGGAAAGCACATGCCAAGAGATAAGATCGATCTGATAGAGGTACTCTACAATCTACTAAGCAAAGCTCATCTCTACATAGACACATCCACCCGACGGGAGCCAATCCCAATATCGGTCCTTTTCAGCGCTCAGCCATCGGGACAGTTGAATTCACCAACACTTGTATAGCGTGATTCCAATGCAGAATTGATATCGCTGCCCTGCCCTCCTGCGCAGTTAAACCAGAGTTGAATATTCCCGTTACTTTCCACACATTGCCAATTGGTGAGGGGGACCGCATCCCATTCATAGTCCTGCACAGCGATAATTGGGCCGGCGTTTGTGAGAGCGTGGAATGTGGCATCGCAGTCGCTTTTACCACCATAGGGAACTCGAATTAGGACGCTGTAGGAGACAAAAAAGGCGTGGTTGGTGGCAGTGCAGGATTGGGTTGCGCGACGTTCGGGAGAATTGCGTATGACGGCTGCGTTAATAGAACCCAAAAGAGCAAGGCTTACAAGGATCCCTTTGAGGAACATGACGTAGAGGTTAAGCTTCAAGAAGTGCTCGTCTGGATATTGATTGATGGAATAAAACAAATGCGGGAGTCTGCTGTTATCTTCTTGGGGAAACGACTTATATAGGGCCACTTCAGCCTCCATCGGTTTTTATAATCGGTTCATCTTGACACCTGATCTTTCAAGTTTCACCTGGACGAGATTAAAGTTAATGGAGGGATACGGAAAATGGAAGCGCGGAACGCCCAGAGATCCGATCGAACCGAGGCCTATCGGTGTGGGTATGACGTTGCTCTGTGCGTCCTCGCTCATCATTATCAAGTCCCTAGTGGCTTTAAATAAATGAGTTGTGTTGGAAGTGTTCAAGCGGATCTCTAATCTTCCTGGTGTAAGGTTTGCTCGCGAAGTAGGCGTGAAGGGAAGTGGAATTTCCTTATTACATAAAGACTAATTCTTAGGGAGCTTATCCTCCCTAAAGGGAACGCGTTATATAATCGCCTGCCTTTCGTTTACCCAGTGCGACGCCGGCGATACGAACAAGCCTGGGATTCTTACACCTGGTCATTGATACAGTCAACATGATACAGTACTGTACCTAAGCAACGGAGGATCCTAGACACGGTACTCTGTCTAAATTATGAGACACTTTCTAGGCTTCTTTTGTATCATTTCACCGACGACCGAGGCACCCCCATCAGATGTCGGAGTGTGTATGGGAATTTTTGATATTACGCGCCTCGTGGTCGAGGAGAGAATGAATCATGTCGGGTTGGTTGCTCCAAAACCATCAACTGTTCACTTGACGCGTCAATTGCTCCACCATTACTGGTCATAATGCCTTCCAAAAAGCGTACAATTGACGGACCTTGTTGTGCCTACACGGTATAAAAAAGAGACGAAACAACTACCTCCGAAGTCCTGGGCGCTGCCACCCTTTGAACCACTTCGGGAGCTGAAATTGGAAGAGCAAGGGAAACCGAATTTGGCCTCTGAAATCGATGTGACGTCGCCTGGAGCGCTATTTGACCTACCATGGGACTCCGAATGCATAGATATTGTGATCAAAGCGACGAATGCGAACGCCGAGGCGAACTCACCGACGAAAGGACCTCTCTGGCGAGAGCTCACGATTCCAGAGCTCTAGCTTTGAGGATGACGCCCCTGATGATGAGGATCTGGGTCTCAGCTTCGCGTCCGATCACGCGAAGGCACCTTATTACAACTGCGATTTCTATACCACTACGCAATAATAATTAGTAAAATCAATGATACAATATACTTCTAGACTCCTCTATCGAAATATCGAAAAAACACCATAAATTAGTCCATTTGTTGCCGTGAAATTGAGCGACGAAGTTGACGATTTCTGGAGCTGCGACACGCACGGACCAATTCTAAGCCGCCTCGGTCAGGACACGAGAGGATATCACAGCAATTAATTCTCTAGAGCCAACAAACTTGCCCTGGCATAAGCTACAATTTAAGGAAGTTTGAAAACTTGACTAGCTTCGTTTGATTGAAACGGTGCCTTACCTACTGCAGGAACAAGAATTCCATTAGCCACTCTAAGGTCGGTGCTATTGGCAGAAGGCGTTGTATTGCCTACTAGGCTACCGTTCTCCTTTCATATATCCTACACTGTAGACTAGCCTTTGCTGCGCCGCGAGCAAGTGAAAGAGTGACAAATTCGTCAAGGTTGCAGCATAATCCTGAAGCTGACTTTGTTTTAACAACGTGGCATACTTCGACGTGGCAGGTGAGTCGAGATTTAGATGTGTGATGTTGCACATGACCCTTGTTGAAGCTATCGTAAATGCTAGGTATTACAGCGAACACGAGACAACTAAGCAAATGTCACGGTTGTAGCTGTGAAGTATTGTCACATACCTAGCTAAGCTCGCGGCCGACAACTAAAACGCATTTGACTGCATCTCCGCGGGGAGAATAGACGGATCGGATAATCTCCGCACTGATATCGATAGCGCCAGTCAATGGTTGCGCATGAAGTAGCCTGGGTCTCTGAAAAGCTTAACTTAAGTGCGGACTGCGGAAGTGGCTGTTTCGTCGCACAGTCCTGGTGTTTAAAGGGCTGGCGAAACAGACGTCGAGAATGCGTTGTGGGTCTCTGCTAGGGTTACGGCCTGGAGAGTGGAGACTGTATTTAGGAGGAGGTTAAATTGCAACGCTGCCAAGACGTCGCTTCAAAGACATCGGTGTTGAACAGATGAAGATAAAGTTCGGATACATGCATTTCGATAGCTGAAAGTTGGCGGAAGTGGAGTGGCGAGTGGCGACTATGGTGCTGTATTTCTGTCAACTGCAACCGCACCGGCTTTGTTGTAAACAAAGAGACATCTGGAGCTTTCGGGGCTATCCGAATCGCGTTTCAACGCCGATCCATCCACGGCCAGTCCAACGTTTCTTGTGGCTCCATTCTAGAAGCGCCCTGACCTAAACCCCTGAAATGCCACATCTACAACCGCTCGTTTTGGGTTTAATGGGATTCGACCAGCAACGGGACCTAGAACTGTACATAGGATAGAACCCAAGACTCCTACTTGTCAATATAGCGTTTCACATGGCCTTGCTAATCTGCTTTGACTCGCCATTACTCGACGCAGGGGTCAGCGTTGCGCTGTCAGGGTCCACGAAAGTCTTGTTTTGCGCCTATTCCCTTCCGCCTTTCCGCGTCACGCATCACAGCCGTAGACGAGTGTGAATGGTGGAGTGCATTATTGCCATCTCCTGCCTGTCTTAGTATCGACTTCCGTCGTCGTTAGGAGTGTCAGGGTGACTCGGCCACGACATATCTGCTTCATGGCTTGTGATGGTGCTCGCGATCATGAGGCAAACGGAGTGTGACCAACAAGAGGAAGGACTGTTGGAAGCACCACGAACGCGCCCAACGCTTAGCTTTGAGGATGTCGTGGACAAAGAAGGATCGAATATATATCAAGATGGCACATCTCATCAGTGGGGGTGTTTCGAAACCATCGACGAACAAGATCATAACCAGGTCAAGCTTGGCTGTGAGTTTGACCATCCAAGCTACGACTGGCCAACTTCCAGAATTGTGAGTTTCTTATTCAGGGAGGCGTTCCCCACTCTATCTTCTCTGCTTTTTACTTGCAACGAGTACTTTTGCATCTGATTCCTCACTTTGATCTCTACCTTTCATTACTCAGTTGTTTTCTTCTTTGAGCCTCGACTCGACTGTCAATTGCGCTTTTGAACAGCAATAGCCCTTCCTTTCATTCTTCGACAGTACAATCCTTATTGTTGAACCCTATTGTTGAAAGCCTTTTCAGTCACGCAGCAATATTATTGTTGCGAATCAATCATTAAACCATTTCTCCAGCCATCGGCAGTCTTTCACTTCTTTTCTCTCCTCGACAGTTACCTTTACTACCTTCAAGAGTAATCGTGTCAGCGCAGAGCACTGACACAGCAGTGGACAGCTTCACAACTTCTCGTTCAGATACGTACCTCGAAGCAGGCTCTTCATTATGGTTCTTTTCACCTCGCTGGCGCTTCTCACCACTCTCCAAACCTTGTTTACCGGTTTCGTTTTTACCGCGCCCATTGCCACGGAAGAATCCATTACAGCGACAACCGAATCGTCAACCTACTGGGTCTCTGACATTGCTCGGAATGGCGCTGTAGCCTTCGGCACCTCTGGCTATCAGATCTTCCGCAATGTGATGGACTTCGGCGCCAAAGGCGATGGCAGCACTGACGACACTGCGGCGATCAACGCTGCTATCTCTACTGGCAGTCGATGTGGCCAGGGCTGTGACTCCAGCACCATTACTCCAGCTATCGTCTACTTTCCTCCTGGCACGTATGTCGTCTCTTCGCCACTCATTCAATACTACTACACTCAGTTCATCGGCGATGCGCTGAACCCACCAACCTTGAAAGCCGCTGCCAGTTTCCAAGGCATCGCTGTCATTGATTCTGATCCTTATGACGACCAAGGCAACAACTGGTACACGAATCAGAACAATTTCTTCCGTCAAGTTCGCAACTTCGTCATTGACCTCACTGGAATGCCCGAAAGCTCAGGCACGGGGATTCATTGGCAAGTTGGTCAAGCTACCAGCCTTCAAAACATCGTCTTCAACATGCTACCTAAGAGCTCGACCAACAAACAGCAAGGTATCTTTATGGATAACGGTTCCGGTGGTTTCATGGTTGACCTTGTCTTCAACGGTGGCAACTATGGCGCATTTCTCGGCAATCAGCAGTTCACCACTAGGAACATGACTTTCAACGGCTGCAACACAGCAGTCTACATGAACTGGAATTGGCTCTGGAGCTTCAAATCGCTTAGCATCAACAACTGCGGCATTGGTATTGACATGGCCAACTCTCCTAGCAACCAGACTGTGGGCTCCGTTTTGATCCAGGACAGCACCTTTACGAACACACCCGTGGGTGTCAACACGGCCTTCTCCAGCGACAGTATTCCCACCACTGGTGGTACGCTCATCGTCGACAATGTTGATTTTACTGGATCTTCTACCGCTGTTCAGAGTAACACTGGCTCTTCAATCCTTGCTGGAGGCAGCGTCGTCGATTCCTGGATCCAGGGACGTGTCTATGCTGGCAACACTGGCACTCGCACTCAAGGCCCTGCGACTGCTCCTTCCAAGCCTGTGTCACTGATGAACGGTAACGTGGTTCTGGAGCGCACCAAACCCCAATATGAGCAATATCCATCCACGTCTTTCTTTTCCGTCAAGTCACAGGGTGCAGCAGGTGATGGTGTGACGGACGATTCCGATGCAATCCAGAATGCCATGAACAATCTTCCATCGGGTCAGATTCTCTACTTCGATCATGGTGCATATGTGGTCACCAAGACTATCAATGTACCGTCGAACATTATTATTACTGGCGAGATCTGGCCTCTAATCATGGCTTCGGGATCTGCTTTCTCTGACATGACCAATCCACAACCGGTCTTCTCTATTGGCAATGCTGGAGAGAGCGGGGCGGTGGAAATCTCTGACTTGATTTTCGAAACCAAAGGTCCCGCTCCTGGTGCAATTCTCATGCAGTGGAACTCTGCTGCCTCTTCACCTGGTGCGAATGGTTTGTGGGATGTCCACATGCGTGTAGGTGGCAGCGCTGGTACTGAGCTCCAATCCAACACCTGCGCAAAAGACCCCACTGTTACTCACAGCGCCAATCCCGCTTGTGAAGGCTCTTACTTGATGTTCCACGCTAGCAACACTTCTTCAGTATATGTTGAAAATTGTTGGTTCTGGACTTCGGACCATGAGCTGGACCTCTCGGATCACGATCAGATCGACATTTACAATGGTCGTGGCGTTCTCATAGAGTCTCAAGGTCCCGTTTGGATGTATGGTACTGCTTCTGAGCATTCAGTTCTCTACAACTACCAGCTTAATGGTGCTTGCGACATCTACATGTCGCTCATTCAGTCGGAGACACCCTACTACCAAGAGAATCCAGCAGCACCAGCTCCTTTCACTGTCCAGGGTTCTGATCCACAGTTCAGCGGCACACCTGGCACAGGTGTAGACATGGCTTGGGGTCTTCGTGTACTAAACTCTCATAATGTTCTCATCTACGGCACGGGTCTATACTCCTTCTTTGACAACTACGACCAAACATGCGTTCCTGAGAACAATTGTCAACAAAACATGATCGAAATCGGAGGCACGACGGACAATCTATACTTGTACGGCGTGACGACTAAAGCGGCAGTGAACATGATAACAACGAGCGGATACAGTGTCGGCTCAAACGGCACCAACAATGCTGCTGTTACGTCTCTCCAAATTGAGAACGATGACAATATGAGCGTTTTCGGCGCAACTGTAGCTCTGTGGACTCCGTCGTGAATCTAGACCATTATTTCGACCAGCCCATCCTTCGATTCGCTGTACGCATTTCGGATTACACAAGCAACAATAGACGGAGGAATTCATATTTGCTTCAAGGGATTATGTGGCCGGGTCTCTGCTAAAAGTGGCCTCATGTTCATGGCCATCGATATAAAGGACATTTCGAACATACCCAAAGGTGTAATAATAGACTTAGCATGCTGGTTCGGGAATGGGCGCTGATAACGATCAACTTTTGAACACCTGGAATGAAATGAATTCTCCCAACGTCCTACATCTTTCTTAGAGCACTGTGATGACCGCTGTAATTTTTCTCCTCATAGAAAGATAATACGAAATTGATCGATTGCGTTGAAAGGCAGTTCGGATTAGCGAAGACCGCCTCGATGGTGCGCTGAAGGCTATCAGCTACAATTTGGTAGGCAGCCCGCTAATACTACACGGTAAGCAACCCTGAACGTCATCTGCAGCTTCGCTTCTCAATCGCATCTTACTCGCATCTTTACTTCGCACCTCACTTCACAGCAGCCTCGGCAGAACAATTCCCTCCAAATCGGACTCTTCAACTAGAGGATCCTGATCTGCTCATTACGCTTCCTAGTACTCACCATTCCCTGACTTGTTCATATCAGTTCGTCGCGGCTCTCATATTGACCTCAACATACACCATGTCTTACGATAGTGACGCGACAACGACGCCTACGGAAATGTCTCCTCGTCTACGAGCAAGAAGTGAAGTGTCGGATGTTGAAATGTTAGACTCAGAAGATCGGTCAGCGACTGCATCGACTTACTCCACGGCCTCAAACATGACGGAACCAGTTCCTGACGACTACATCCGCAGCAGCCCAGAACCCCCCTTCTTCCGCTTGCCGCCAGAAGTTCGAGATCAAATATACGCTCTCTGCCTCCTCGCTCCATATGCCATCCTCTGGCCGGCACCGAGCAACGATGCAGGCCTTCAACCCCAGCTCCTTCGCGTATGCAAGCGAATCTACTCAGAAGCCGCTCCGTTGCTCTATCATAACCAGCTGAACTTTATGCATCCTAGCGATGCAAATATGTTCATTCCCAATCATAATCGCGAACTAGGTACGCTTGATTCCCACCTACGCCTGTTGGCAGAGGCTCAAATTCACATGTTTGTTTTTGTACACCGCTGACACTCTCATTTAGCCCAGTGCATAACACGGCTGCACCTCACGATCCGCGACCGCGATGTACGATCGATCTGGACCGCGTGGCTGGGCAGTACGTCGTCGGTGCGCTCGCTAGCCTACGATTACCCAGCACTACAGACTCTACATATCACACTAACGAGCCGCTTCTGGGACTTTGTGCCAGGCTCGCTGGAAGACAAATTTGGCCGGTGGGCTCAGGACAAGGTGCTGCGTGAACTGGCGCTCAATCTCGAGAAATGCGCCGACCGCGCCGACGTCCGTATCCTCGTCGTTCACTCCCTGCCTCTCCGAGATGTCATCACCCTCCTCCGCGCGTTTCCGAACGACATTTTCAAGGTCGCTGGCGGATCCGGTGAGATCAGGACCAGGTGGTTGCCATTTATGAAGCTCGAGGTTGCGCTCGAGTTGCAGCCGAATGAGGAATTTGAGGGTTGATTTGAGTTCTTATGGTAGAATACTGGTCTTTACTGAGATATTTCGATCATTGGCGGCGACCAATGTCAGTCAGGATACTATGTATTGTTGGGATTACAAAAGGCGAAATTGTTCTACCGGGATTCATTTTGACATTAGCGACGTTTTGATATGTGGAACGGGAAGTCACCAACACGAAGGACATTGTGCATGATACATTTTTCGGTTAAACCATTTGAAGACTGGTGTATATAGTATGAAGAAATGTCACTGACGCAGACTCAAAGCCTACCTTAGTCGCTTAAACTTCTTCAATTCCCTGTTTCGCCTTCTACTATCTAAAGCCAATTCAACATGTACCACGAGCAACATAGTTGAAGCGCAACTCCATGAGTCGAAGAAGCACAATACTTGCGGTGGCCTTGCTCAAGATCCAAATGCACTCAAGACAGGATGTCTGAAAGCAGAGTATCTCAGCCATTGGTCTCCGCACTTTGACTGATTGGCACGGCACGGTGTAGGGCTGTGACAACTTAAAGTGGTGCGGGATGGAGATATGCATTAATGCCACTGACTGACTGAAGACAAACAAGACGTCC
>Ga0335073_10003959_pt1 | contig 20665 bp, 9 predicted proteins | sample Lox_Sample_22_FD_207093 | JGI IMG/M metagenome (GOLD analysis project Ga0335073, IMG submission 207093) | Soil microbial communities from Loxahatchee National Wildlife Refuge, Florida, United States - Lox_Sample_2.2 | ecosystem: Environmental > Terrestrial > Soil > Wetlands | place: USA: Florida...
CTTGCGCATATCCCAACCTCCACGCTGCCGAGCCCGGGTGGACGTCCGGACGTCGACGTATCGATCCGGTCCTCGGCGCACCCTACCACTCGGAGTCCGGCCCGGCGACTTAGAAAAGCCGGTCGGGAGCGTCGCGCCGGGTCATCTCGAGCGGCCAGGAGCAGAGGCCACCTTCGGCCGGGCAGCCGTCGCACACGCTGCGATGCGGTGCATCGGTCACGGCGAAGCGGCGCTCGCGCACGCCCCGCGCGAGGTCCGCCAGGCGGGCTTCGAGCGCGGGCGCCTGCTCGCGCGCGTAGGTCGCCACGGCCGGGCGCTGCGGAAGCTCGAGGAACGTGTGCACCACCTCCACCTCCGCCGCACCGGCGCGCAGCGCGGCCAGCGCGTACACGAGTCGCTGCGTGCCGTAGGCGCGGTCGGCCAGCTCCTGCGGATCGGCCCCGTCGAGCCGGTCGGTCTTGTAGTCGACCACGAGCGTGCGGCCGCCGGGTTCGCGCGCGATCACGTCGAACACACCGCCGATCAGCAGGTCGTCCAGCAGGAACCTGAATCCCTCCTCGCGCCGGACGCCGGTCGCCCGGCCCAGTCGATGGCACAGATCGCTGGTGGCGAAGCGGTCCACGAGCTCGATGACCTGCGCCGCTTCGGGGCCGCCCGGGGCGACGGACAGGCCGAAGCGCGCCGCCACGGCCGCGACCGCCTCTCCGGTTGCGAGGACCGGCCGCCGGAAGTCGAGGCGCTCGAGCAGTGCGTGCACGAGCGTCCCGCGCTCGGTGGCGCTGAGCGCGCCGCCACGTTCGGTCTCTCCCACACGCTGCCCGGGGAGCGGCGGCAGCCGCAACACTCGCTCGGCGTAGAAGCGGTAGGCGCAGCGCTGGTACTCGGCCAGGGACGTGTAGCTCAGCGCGGCCAACGCAGGCGGCGGTGGCGGCTGTGGCGGAGGCGGGGGCGGAGGCGGCTCTGGAATTGGCGGTGGCGGTGGAGGCACCGGGAGCGGCGGTGCCGGCTCCGGCACGCTGATGTTCTCCGGCTGCACGAACGTGACGGCCACGTCGTCGCGTTCGGCGAGTCCAGGCCCGATCCAGGCGATCGGTCCCCCTCCCCCGAAGGTTGGGTGGGTGGCGGGGGTGCGTGGGTGGGAATTCAAGTCGTTCAGGTCCGGCCCGCCGTCGAGTTTCGCCGCGCCGCTCAGGATGAGCCGTTCGCGGGCCCGGGTCATCGCCACGTAGAACAGCCGCCGCTCCTCGTCGGTCTCCGCCGCCAGCCGCTCGTCCCCGAGCGCCTTGTAGTCGAGCGCCGACTCGCGCCTGCCGGTGCCGGGCTCGGCGAGGCGCAGCCCGAACCGGCCGTCGCGGCCGATCCGCATGAGCTCGGCGCGCCACCGCGGTCCGCGACCCAGGTCGGCCACGCACACCACCTCGAACTCGAGCCCCTTGGCGCGGTGGATCGTCATCAGCCGCACCGCGTCGAGCGCCTCACCCTCCACCGGGGCCTCCGACTCGCGCGACTCCCCGCCGCCGGAGCGTGCCCGCCGCGCGGCGAAGTCGAGGAAGCCACGCAGATCGGGACCGTGCGCCGCCTCGTACTCGCGCGCCAGGCGCATCAGCTTGCGGACGTTGGCCAGCCGGCGCTGCCCGCCCGGCATCGCCAGGACGGCCAGGTCGTAGCCCGTTTGCTCGATGGCGCGCTCGATCAGCGTCTCGGCGCCGGCGCGCGCGGCCACCTCCCGCTCGATGGCGAACAGGTTCGCGAACCGATCCAGTAAATCCCTATCCCGATCCCCCAATCCGCCGAACGCGCCGTCGGGGTCGCCCAGCACACGCCATGGATCGCGGGACCGGGCGCGCGCCGTCGCCGCCAGCACGACCAGCGCGTCGGCCGATACCCCGACCATCGGCGACACCAGGACCGTGTACAGCGCCTCCTCGGCGCGCGGGTTGGCCAGCGCCTCGAGGTAGCTGACCATGTCGATCACCTGGGGATGGGCCCAGTAGCCTCGCCCGCCGATCACGTACGTCGGGATGCCTCGGTCCTCGAGCGCGCGCTCGTACACGCGCAGGTCGGTGGTGGCGCGGGTCAGGAGCACCACGTCCCGGGGGGCGGTGCCCGAGCTCACGAGCCGCTCGAGACGCCCCGCGAGCGCTCGCGCCTCGGCCACGCGCCACGGCGCGCCCAGCCCCTCCATCGCCCAGTCGGCCCCCTTATCGGCGACGAGCAGCTCAACCAGCGGCTCGTCCGCCGGGTCTGGATCGGGCTCCCGCCCGGCGCGCAGAGGCCGGAAGCGGTCGGCGAGCTCGCGCTCGAACAGGCCGTTGATCACCTCCAGGAGCTCCGGGCGCGAGCGGAAGTTGGTGTCGAGCGTGGCGCGGGCTCCCAGCTGAGCGAGCGCGGCGCCCCGGCGCTCGAACAGCTCCACCTCGGCGTGCCGGAAACCGTAGATCGACTGCTGGGCGTCGCCGACGGTGAACAGGTTCGACGAGGCCAGCAGCTCGATCAGCTCGAGCTGGACCTGGTTGGTGTCCTGGAGCTCGTCGACCATGATCCGGGCAAACCGCGCCCGGTAGCGCTCGCGCAGGGCGGGATCGACGCGCAGAAGCTCGCGGCATTCGAGCTCGAGGTCCTCGAAGTCGAGCGCCGAGACCTCGCGCTTGGCGCGCGCGTAGTGCTCGCCGAACAGCCTGAGCAGGCGGTCGAGCAGGTCGTGCACACGCACCGCCCGGCGGTGCTCACAGGCGGTCCGGAACGCGACGAGCGCTTCGCTGTAGCGCACGCACACCTCGGTGCAGAGCGCGGCGCCGTTGCCGCCCGGGAGAGCCACGGCCCACAGGGCTCCCGGCCAGGGGTCCTCGACGTCGAGGAGCGCCTCGCAGCGCTCGAGACGGGCGAGGGCCTCGACTACGCGCGCGGGTGGTTTGGGGGCGGGTGGGTGGGAACTCGATCCATCGATCGCGGCCAGCTCGCGGGCCGCCGCCGCGCGGGCGTCCCGCAAGGCCGAGCGCGCGGCCTCGAGGTCAGGCGCGGGCCCGAGCGCCGGAAGCGCCGGCCGGCGCTGCCCCCGCGAACGGAGCTCGCCGTGGACCTGGAGGATCGCGCTGCGCAGCCCGCCGGCGCCGTAGGCGGCGATCAGATCGATCGTTCGGCGATCGTTCCCGGCGAGCTCCTCGAGCGCGGCGTCGAAGGCTGCGTCGGCCAGCTGGTCGGCGTCGGGCGCGTCGAGCACGGCGAACGCGGGGTCGAGGCCGGCGGCCAGCGCGTGCGCCCGCAGGACCCGCGCGCAGAAGCCGTGAATGGTCGAGATGAACGCGCCTTCGGTGGCCCGGGCCGCCGCGCCGGCGTCGAGCTCGCGCAGCCGCGCGCGGATCCGCTCGCGCATCTCGGCCGCCGCCTTCTCGGTGAAGGTGATGGTGAGGATCGCTCCGACCTCGATGCCGTCCACGAGCACCGAACGGACGAACCGCTCGACCAGCACCGAGGTCTTGCCGCTGCCGGCGCCGGCGTCGAGCAGCAGGTCGCCGTCGCGACGCTCGATCGCCACGAGCTGCTCTTCGGTGAATGTGCGCTCAGCCGTTTCGGGCTCCGAGAGGTCAAGCACGACAGATCCCGGGGAAGCTGCAGCCGTCGCGCGAGCATGTCGCCGGGCACGGCTCGAGCTCGCCCGCCCGCAGCCGGGCCGCGAGCGCCAGCGCGCGGGCGCGGGCGTCGTCGAGCACCTCGTCGAGCTCGACCTCGTCGCGCGCGTCGTTGGCGACAAGGCCCTCGCCGGGAAGGGCCCCCTCCAGGTACACGCCGCGTGCCCGCAGATCTCCGCCGCCGAGGGGCTGGTAGAAGCCGCCCACGGGCTCGAGGCCCAGGAGCTGGCGGACCGCGAGCATATACAGCGCCACCTGCAGCTGGCGGTCGGTCGCCCAGCGCGCGCCCTGATGCTCGGGGCGCGCCGAACCGCTCTTGTAGTCGCGGACGATGGCGCGGGCGTCAGGACCCTCGTCGACGCGGTCGATGATCCCGCGCAGGCGCACGTCCTCGCTCAGCTCGAGCGCCGGCAGTGACTCGTCTTCCTTCTCCCCCTCCTCGGAGAAGCCGAACCTGAGCTCGAGGCCGTAGATCGGCCACGGGAAGCCGGCGCGCGCCTCGTGCGTCAGATACCGGCGAAGGTCCGCCGCCACCGAGCGCGCCCACCCCGCACGCACCGCCTCGCCGCGCCCGACCGCGATGTCATGGGCCGTGCCGGCAAGCACCTGGTCGAGCAGCTCGAGCGCGCGCGGCAGCGAGTCTTCGGTGACCGGTCCCCCGAGGCGCCGGAGCACCTGCTCGAGCACGCTGTGCATGTAGCTGCCGCGGGCGAGGGCGTCCGGGTCGGGTTCGAGCTCGTCGGGCTGAAGCTCCCGCTCGATCAACCACTTGACCGGGCAGCTGGCGAAGGTCTCGAGCGCACCGGCGGACAGGATCCGGCTGTGACGGACGTGCTCGAGCGCGGCTGGGCCCAGCGTTTGGATCGGTGACGGCACGTCGCCGGCCGGCGGCGCCGACGCGGCGGCTCGCGTCCGCGCCAATTCGCGCTCGGTGGGCGCGGCGGCAGCGTCCCACACGACGTCGGCCAGCATTCGCCGGCGCCGACGCTCCGGCCAGTCCTCGACGAGCAGCTCGGCCACGTCGGCCAGGAACGGAGAGGGCAGCGCCAGGTTGCCCTCCTCGTCGGAGCTGCGGTAGGCGAGGATCACCCGTTCGGTGGCGCGGGAGAGGCACGTGTAGAAGAGGTAGCGCTCGCGCGCGAGTGCGTCCTCGTGGGGGCGCATCCGCAGTCCACTGCACGCGGCCAGCTCGCGGCGTAGCTCGTCGGACAGGAACGGTTCGGGCGCGGCGGGGAGTGGGAACTCGCTCTCCTGAAGGCCGCACACGACGACGGCGCGAAAGCGCCGGGCCCGGATCGAGAGGGGGTCGGCCAGCAGCACTGCGCCGGCGGCTGCCGGGGTCGGGTTGGACATCTCGAGCTGCTCGAGCAGCTCGAGCAGCTCGGCACCCGATGGCGGTTCGGCGAGATCCTGGAGTTCGGCCAGGGCGCCCGCGAGGGCTCCGACGGCGCGAGCGTCGAGCGCCTCATCCGGGTCGAGCACCGGCGCTTGCCCGCGGTGACCGGCGGCCAACAACCGCTGGGCGTGCCGAGCCAGCTCCGCGCCTGGGTCGGGCGCCGTCCGCAGGGCATCGATCTCGTCAAGCCGCACATCCACTGGAAGGCGCGCTCGGGCCTGGGCGAGCGAGCGCAGCCCTTCCTTGCGCACGTCGGCCTCGAGCCGGTCGACGACATCGGCGGACTCGAGCAGACCCGGTGCTCGCAGGTAGGCGATCAGGTCATCCGCTCGGGCCTGGGCGGGCGCGAGCAGGGCGCACCGCGCCAGCGCGAGCAGGGCGCGCCCGAGCGCGGTGCGCGCCACCGGCGTCCGCCCGTGAGCCGCCAGCGGGATCCCGTAGCGGGCAAAGACGTGCTCGACGAGCGCGGCGCTCCGATTCGGGGTGCGATAGACCACGGCGATCTCCTCGGCCGGGACGCCGTCGCGCAGGAGCTCGAGGACCTCGGCGGCCGCCAGCTCAGCCTCGGCGAGCTCGCCGCCGGCCTCGAGCAGCCCGATCGCCCGGCCCGGGTCGATCCGCGTCTGGGCAGGCTCGAACAGGCCGCGCTCGAGATGGTGAAGCGCGGCCCGCGCCGCCGGCGCGTAGTGCTCGCCCAGGGCGGGCAGCTCGGTGACCCGGTCGGCCAGCGGCCGGAGCTCCTCGACCACCTGGGCGCGCGCCACCAGGGCCGCACGCCCCGCCTCGTAGGTGAGCGACACCGTTACGTCGACGCCCACAACCCGCGCCAGCGTCTCGATCGCGTCGCGCTCGAGCGGATGCATGTCGTCGAACCCGTAGAAGAAGACCGGCTCGGCGCCCCACCGAGCCGGCGCGGCGCGCAGCGCGTCGAGCGCGCGCCACGCGAACAGCTCGGCGTCGACTCGGCCGAGCTGGTCGAGGCGCGCCGCGTACGCCCGGTAGATCGCGGCCACATCGCCGGCGTACGGCTTGCGGCGCGGATCCTGCGCCGCCCAGCTCTGCATCGCCGCCGCGAACCGCTGCGGGGTCACGAGCGAGCGCTCGAGCTCGGCGATCAGCTCGCCGGCGGCTTTCGGGAAGCCCGCCGTGGCAGCCGCCTCGCGCAGCGCATCGAACTCGACGCCGGCCAGCGCGCCTTCGAGCACCCGCTCGCGCTGCAGCGTGGTGAGGCGCCGGCCGGCGTACCCCGTCCGGCCGGCGATCTCGCCCGCCAGCCCCGAGAACGTGAGGACCGATCCGAAGAGCGTCTTCTCGGCCGCCAGCTCACGGCCGTAGTGGCCCGCGTCGGCCGCCGTCGGGACGACGAGGATCGCGCCACGGGCCGAGGCGGCCGCGAACGCGCCCAGGACCTCGCCGGCCTTGGCGGAGTTGGCGGGTCCCAGAACAAGCGTCAGCGGCATCGCCCCCATGGTGGCGCGCGGCGAGGACGGGTCCGGGCATCCCGGCGCTCGAACGATTCCCCCCACCCCGTCGGCCTCGATCTTGCGTCCATCCGTCCCGGCTCCGGTTCACGCGCACGCCCGTGACGCTCGATGAATAGGCCTAAGCACGGAAGCAAGTTGGCCGATGCGGGTGCCGGATAACACCCGGAGATCACGGAGATCTCTGGACGGCACCGCGAGCCAACACGATCAGGAGGGACCGGATGAAAGGGCCCCGGAAGGCACTCGCCTTCCTAGTTGCCGTGGCGGGCACGGCGCTCGTTCTGTCGACGTCCGCATTCGCACTCGGTGGCGGCTCGGCCCCGACGGCGGCAGTTTGGAAGCTCAGGCTCGGGCCGGCCACGTGGTCGGGCAAGTTCACCAGGCTGTATCCGGGCGTCACGAACGACACCGAGGTCTTCCCGTTGACGATCACCAACGGCGGACGCTCGGTTCAGCGCCTGACCAAAGTCAGCGCGTCGATGATGACCCGGGCCGGTGGCGACGCCGCGACGGCTGCCGGCGCCGACATTCGGGGCTGCCGCGCGAGCTGGTTCACGGTCTCCGTCGACCCACGCGATCGGCCGCTTCCGGTGAAGCTCGCCGCTCGAGCGTCTTATGCGGGCAGGGTCGCGCTCGCGGTGCGAGCCACGGCAGCAAACCAGGACGCCTGCGAAGGCGCAGCGCCGGCGTTCACGGTCACCGCGAGATAGCGCCGGGATCGGTTAGGCCAGCGTCAGGCCCGGGATCGGCTAGGCCAGCGTCAGGCCCGGGCCGGTGAAGCTCACCGAGCCGGCCGTGCCACTCGCGCGCGCGGCGCCCCCGGCCCCGCCGCCGCCATTGCTCGCGGAGCTGACGGTCACCGTGTAGTTGCTCGAGCCGCTCTGGGTTCCGCCGGTGTAGGCCGAGCCGCCGCCGCCGCCCGAGGCGTAGTTGCTGCTGCCGCTCCTGGCGGCCCCGCCGGCGCCTCCGGAGGCCTCGCCGCCGCCACCACCACCGGCGCCGTACGTGGCCCCCGAACCGCCAGTTCCACCCGGCCCGCAGGCGCCGGCGCTGCACGTTCCACCGGTCCCGCCGGCGGAGGATGATCCGGTTCCGCCGGCGCCGCCGGTATTCGTGATGGCGAACGGGAAGGCCCCGGCGGTCAGGGTGCTACCGCCGGCGCCGCCCACGGCGGAGGACACGCTGGCTCCGCTTGTGCCGGTGTTGGCGGCGGGGTTGCTCGTTGGCCCGCCGCCTCCAGCGCCACCGGTGGCGCTAGTGCTGCCGGCGCCACCGCCACCGCCACCGCCAACCGTGACGATCGTGTTCGCCGGCGCGCCCGACACGTACAGGCAAGTCGCGCCGCCGCCGCCACCGGCCGCCCCCGTCGTGCCGCCGCCGCCGCTGCCGCCGAGAGCACAGCCTGTGCCGCCGGTACCGGCGGACCCGCCGGTCACGCTGGTGGCGCCCCCGCCCGCGCCCCCCACCACCACGGTGAACGTCGTGCTCGTCGCGCTGGCGGGGATCGTGACCGTCCCGCTGACGGTTCCGCCCGCGCCACCGGCCGCGCCGCTGCGTCCACCGCCACCGCCCGCGCCCTTCATCGTGAACGTGAACGAGGTCACGCCCGCCGGCACGGTCAGCGTGTAAGTCCCGGCGGCCGTCTTGCTGACCGTGGCCGGGCTGGCGGCGGAGAACGAGGCGCTGGTGGCGGTCAGGGTGCCGTCGGTGGCGCTGAGCTCATAGCCCGAGCCGGCGACGCTCACCTGGCAGCTCGAGAACGTCGTCACGCCGTTCGAGAGAACGCTCGTGCAGCCGCTGATCGTGGCGCCGGCCGGCCCCGTGCCGCTCTTGATCGAGAGGGTGATGGTCTTGGCGTAGCCGGTGGCCACGTTGCCGTAGGCGTCCTTGGCCGTCACGGCCGGCTGCGTGGTGAACGGGAACCCGGCGGTGGCGCCGCTCGGTTGGGTCGTGAACGCGAGCTGGCTCGCGCTGTTCGGCTGGATCGTGAATGACCCCGAGGTCCCGGTGACCGTCGCCTGTGTCGCGGTCAGCGTCGTGCTCTGCGCGTCGTACAGCGTCGCCGCCGCGCTGCCCACCCCACTGGAGAAGCTGACCGACGCCGGATAGCTCGGGGCGGTCCCGCCCGGCGAGCTCGACGGCCCGCTGAAGGCCACGGTCTTGGCGCCCGTGTAGCCGGTTGCCGTGTTCCCATAGGCGTCGAGCGCGGTCAGCGTCTCGGTGAACGCCACCCCCGCGGTCTGCGTCGCCGGCGTGGGCGCACTGAACGCGCTCGCCGAGCCGGGCCCGACGACGATCGGGCTCGACGCCACCCCGGCCAGGCCGTCGGTCGTGTCGCTCACCGTGAGCGTCGTCGTCTGCGCATCCTTGAGCGTGACCGACGCGGTGGCGGCGCCGCCGCTAAAGCTCACCGTGGACGGATAGGACGGCGCGCTGCCGTTCGGGGAGCTCGCCGGCCCGGAGAAGCTCACGCTCTTGCTTCCGGACAGGCTCCCGGTCGTGTTCCCCCACTCGTCCTGCGCGGTCAGCGTCACGTTGAACGCCGTCCCCGCCGTCTGCGTGGCACCGGCGCTCGCCACGAGCTGATAGCTCGCCCCCGCGCCGACCGTCACTGAGCCCGAGGTCCCGGTGATGCTCCCTTCCGTCGCCGTGATCGTCGTCGTCTGCGCGTCGTAGACCGTCACGGAGGCGGCTCCTACGCCGGCCGAGAAGCTGACCGAGCTCGGATACGCCGGCGCGGTCCCGTTCGGCGCGTTCGACGGGCCGGAGAAGCTCAGAGCCTCCGAGCCCGTGTAGGCGGTGACGGTATTACCCGCCGCATCCTGCGCGGTGACGGTGGCCGAGAAGGCGGCGCCGGCCGTGGCGGTGCTCGGCGCGCTCACGCTGAATTTCGCCACCGCTCCCGAGCCGACCGTCGCGGGCGTGGCCGCGCTCGTCGAAGTCCACGACTGCCAGATCGCGGTGACCGTGTAGCTGTAGCTGCCCTTCGAGAGGCCCGAATCGGTGCAGCTGGTGGCGGTCGTCGCGGTCGCCGCCGAACTCGGGCAATTTCCACCCACCGTGCCCCCGGCCCGCGTCACGTAGTAGGTGACGGTGCCGCCGGCCGGCGCGGTCACCGGGCTCCATGTGAGCGCCACCGTCCCGGCGCCGGGGGTCGCGGCGGTGATCGCCGGCGCCGCCAGCGTGCCCACGGTGGCCGAAGCGGTGGCCGAGCCGGCGGCGCCGGTCAGGTAGGCCGAGGCCGGCGAGGCCGCGACGGCGACCGACAGCAGCCAGACGCCACAGGCCGTGATGAACCGCCTGTGGCGCCGGCCGCTGGCCGTGAACCTGGTTGGACGCTGTGTCTGCACGCGACGATTCCGCCCGGAGAACCCGGGCTCACCGCACGTCTCGTCCTTGATACCGGCGGCGAGCCGAAGATCCGTCGGCTAAGACGCCGAGATCGTGACCGCAGGCGCCGCGCTCTTGCAGCTGTTCTGACTCGTGTTGACGTCTTGCATGGTCAGGTCGATCTTGCCGGTGTACGTGGCGCCGGCGGCGAGGTCCGCGGGCAGGCTCGTGTCGCTTGAGTCGACGGTGGCCGTGAACCAGCTGGCGAGGCATCCGGCGATGGATCCGCCGGTCGACGTCTCGGCGTAACCATTTGCGTCCGCCAACACTGTCGCCGTGATCGCGCTCACCGCCTGGTGTCCGCTGCCATTGTTGGTCACCGTGAACGGGAGATACTCGGTGTCGTTGCTGGCGCCCGGATAGAGCGCGGACAGGGTTCCAGACCAGCTGGCCGTCCCCGTCGTGACGCTCAGCGCGGTCGAGGTGCCGACGGTGCCGGAGCCGGTGACGGAGCCCGAGCCGCCGGTGAAATATGCGTAGGCGCCGCCGGCGGCGACCAGTGCGGCCAGCGCGCCGATCACGGCGACGCGCTTCTTGAGCAGCTTGCGCAACATGGAACGTCCTTTAGTTCGAGGGAACGGTCAGCCGAAGGTTCGCCCCGCCCGTTCCTGGAGACGTTCCTGCTTGGCGTGTCCCCGGTTCCGCGCCGATCCTGTCAGCTGGCTTACAGGTCTACCTTCGGCACCGATCCGGGGCGTATGTAGGAACTGGACGAATGTTCGATGCGCCGGCGCGCACGAAACATCACAAAAACTCATCAGCCCAGGTCAACCGGACTCGACGACGTCGTGGCGCTCAGACGTCTGACGTGACTAAGCGGCCTCGGCCGACTCGGCCGCAGCCTCGGTGGCGGCCCCTTCGGGCTCCTCGCCTTCGGGCGGCTTGGCTCCCTCACGCGCCCACGGCTCGTCGAACTCGACGCGCCACTTGCCGTCCTCGGTTTGCTGTAAGGCGAGCCGGGCTCGGAAGCTTTTGCCCGACCGGCCCTTGAAGCCCGTCACGGCCTTCTCCGTGCGTCCGGTCTTGATCAGCTCCTTGGCCACCGACACCGGCAGCTGCTTGCCAGCCTTCGACTTCCAGATCACGAAGCCGCAGCCCGGATCGTCGCGCGACCAGCACGAGTAGCCTTTGCGGTTCTCGACGATGTCGCGACCGCACACCGGGCACGGCCCGAGGTTGGCGCGCGGGATGCGGACATCCTTGAGGTTCCGGTCGAGCTCGCCCACGGTGTCCTGCGTGAAGCGAACGATGTCGCCCATGAACGCCTCGCGAGAGTCGGCGCCGGTCTCGATCAGCGCCAGGCGCCGCTCCCAGTCGCCGGTCAGTCCCGGGGACGTCAACACGTGCTCTCCCAGCAGCCGGATCACGTTCAGGCCCTTCTCGGTCACCACGAGCGAGCGGCCGTCCCGCTCCACGTACCCCACCTGGATCAGGCGCTCGATGATGGCCGCGCGGGTGGCCGGGGTGCCGATGCCCGACTCCTTCATCGCCTCGCGAAGCTCCTCGTCGTCGACCAGCTTGCCGGCAGTTTCCATGGCGCCAAGCAGCGAGTTGTCGTTGTAGCGGGCGGGCGGCTTGGTCTCCTTCTGCTCCGAGGAGACGTCCCGAACATCGGCTTGCTCACCCTTGACCAGCTTGGGCAGCTGCTGCTCGCGGCCCTCGTCGTCGTCCGATTGCTCGGCGTCCGGCTGCTCCCCGTATACCGCCCGCCAGCCCGCCACCAGCAGCACCTTGCCCCGGGTCCGGAACACGTGGTCCGCGACCGTGGTCTCGACCCGCGTGTTCTCGAACACAGCGTCGGGATGGAAGATCGCCAGGAAGCGGCGCACCACCATGTCGTAGATCTTGCGATCGTCGTCGCTCATCTTGTCGACCGGGTGGCGCTCGGCGCGCGTCGGGATGATCGCGTGGTGGTCGGAGACCTTGGCGTCGTTGACCACCCGTCCCAGGGGGAGCTTGTCCAGGCTCAGGACGTACTCGGCCGCCTTGCCATATTCGGCCTGAGAGCCCACCAACTGCGCGATCGGCTTGATCTCGGAGATCATGTCGCTCGTCAGGAAGCGGGAATTGGTCCGCGGGTAGGTGAGCGCCTTGTGCTCCTCGTACAGCCGCTGCGCGGCGGCCAGCGTGCGGCGGGCGGTGAAGCCGTAGCGGCGGTTGGCGTGGCGCTGCAGCGAAGTCAGGTCGTAGAGGAGCTCGGGGCGCTCCTTGCGCTCGGACTTCTCGAGTTTGGTGATCTCGCCGATCTGGCCGCGGCACGCCTCGACGATGGCTCGTGCCCCATCTGCGCTCTTGACCCTCGGGTTCGCGCCATCGTGGTAGCGCCCCTCGTACACCCGGGGCTTGTCCTCGACCGGGTCGAACACGGCGTCAACGACCCAGTAGGGCTCGGGCACGAAGTCGCGGATCTCCTGCTCGCGGCGGGCCAGGATCGCCAGAGTGGGCGTCTGGACCCGGCCGAGTGAGACCGCTCCATCAAAAGAGCTCCGGAGCCTGATCGTCGCCGCGCGGGTGGCGTTCATGCCGACGATCCAGTCCGCCTCCGAGCGCGAACGCGCGGCCGCCTCGAGCGTGGCCAGCTCGGCCCCGGGGCGAAGAGCGCTGAACGCCACGCGGATCGCCTCGGTCGTCATCGAGTTCAGCCACAACCGCATGACGGGCTTCTTCGCGGCCGCCTTCTCATACAGGTAGGCGAAGATCAGCTCCCCCTCACGACCGGCGTCACAGGCGTTGACGACGAGCTCGACGTCGTCGCGGTCGAGCTGGCGCTTGACCACGGTCATCTGCTTTTTGGACCGCTCGTCCCGGACCACGAGCTTGAAGCGGTCGGGCACGATCGGCAGGTCGGCCATCCGCCACTTCTTGAAGCGCTCGTCGTACTCGTCGGGGTCAGCCAGTTGGACCAGGTGGCCCACCGCCCAGGTCACGATGTGCTCAGGTCCCTCGAGGTATCCCTCGTGCTTGGTGAACGGGCCCGGGAGCACGCGCGTGAGGTCGCGACCGACGGACGGCTTCTCCGCGATGACCAATGTCGAGGGCATGAGTCCGCGAGGGTAGCGCCCGCGTCAACCGACGCCGTGCTTTTCTCATGGCGATGCCGCCGCGGCTCCGCGCATTCCGCATGCTGCTCGTCCTCGCCGCCTGCATCCTCGTCACCTCGTTCCTGGCGCCGGCGCCCGCGGCCGCCGCCCCGACGGTGCTCAGTATCGGCGGGGTGGGAGGGCAGCGAGGCTCGCGCGCGATTCCCCCGGGCTTCCTTGGACTCTCGTTCGAGTACTGGGCGATACCGGCCTACGCCGGCTCCGATCCCTCGGCCGTCGATCCGGTGTTCGTCCAGCTGGTCCGCAATCTGACCGGCGGCGCCGCGCCCGTGCTTCGGATCGGCGGAGACACGACCGACGAGACGTGGTGGCCCGCCCCTGGAGTGGCCCGACCCGCGGGGGCGACCTTCAAGCTGACCCGCCGGTGGATCGCGGTCACGCGGGCCCTGGTCGACACTCTCCGGGCGCGAGTGATCCTCGGGATCAATCTGGAGGCCGACAGCGCGAGCACGGCCGGCGCTGAGGCTAATGCGCTCGTGGACGGGATCGGGCGCCGGCGGGTCGAGGCGCTCGAGCTCGGCAACGAACCGGAGCTCTACGGCATCTTCGACTGGGGAGACTCGGGCACGCCGGGGCGGCCGAACGGATACGACTTCGCCGACTTCGATCGGGACTTCTCACGGATCGCCGGCGCGCTGGCGAACGTCCCACTGGCGGGACCGGCGGTCGGCGCGGAGGACTGGTTCGGGTACCTGGGTCGCTTCCTGTCCGATCAGCCGCGGGTGGCCATGGCCACGCTGCACCGTTACCCGCTCGAACTCTGCGGCTCTACCCCAGGGGAGGCGCGCTACCCGACGGTCGCCCATCTTCTCGCCCCGAGCGCCTCCCGGTCGCTGGCCGACAGCGTCGCCGCGGCCGTCCAGACCGCCCACGCCCATCACGTCTCGCTTCGGATCGACGAAATGAACTCGGTCTCCTGCGGCGACGGCCAGTTTCCCGGCGTGACCCGATCCTTCGCGTCCGCGCTGTGGGTGCTCGATGCCCTCTTCCAGATGGCCCGGGTCGGCGTCGACGGGGTAAACATCCACTCCTACCCTGGGGCCACGTACTCACTGTTCGGCTTTCACCGGTCTGGCGGACGATGGCGCGCCACGGTCGCCCCGGACTACTACGGGCTCGACCTGTTCGCCCAGGCCGCGCCACCGGGATCTCGACTGCTGACCGTCTCCCCCGATGGCGCTCGGCAATTCGACGTGTGGGCCGTCCGAGCTCCCGACCGCACGATCCGCGTCGTGGTCATCAACAGTGGCGCCCGCGCCCGCGCGGTCGGCGTCCGCCTCCCCGCGCCGGCCGGCAGCGGCGTGCTGGAGCGACTCCAGGCGCCGAGCCTCCGGGCCCGCGCGGGAGTGACGCTCGCCGGTCAGAGCTTCGGCCCGGCGACCACGACCGGCGTTCCGACCGGCGCGCGGGTGACGTTCCCGGTGCCGCCGAGCCAGGGCGCGTACACGTTCGCCGTCCCCGCCGGAAGCGCCGCCATGCTCACCGTCGCGCCGAGCTAGCGCCGCCAGACGGCCGGGCGCCGAGCGCCTCGACCTTGCGCGTCACGGCCCCGAGCCCGAGCTCGGCCGCCGTGCGCGCGGCCGCGGCGATCAGTTCCTGCCCACGCACATTCGCGATTCCTCCGAGCGCCCGCGCGTAGTCGACCTGCGTGCGGGCCAGACACGCCGGCGCCCGCAGCTCGGCGTTCGCGGCCAGCGCGCGCTCGAAGTGCTCGGCGGCCAGGTCGCGCCGCCCCATCGTCGCCGCCAGCTTGCCCAGGAAGCTCGCCGCCGACCCGAGGCACACCGCGGCGAATCCGATCACGACGTTGACGTCCGCGTAGGGCTCTAGGGCCGCGTACAGAAGCGCCGCCCGCCGCGCGTCGCCCAGGTCGGCGCACACGTCGCTGAGCAGGGTCATCGCGATCATCCAGTCGAGGTCTCTAGGGACGTCTTCGAAGTCGTGGGCAGCGAGCCGCTCGAACTCCTCCTCGGCCTCGGCCAGCCTGCCCTCCTCGCACAGCAGGTTGGTCAGCGCGGCGCGCCAGGCCGGCCGGCCCGGGTTGTCGGCCACGAGCTGGCGTGCGGCGGGTTCGAGCTCGCCCATTCTCCCCTGGTCGCGGCGAACCGCGAGCAGCTGGATCGCGTAGTACTGCGAGGCCGTCACCGCCTCCGCCGGGCCGCCCGCAGCGAGAGCCTCGGCAGCGAGCCGGTCGGCACGGCCGAGGGCCCCGCCGAGGAGCGCGCGCATCGCCTCCCACAGGAGCGAGTTCCACTCGAACAGGGGCTGACGCAGGCGCTCCGCGCCGGCCTTGAACGCCTCCATCTGAGCCTCGACGGCGTCGCGGTCGCCGCGTTCGAGCAGGTCGACGACGAGCCAGGCATGCGCCTGGAGCTGCAGCTCCAGGTTGCCGATCTGACGCGCGAGCGTGAGCATCTCGGTTGAGACCTCGACCCGCTCCTGAAGGTGCGGTGTATCCCACAGCACCCGGCGCCGCGCGGCACACGCGTACGCGCGCGCCTCGGGGTCGGCGAGCTCCTCGGCGATCTCCATCGCCTCTTGGCTCAGCGCCGGCATCCGCTCGCGCTCGGGCGAGTAGTAGATCGCCCCGCACAAGCACGACAGCAGGCGCACCCGCATTTGCGTGCGGTCGGGCTCGAGCTCGAGCGCACGCTCGATCATCGCGATCAGCTCGGTGTCGACGACCCCCGGCGGCTGCACGTAGCGCCGCGACGTTCCGACTGCGGCTCGCGCCAGGGCGGCGCCGTCACCAAGCTGCTCGGCCAGCGCGGCGGCCTCGCGGAACGCGGTGGAGCCCTGCGCTCGCTCGCCGCCTCGCACCCGCGCCTCGCCGAGCGCCACCAGCAGCTCGCAGCGGCGCTCCGTCGCCTCGGGCTGGAAGCGCCCCTGCACGTCGAGCGCCCGCGCGTAGTGCTCGGCGGCTTCCTCGTGGGCGAGCATCGCGGTCGCCTGCTCGGCCGCTCGCAGGGCGTAGGCGATTGCCTCCTCGGCGTCTTCCTCGTCGGCGACGCCGCGGGTGAAGTGATGGGCCAGCTCGGGTAGGTAGCGCCCCTGGCGGCGCCCCTGCGCGGCCTCGATCGCCTCGCCTACGCGCTTGTGGATGCGCGCCCGGCGCGGCACCGACATCCCCTCGTACAGCGTCTCGCGGATCAGCGCGTGGGAGAACACGTACGAGTCCGGGTTCTCGTCAGACTCGACGAGCAGCCCGGCCGCGAGCGCCTCCTCGAGCGCGCTCAGGAAATCCTCCTCGGCCAGCAACACGACGCGTTCGAGCAGCGCCGCGTCGACGTCGCGCCCGATCACCGCGGCCACCCGCAGCAGCTCGATCGCCGGCGGCTCGAGCCGGCTCAGCCGCCAGGCGATGGCCTGCTTGACCCCTTCCGGCAACCCGAAGCTCTGTAGCTCGGACGCGGTGGCGCTGCCGGCGTGCACCCCGGCCTCGAGCAGCTGGCGAAGGATCTCCTCGACGAAGAATGGATTGCCCTCGGTCTCCTCGTAAAGCGCGTGGGCGAACGAGCGCGACGGGGTCTCCCCGGCGCGCAGCCGCACCAGCTCGGCGGTGTCCAGCTCGCTCAGGCCCCCGATCTCCATCTGTGATGCGAGCCGGTCGCGGAGCAGCTCGGTCAGCGCGCTGTTGAACGTGTCCCCCCGCTCGGTCGAGCGGTACGCCGCGAGGATCAGCACCCGGGCCGGGCTGGCGGCGCGCGCCAGGTGGCGCAGGAGCAGCAGGGTCGGGCGGTCGGCCCACATGAGGTCGTCGAGCACGAGCAGCACCGGCGCGGAGCGCGACAGCTCGGTCAGCAGCCCAACGACCGCCTCGAACAGGCGATAGCGCTCGGTGTCGGGCTCGTCGGCGGGCGGCGGAGGCAGGTCGGGGGCGCGGCGGCGCAGCTCGGGGATCAGACGGGCGAGCTCGGAGCCGTACTCGCGCGCGGTGGCGCGGAGGTCGCTCAGCGACGCGTTCAGAGCCCAGTGGCGCAGCGCCTCGAGGATCGGCTGGTAGGGGACCACAGTCTCGCGGGGAGAGCGACCGGCGAGCACGATCGCGCCCTCCTCATGCACCCTGCGGGCCACGTCCGCGGTCAGTGTCGTCTTGCCGATGCCGGCGTCGCCCGCGAGCAGCACGAGCCGGCCCGAGCGGGCCTCCCGGCAGGCGAGCTCCCACTCCTCTTCGAGTTGTGCGAGCTCGTGGGCGCGGCCGATCACCGGGCCCTGCGCGCGCTGGCGCAGCTCGGCCGGGAGTGGAATGGGGTTCGGGCCCGGCTGCCTCGCCGGGTTGCTCTCGAGCTGGGCGGGGGTCAGACGTTCGCCGCGGCCGCGCGGCCTGAGCAGGCGTTCGTGCGCGGCGATCGTCTCCGGTGACGGGCTCGTGCCGAGCTCGTCGCGCAGCAGCGTGCGCAGCCGGTCGAACGCGCGCAGCGCCTCGGCGACGTTGCCGCGCGCGGCGAGCGCCTCCATCAGCAGCACGTAGCCCGACTCCCGATAGGGCTCGGCCTCGATCAGCGACCGCGCCGCGCGCTCGGCCGACTGGAGCTGCGTGCCGCCCATGATCAGACCGGCGCGGCCGATCACCTCGAGCGCGAGCAGGTGGACGTCCTCGAGCTCCCGCCGCGGCGCCTCGAGCCAGATCGCCTGAGCGCCCGGCAAGAGCCCGCGGCTGGCGATGTTCAGCGGCACCTGGGCGAGCGCCCACGCCCGGCGCGCATCCCCCTGCTGCAGAGCGTCAGATGCTCGGGCCATCTCGGCCGCCGCGGCTTCGACGTCGATCCACACCGGCTCGGGCAGCGTCAGGATCACCTCGTCCCGCCCGGACAACGCGTCGGCGCCGAGCGACGAGCGCAGCCTCGAGAGCAGCGTGCGCAGGGCGGCGTCCTGAGAGACGGGCGCGTGGTTGGGCCAGAGAGCGCCGATCAGCTCGTCCCGGCCCACGTGACGGGCCCGGTTGAGCACCAGGTAGGCGAGCAGCATCGGCACCTGCCTGCCTCGGAGGCGACCGGAGAGTTGCACGCCATCTATCTCCACGGACAACCGTCCACAGAGCTGTATCCGGGTCGTCTCGCTCGCGCGCTCGGCCTGCGGCAACGTTTTGGAAACGTATCGACAACGTCAAAACTGCAAGGTTCCGTGCAGTGGACACCGAGGTGAGACACAACGACGGACTCGGCGGGGCGCAGACGGAGGTACCGGAGAGCAGCGGCGATGACGGCCACAGGACCGCAGTCAATGGAGGGCCCAGGCGAATCGCCTACTGCGAGTGTGGGGCGCAACTCGCGGGTGACGACGAACAGGAGCTCTTCTCAGCCGCTCAACGGCACCTCGCTCACCACCATCCTCAGCTCCTGGGGGCGCTGGGGCCCGGGATGGTGAGTCAAATGGCCGAGGACGTTGGGGGGCGGTAACGCCTTGGGGCCCCCGGGGGCATTCCTAGGGGCGGGCGGTGTGCAGACCACCGCCCGCCCCGTCCGGAGCCGTTAGCTCCTCGCGAAAGCGGGCAGTCAGCCCGCGCAGGCTTCGGTCGACACCGGCGCGCTACGCGACAGCGCGATCTTCAGCTGGGCGCGGACCAGCGCGTTGGGCACCGCGAACCCGCCCTCGCCGTTGGACGAGCCGGTGATCGCCGCGAACACGGTCGCTACCACCTGACCGCCGGCGTCGATCATCGGACCGCCCGAGTTGCCCGGCCGGACGCGGCCGCGCAACGCGGTGATGCTCCGTAGCACCGGCCCGTTGCCGTAGGCGTCCTCGGTGCTCACGACCTCGGTCTGGCCGATTCGCCCCGGCTCCTTGTCGAACGGACCGTCGAGCGGGTACCCGAGGATCGCCGCCGCCGTCCCAGACTGTGGGTTGGCCGCCAGATGCAGAACCGGCTCGCGGAGCCCGGCCACGCGCAGCACGGCGATGTCGTCGGTGGGATCGAAGTCGATCACATCGGCGCCCAGTCCGGGCGGGTTGCCCCCGACCTGCACCGTGGTGTCGTCCTCGCCGGCCACGACATGGGCGTTGGTGACGACAACCCCCGGGGCGGCTACCCACCCGCTTCCCTCGATCCCAAGCCCGCAGGCAGTCCCCAACACCTTGACCACGCTGGCGTCCGCCGCATCCACGGCCGGCGCGCCGACGATCCCCGACGGCGGAGGCGACACGTTGGCCTGGGGACCCCGGACCGAGGGAATCGGATCAATCGCGGCCAGCGCATGCAGGATCGGGCCAGAGGGCGGCAGCAGCTCGTTGAGCTCCCCGAGGATGGCCGAGCGCTGGATGTCCCGCCGCAGCACGTCGGACCCCGACGACTGCAGCGCAATCGCGCCAACGATCCAGGCGATCCCCAGCGCCACCGAGGCGGTCAGCGCGGCACCGAGCAGCCCGTCCACCGTCCGCAGTCCGGGCAGCCGCAGGAACATCCGGGCGCGGGCTCCCACGCCCTCGAATCCGCTCGCCAGCACCGCGCCGGCGAGGAGCGCCCCGAGCAGCCCGAACAGCGGCGCGTACTGCGAGTGCGAGCCGCCGGGGAGCACGAGCGGCGCCAGCCGGGTGCCGAGGAACGCGCCCAATCCAAAGCCGACCAGCGACAGGGCCCCGACGATGAAGCCCTGGGCGTAGCCATACATCGCGAGCAGCACGGTGAAAGCCACGATCAGCCAGTCGATGAGGGTCACGGATGGGAGGTTACGGAGCGGATTACTCCACCGTTCCGGCAGTCGCGGCAAGGCCGAGCTTGTCCGTCTTCTACCGTTCCGTGTTGAGGTGGCACGCGCAGTTGTCGTCGAGGGGGCGTCCCGGCGTCGAGTCCGGGGCCGTCGTCGTATGTGGAGACGCCGGATGCGTCTCGTCGTGCTGCTGGTCGCGCTGGCGGCGGTCGCGGTTGGGATCGTGCTCGTGCTGAGCGCCGGACCCGGCGCCGCGGAGCGCCAGCTCGTGAGCCGATACGTGCACGACTGGGCCGCCGGCGACTACCCGCACATGTACGCACTGCTCGACCCCGCCTCCCGCGCGCACCTGAGCGAAGCCAGATTCGCCGCCGATTACCACCGCGCCGCCGCGACCGCGACCGCCGACCGGCTGATGCCGGGCAAAGTGGGCAACCCGCAGGGCGAGTACATCCCGGTGCGGATGCTCGTGGTGACCCGCCTGTTCGGAACGCTGCGGGAGACGCTCGAGGTGCCGTTCGTGGGCAGCGGCTCGAGCGCCACCGTGCGCTTCTCGGGCACTCTCCTGTTCCCCGGACTCACCGGGGACGAGCGGCTCAGCCGGCGGATGTCGCTTCCGCCCCGGGGCACCCTGTTCGCCTCCGACGGGACGCCGCTGGCCGAGGGTCCCGACCGCACCTCGCCGATCCCCGCGGTGGCGTCGGAGATCGTGGGGGTACTCGGCCCGATCCCTGCCGACCAGGCGAACACCTATGCCATGCAGGGGTATCCCCGGAACGCGCACGTCGGGATGGACGGGCTCGAGCGGGTGTTCCAGACCCAGCTGGCGGGAAGGCCCGGGGGCGTGCTGCTGGCCGGCCGGCGCGTGCTCGCGCGCGCCGTTCCGGTGCCCGGCCAGAACGTGACCACGACGATCAATCCGGCCCTCGAGGAGGACGCGATCGGCGCGCTCGGAGGGGACTACGCCGGGATCGTCGCCATGGATCCGCGCACCGGCGCCGTGCTCGCCGCCGCCGGG
>Ga0335073_10003960_pt1 | contig 20665 bp, 18 predicted proteins | sample Lox_Sample_22_FD_207093 | JGI IMG/M metagenome (GOLD analysis project Ga0335073, IMG submission 207093) | Soil microbial communities from Loxahatchee National Wildlife Refuge, Florida, United States - Lox_Sample_2.2 | ecosystem: Environmental > Terrestrial > Soil > Wetlands | place: USA...
CTTTGGGATCCCGCGCGGCGCAGTGCTCGAGCGCCACGTCGAGGTACACGAGCAAGAAGCGCGGCGCCAGCCGGCGCGCGCGCTCCCGGTAGATCGCGCGGCCGGACGTCGCGGCGACGATCACCACGAGCCCCTGGCGCGCGATCAGCGCGGCCAGAGCCGCCAGCGTCTCGTAGAAGCGCCCGCGCGAAGCCGGCGCGAAGCCCGGGTGCGGCACCAGCGCGTCGCGCACCGCGTCGCCGTCGAGGATCACGCTCGGGCGCCCGGCTTCCCGCAGGCGCGCGTCCAGCCGCCGGGCGAACGTGCTCTTGCCGGACGAGGGCCGGCCCGTCACCCAGACGACCAGGCCGCGGCCGTCAGAAGAGCGCTTCCGCCGCGCCCGGATCGAAGCTGTCCTCGGCAAGCACGTCCTCCACGAAGGCAAGCAGCGCGTCCCGATCCCGCTCGGCGAGCCGCGGGTAGAAGCGCGGGTTCGCGAGCACGAGCGCGCGCCAGGCGAGGAACGGTGCGGCGACGCCGAGCAGCGCCCCGTCGCCGCTCTCGTCGAGGTACGTCGCCCAGAAGCTGCGCCAGAGCGGGCCGAGCCCCTCGTCCCAGGCTTCCCCGCGCTTCTCGAGCGCGAAGAAGAGGTAATTGATGGCGAGCGCCGTGACGTCGTCGGCGGGATCGCCGGCGCTGCCGCGCGCGGCGCCGATCACGGTGAAGTCCGTCGCCTCCCGGAAGAGGACGTTGAACGGGTGGAAGTCGCCGTGGATGCGCGCGAAGCGGGCATCGCGCCCCCGCAGGCGCCAGCGCCACTCCCAGCACGCCCGTTCGAGGCGCTGGAGCCGCTCCGGCGGCGCGGCCGGCACGCCTTCGGGGTAGCCGTCCACGATGCCGAAGACGCCTTCGCCGTGGCCCAGGAGGTCGCGCACGGTGCGGCGGTAGAGCGCGTCGGCCGTCAGCCGCAGGGCGTGCAGCTGGGCGAGGTAGCGGGCGAGCGCTTCGCTGCGCGACAGGTCCAGGGATGTCGCCCGCCCCGTCTCCGCGACGCGCCGCAGATCGGCGGCGTAGGGGTCGCCCGCCGCGAACTCCGAGAGCAGGTACGGCTCGCCGCAGCCGCGCAGCGAGCGCAGGACGTCGCCCTGGTCGACCGCGCCCACGTCGAGGACCTCCGCGTGCCGGGGCAGCGTGTGCGCGGTGTCGAAGGCCAGCAGGAAGCGTTGCACGCGGTCCGAGCGCCGCCGGTGGCCGAATTCGTCGGGCTTCCCGAAGCGCAGCACCAGGCGGCGGCGCGCCCCGTCCTGCGTGACCGTGAGCAGCAGCGGCTCCACGTAACCCACCGCCTTCTGCGTCTCCCCCGTCCCGGAGTCCGCGGAGAGGGGCACGGCGGACTCCAGCTCCGCCCCGGGCAGCAAGGAGGCGAGCAGCGCACGGATCTCTCCCAGGGTCTCCATGTCGACTTCAAGAATGCATCACCGGTGCCAGGGAGGGGAGGCTTCCCCCGAAGCTCCCGGTCGCGGACGGATTGTTGCCCTCTTTCGCGGGGAAGCTCTACGCTGGAGTGACCCGGGTGGGTGGCGGAATGGCAGACGCGGGGGACTTAAAATCCCCTGCCCGTTCGCGGGCGTGCGGGTTCGACTCCCGCCCCACCCAAGCTCACCCGGCCGCCTGGGTCGGCTCGGGCGGCGGCGCGAGACTGGGCAAGCCGGCCGCGGCCCGCAGCTCGCGCTCGCGATCGCCGAGCTTGCGGATGACGTCGAGCATCCGGTCGGCGATCTTCTTGTGCACCGCGGGGCGATCGCCTTCCGCGTAGAGATCCGACAGGTCGATGGGTGGACCGAACACGATGATGATGTCCTGGCCCCCCATCCAGTTGCGCTTCACGGTCTCGAGGAAGCTGTTGCCCTGGCCGAGGATGAAGACGGGCAGCACGGTGGCGCGGGCCAGCATGGCCACGCGGCCCACGCCGGGCTGGGCGGGCAGCAGCTTGTAGGGGTCAGGGCCCTTGTTGCGGGTGCCCTCGGGGTGAATCCCCACGAGCGAGTTCGGCTGGCGCAGCAAGGCCGCCGTCTCCTCGATCGAGTGGCGGTTGAAGATCAGCTTCTTCCGGTCGCGGAAGATGGGCGGGTACATCGACCAGCCGCCGACGAAGTGGTTGATCACGAGGCCGAGCGGGTGGTCGTAGAAGAAGTTCGAGCGCACCGGGAAGTAGATGTTCCGGCCCACGCCCGCGATCTTGTAGAGCACCGTCGACAGCACGTAGAAGTCGAAGAAGGAACGGTGGTTCGAGACCAGCAGGATGGGGGCGCGCTCCGGCAGGGCGCGCGCGTGCTCGAGGCCGTGCGGGCGCACCGAGCGGCCCACGCACAGGGGGAAGACGATGCCGAGGATCTGCTGCTGGTAGAACGTGAAGAGCCACTTGAACCAGCGGTTCAGGAAGCGCGCGAGCCGGTACGAGAAGCGCTCGAAGCGCGACAGCGGGGCGAGGATCTCGCGGTCGTTCGCGGCGGGCGTCGCCATGGGCGCCTCTTACCACGCCGCGCGCGGGCGCTTCCAGGCCGGAAAATTGACGGCGCGTCGTTCGGCCGTAGGCTGGCGGGACACGATTCCGCCAGGAGGCAGACCCCCATGGTCCAGCACTACCGCAGCCACCCCCGCGTCGCGCCGCCTTCCGAGGTCGTGCTGCGCCAGGGCGAGAGCGAGATTCGCTGCCGCACCCGCGACCTGTCGATCACGGGCTGCTTCCTCGAGACCCCGGGCCAGGTCGCCGGCGGCGTGGTGGATCTCGTGTTCATGGAGCCATCGGGTGGCGAAGCCGTGCGCTGTCGCGGGCAGGTCCTGCGGCGCGAGCCGCGCGGTCTCGCGGTGCGCTTCCTGGGGCTCGAGTGGGGCGCGCTGTTCGGCCTGGCGCGCCTGGTGGCGCCCGGGCTCGCAGCGTAGTCTAGCCGGGGCGGGGCGGCGTCGACTGCGGCGGCACGGGCAGCGCCCGGCACAGGTGGCCCTTGGCGCAGTTGCGGGCGCCGGTGCGCCCCTCGCGATCGAGCTCCAGGAGGACCTTCCGGCAGCAGTCCGGGTAGTCCTTGTACTTCTTCTCCAGCTCGTCGGGCATGCGGGACGGCTAGGCGGCCGACGCGGGGGCGGCGGCTGCGGGGGCCTTCGGCTCCGCGGCGGTCTTGCCGGCGGCCGCGTGGGCCTCGCAGAGCCCGTGCTTCACGGCGGGCTTGCGGCACTCGGCGTTCGAGCAGGTGTTGTAGCGGCTGTGCGGCAGCTCCTTGCGGCGCCACTTCTTGTAATGAAAGAAGCAGTAGCCCTTGGCGCGGTAGGCGCGCTTGCAGCCGGCGACGGAGCAGCTCTTCTTCCCGCCGCCCTTGGCGCGGGGCGCGTGCCCCTTGGCGGCGGTCTTCTTCGCGGTGGTCTTGGCAGTGGCCATGGGCGGCTCTTCTAGAACAATCGTGCGCAGGTGGCAAGGCTGACGAGACGGCGACGAGGTCGCGACTGCCCGCGCTTACTCCTGCGGCGTGCGTCTGGCTCGAGCAGACGGCGGCGGGATGGGGACCCTTTCTCCGCTCAGACAGCTGCGGCGAACCATCGCACAGGCAAGATCGTGACCTCGGTGGCGCCGCAGAACTCGCGGCGAAAGGGTCCCCACCCCGCCGCTTCTTCCCGTCCCACCTGCGCGCATCGAGCACTATGGCAAGCGCCGAACCCGGCGGCGGTGAGGGGCGACCTTCCAAGCTTCGAGGTCGCCTCGGTCGAGGCGGAGCAGGACAGAGCCGCATCCCGAACCTGTCCCGCCACACCCTCCCACGAGGCCTGACCTGCCGACACCCTGGCCAGGCGTTGGCAGATCCGGACTGCGCCCGGAGAACCTGCGTTCGGGTGAGCGGTCTCTCCGGTGCCAGGTCCCTCGTGCTGTTCCATGGCGTCGGCTGTTGTCATTTTTTCGCGAGCTGACGCAACGAACCGACCGCCTCGAGTGACCTCGCCCGCGCTCGACGCGCCAGGCCTCGACGGTTGCCGAAGCGAGCGATGCAGGTCAGTCGCACGGGAAGAGGCGGCGGGGCGGGGACCCTTTCGCCGCGAGTTCTGCGGCGCCACCGGGGCTTCGAGCTTGCCCGTGCGATGGTTCGCCGCAGCTGTCTGAGCGGAGAAAGGGTTCCCTCCCCGCCGCCGTCTGCTCGAGAAGAGAAACAGCCCTCCGTGGGGGCCTACTTGTGGTGCAGGTAGGGCCAGCTCTGCACGAGGTCCATGAAGAAGGCGACCGAGCCGTGCAGGAAGAAGCCGTACCACCAGCTGCGCGCGCGCACCGCCAGCACGCCCAGGGCCACGCCGGCGACGAAGGAGCCCCAGGCTTCGGGCTCCGGCTTGCCGAAGTGCAGGAGCGCAAACGACATGGCCTGCACGAAGATGGCGATGTCGCCGATGCGCTTGCGCAAGGAGAAGAGCAGGAAGCCGCGGTGGAAGGCCTCCCAGCCGGCGAAGTAGCCCACGTAGAGCGCCTCGAAGAGCCAGAAGTGCGCCCAGTCGCGGTGGGCGTTGCCGTCGAGCGGGTAGGCGCCCCGGAACGCGCTGGTGTGGGCCGCGACCGCCACGAGCGGCAGCATCACGGCGAGGAACAGGCCGGCCACGCCGAAGCCCACGCGGCGGTCGCCGAGGCCGAAGCCGTGCTCGGAGAGCGGCTCGCGCAGCACGAGGAGCAGAAGCATGGGCAGGAGCCCGAACAGCACGTTGCTCGAGGCCAGCCAGTAGAGATTGCTGGCCATGTCCTGGAAGCGGCCGAAGTGGAAGTGCGAGGCCAGGTGCGTGGCGTAGAAGTCGCCCGAGGCCTCGAAGTGGGAGGCGACGTAGCAGGCGGTCGCGAACGCGATCACGAGCGCCGCCCGGCGGTCGACGTTCAGCAGTGGCTGGGCGAGGCTCGCCCAGAAGCCCGGACGCGGCGGCGCGGCCTCGGCTGCGGGCGCCGCCTCGATCACCGGAGCGCGGCGAGCGCGCGGTCGAGCCGCGCGAGCGTGGCCTCGCGGCCGAGCAGCGCCACGAGGTCGTGGATGGGCGGGCTGACGGTGCCGCCGGTGAGGGCGACGCGCACCGGCTGGGCCACCTTGCCCATGGCCAGGCCGAGCGCCTCGGCCGCGGCGCGGAAGACCGGCTCGATGCTCTCCGGCTCGAAGGCGGGCAGCTGGCCCAGCTCGTCGCGCACGCGCTGCAGCGCGGGCTTGCTCGCGGCGGTCAGGAACTTCTCGGCCGCCTTGGGATCCATCACCGGCTCCCGGAAGAAGTAGAGCGAGAGGTCGGCCATCTCGCCCAGCGTGTGCGATCGCTCCTGCTGCGCGCGGATGATGGCGCGCAACCGGCCGCCCGGTTCGGCGTGCACGCCGCGCGCCTCGAGCTGCTCCACGAGGGGCTTCTCCAGCGCCTCGGGCTTGGCCGCCTTCATGTATTGCTGGTTCAGCCAGAGCAACTTCTCCGGATTCCACACGCCCGAGGTCGTGCCGACGTGGTCGAAGTCGAACCACTCGACCATCTGGCTGCGGCTGATGAGCTCGTCGTTGCCGTGCGACCAGCCGAGCCGCACGATGAAGTTCAGGAGCGCCTCCGGGAGGATGCCGTTGCGCCGGTGCAGCATCACGTCGGCCTCGGGGTGCAGGCGTTTGCTGAGCTTCTCGCGGTCGGGGCCCAGGATCAGCGGGAAGTGGGCGAAGCGCGGCGGCTGCCAGCCGAGGAACTCGTAGAGCACCAGCTGCGGGAACGTCGAGTTGATGTGCTCCTGCCCGCGCCCCACGAGGGTGATCTCCATCGCGTGGTCGTCCACCACGGCGCCGAAGTCGTAGAGGGGCACGTAGTCGCCGCGGCAGAGGACCTCGTCGTAGAGGTCGTCCATCTCCTTGCGGATCGAGCCGCAGACGAGGTCGTCGAAGCGCACGGCGCCGCCCTGGGGCAGCTTGAGGCGCACGACGAAGGGCTTGTCCGGCTGCTCCTTCCGCTCGCGGCAGGTGCCCTCGTACTTGTACGGCCGCCCCATCTTCTCGAAGACCTTGCGCCGCTCGTCCAGCTCCTCCTTCGTGCAGTAGCAGCGGTAGGCCTTGCCCTCGCGCACGAGCTTCTCGGCGAGCTCGCGGTACAGCGCGGTGCGCTCGCTCTGGAAGTAGGGCCCGTGCGGCCCGCCCACCTCCGGCCCCTCGTCCCAGTCGATGCCCAGCCAGCGCAGGCCGTCGAGGATGGCGCGCACGCTCTCGGCGGTGGAGCGCTCGCGGTCGGTGTCCTCCATGCGCAGCACGAAGCGGCCGCCGTGCCGGCGGGCGTACAGCCAGTTGAAGAGCGCGGTGCGCGCCCCGCCGATGTGCAGGTAGCCCGTGGGGGAGGGCGCGAAGCGGAGTCGGTCCATGGCGGTAGCTGCTCTACCAGAACGGCTGCGCGCGCGCGAGGCTCTGATCGTCCGCGGTGGAGAGGAGAATCGAACCTGGGCCGTTGAAACTGCCCATGGGGAAGCCGCTCCTGGAGACTGGGTGAGCGCGGCCACCCGGGGGGACATGGCCCTTGGAACTCGGGTGATCGCGACCACCCGAAGGGAAATCGCTCTGGGAACTCGGGCGATCGCGACCACCCGAAGGGAAGTCGCTCTTGGAAGTCGGGTGATCGCGACCACCCGAAGGGAAATCGCTCTTGGAAGTCGGGTGATCGCGACCACCCGAAGGGAAATCGCTCTTGGAAGTCGGGTGATCGCGACCACCCGGAGGGAAGTCGCTCTTGGAAACCGGGCGATCGCGATCACCCGAAGGGAAGTCGCTCTTGGAAACCGGGCGATCGCGATTACCCGAAGGGAAATCGCTCTTGGAAACCGGGCGATCGCGATCACCCAAAGGGAAATCGCTCTTGGAAACCGGGCGATCGCGATCACCCGAAGGGAAATCGCTCTTGGAACTTGGGCGATCGCGACCACCCAAAGGGTGATCGCTCTTGGAAACCGGGCGATCGCGACCACCCGAAGGGAAGCCCTTGGAATCTGGCGGGATTCCCCAGGTAGCCCGCAAGGTGTGGTTCACGTCGTTCAGTCGCCCCTGGGCTCCGCGAAGGCGGCGCCCGCGGCGGAGGAGGCGAGGTCTCTGGCTCCTTCTCCCGGGACAGGCGAGGCCGGCGCGCATGGACTCCCGTCCACACCGGGTGGATAATCGGCCACACCATGCGGCCCGATCCCGATCGGACGGACCTTCGCACCGACGTCACCCACCTCCCGCTCGTCAGCTCGCGCGCCGCGCCCGTGCTCGAGTGGAGCGACGCCAAGGGGGCGCACCGGCACGTCGTCGCGGGGCGGACGCTGGCCGGCTCCTCGGAGCAGAGCCAGCTGCGGATCTTCGACAAGCAGGTCTCGCGGACCCACGCCGAGCTCGAGCCGCGGGACGACGGCCTCTGGGTGCGCGACCTGGGCAGCTTGAACGGGACCTTCGTGGAACGCGTGCGGGTCGAGCGCGCGCGCGTGCCCGAGGGCGGCGCCGTGCGGCTGGGTGCCGTGAGCCTCGCCCTGCGGCAGACCGAGACCAAGACGGTGGAGCTCTGGCCGGCCGATCGACTGGGCGACCTCATCGGCCGCTCCGCGCCGATGCGCGAGCTGTTCATGCGCCTGGTGGGCTTCGCGAGCTCGCCGGCGCCCGTGCTCGTGACCGGAGAGACCGGGACCGGCAAGGAGCTCGTGGCCCGCGCCCTCCACGAGCACTCGCCCCGCCGCGGCGGGCCGTTCGCGGTCGTCGACTGCGGCTCGCTGCCGGAGACGCTCTTGCAGGCGGAGCTGTTCGGCCACGCGCGCGGCGCGTTCACCGGCGCCCACGAGGCGCGCGAGGGGGCCGCGGCGGCCGCCGCCGGGGGCACGCTCTTCCTCGACGAGGTGGGCGAGCTGCCGCTGGAGATGCAGCCCAAGCTGCTCCGCCTCATCGAGGCCGGCACGGTCCGCCGGCTGGGGGACAGCCAGTACCGGACGGTGGACGTGCGCGTGGTGGCGGCGACCCACCGCGACCTCGGCGCGATGGTGGCGCAGGGGACCTTCCGGGAGGACCTCTTCTACCGGCTCGCCGTGCTGCCGCTCGAGGTGCCGCCGCTGCGCGCCCGGCCCGAGGACCTCGAGCCGCTGCTCGCCTCCTTCCTGAACGGCAAGGCGATCGACGCGACGACGCTCGCCGCCCTCGAGGCCCACCGCTGGCCGGGCAACGTGCGCGAGCTGCGGACCCTGGCGCAGCGGGCGGAGCTGATGGGCTGGCGGCAGGCCCTCGAGATGCTGCGCTCCGGCCGGAGCGGCGAGGCCGGTCTGCCGCAGGTGTCGCTCGCCACCTCGTTCAAGCAGGAGCGCGAGCGCTGGCTCGACCACCTCGAGCGGGAGTACATCGCGGGGCTCATGCGCAAGCACGACCGCAACGTGACCCGCGTGGCCGAGGCGGCGGGCCTCGACCGCAGCTACGTGCACCGGCTCCTCAAGAAGCACGGCATCTGAGCCATGTCCGAGCGCATCGGCCGCTACCTCCTGTTCGACGAGTTCGCGCGCGGAGGCATGGCGACGGTCCACCTGGGGCGGCTGGACGGCCCCGTCGGCTTCCGCCGCATCGTCGCCATCAAGCGGCTGAACAAGGAGGCCGCCGAGGGCCCGGAGACGCGCCTCTCGCTGCAGGACGAGGCGCTCATCAGCTCGCGTATCATCCACCGCAACGTGGTGCAGGTGTTCGACGTGGTGGAGTCCGCCGGCAACCTCCTGCTCGTCATGGAGTACGTGCACGGGCTGTCGCTCTCGGCGCTGCTCAAGGAGGCGCGGGCGCGCCGCGAGCCGCCGCTGCCCGCCGTGGCGTGCGCGATCATCGCCGACGCGCTCGAGGGCCTGCAGGCGGCCCACGAGGCCACCGACGCCGAGGGCAAGCCGCTCGAAATCGTCCACCGCGACATGTCGCCGCAGAACATCCTGGTGGGCGCGGACGGCGTGTCGCGCGTCCTCGACTTCGGGATCGCCAAGGCGCGCGTGAAGATGCAGCACACCTCGCCCGGGCTGCTCAAGGGCAAGATCCTCTACATGGCGCCCGAGCAGATCCACGGCAAGGCCTCGCGCGCCTCCGACATCTACTCCACGGGGCTCGTGCTCTACGAGGCGCTGATCGGCAAGCGCGCCTTCGAGGATCAGCCGTCGGAGGGGGAGGCGATGGCGGCGATCATGCTGGGCAAGATCCAGCCGCTGCGCGAGCTTCGGCCCGACCTCCCGGTGCCGCTCGTCCAGATCGTCGACCGGGCGCTCTCCCGCGAGCCGGCGCAGCGCTTCGCGAGCGCGCGCGAGATGGCCGTGGCGCTGCGGGCCTGCGGCTGTGCGCCGCCGGAGGCCGTGGCCCGGTGGGTGGCCGGCCTCGCGGGGTCGACGCTGGAGGCGCGGCAGCAGGTGGTGCGCCGGGTCGAGTCCTCGAAGGACGTCGAGCCGGAAGCAGCGGCGCTGGTGCCGGCGAGGCCGGCTGGCCGGCCGCTCCGGACCACGCTCGGCGCCGGGGCCGCGCTCTTCGCGTTGGCTGGCCTGGCGGCCGCGGGCGTGCTGTGGCGGCGCGCGACGCCTCCCGCGCATGTCGCCGCGCCCGCCGCCGCGCCGGCGCCGTCGACGGCCGCACCGCCGGCAGCTCCCGAACCTCCGGCGCCAGCCGCTGCCGTCCCCCGCGTCACGGTGCCGCCGGTCGACGTCGTTCCCGCTGCCGCCCCCGGGCACCGCGCCGTCTCCAAGAGTCATCGGCGCGACCGACGGTCCAGCGCGCGACCGGATTGCGATCCGCCCTACCGGATCGACCAGAACGGCCACAAGCAGTTCAAGGCCGAGTGCTTCTGATCCGGCGAGAGCGACCGGCCGGGGAGAGGATACTTTCTCGCGGCCCCAGCCTGGGGAATAATGGCGGCGATGACCTTCTTCGCGCTCGTCGCCGCTGCGTCGTTCGTCGCCGGCCCCGGGGAGCGGGCCGTGGTCCACGCATGCATCGACTCGTCCAGCCAGGGGCAGGTGCTGCGCGATCGAGGCGACCTCATCGGCGCGCGGGCCCAGTTTCGCGCCTGCGCGGCCGACGCCTGCCCGCGCGCCATTCGCAGCGACTGCACACGCTGGCTGGCCAGCGTGGAGCAGGCCATCCCGACGCTCGTGGTGGCCGTGCGGCGCGGAGAGCTCGACGTGCCGGGCGTGAGCGTGACCGTGGACGGCGTCCCCGTGCGGGCCGACGGCCATCCGTTCGAGATCGACCCGGGGAACCACCAGCTGGAGGCGGTCAAGGACGGGGTGGCGCAGCACGAGGCCATCGTGGTCGCGGCTGGCGAGCGGAACAGGCTGCTCGTGATCCAGTGGAAGGGCGCCGCCCCCGCCCCCGCGCCCGCGCGGCTCCAGGCCGCCGCGCCTCCCGAGGTGAAAGCCGCCGCTCCGCGCCCGCAGGCATCGTCCCACGCCGACGGAGGGCCGCTGGTGCTCGGCGCGATCGGCGTCGCCGGCCTGGGGGTCTTCGCGGGCGTGGGCGCCTGGGGGCAGAACGAGCTGAACGGCATCACCAGCTCCCCGTGCGGCCAATCGAAGAGCTGCGCGCCGGGAACCACCGACGGCGTCCAGACTAAGTACGTCGTCGCGGACGTGGGCCTTGGCGTGGGAATTGCGTCTCTTGCCGCCGCGCTCGTGTGGTACGTGATCCCGATCCGGCCTGCTGCCGTTGCTCTGTCGACCGACGGTCGTTCCCTGGCGCTCTCCGGGCGCTTCTGATGCGCCGCGCGGCGCTGGCAGCGGCGCTCTGCTGCGGCCTCGCGGGCGGCTGCCTGTGCGGCAACATCCCCGACGTGAGCGCCAACTACGACGCGGGTGTCGCCACGACGGGCGGCTCGGTGGCCGGCACGTCGGCTTCCGGGGGCCGCACGAGCACGGGAACGATCGGCGGCGAGACGAGCACGGGCTCCACCGGCGGCGGCTCGAGCTCCGGCGTCTCGAGCGCCAGCTCGACGACGGGCGGCCCGGGCACGACGGGTGCCGCGATCGGTACCACCGGCTCGGGCGGCACCACCGGCTCGAGCGGTCCCGCAGGCACCACGGGTACCACGGGCACGGCCGGCGGCTCCTCCGGCTCCGGCAGCTCGAGCGGCGGAACGTCGGGCGGCACGGGCTCGTCCGGCGGCCTGCCCACCTGGACCGCCTGTCGCGCCGGCCAGCCGCTCGCGATCGACGGGAACCCCGCGCCCTGGTCGGCGGTGCCGGGCTTCTTCATGCCGTACACGGATGCCCTCATCGGTCCGTCGTACCCGGTCGCGCCCACGAGCGACGCGCAGCTCAGCGCCACGGTCAAGACGGCCTGGGACTCGACCCGCCTGTACGTCTTCGTGGAGGTGACCGACCCCACGGTCGTGGACTTCGCGAGCGCCCAGTACCTCTACGAGAACGACAGCACCGAGCTGTACGTCGACGGCACCGATTCCCGGCTCCCCGCCTACGACGCGGGCGACTACCAGCTCACCGTGAATGCGTTCGGCCAGGGAGCCGGCTTCCAGGGCAACCCGAAGACGATAGACGCCGGTCTCTGGGCCTTCGCGGCCGCGCTGACCGACGCGGGCTACGACGTGGAGTACGGCGTCCCCTGGGCGCTGATCCTGGGCAACGACGGCGGCGCGATCGGCTTCGACGTCGCCGTGAACGGCAACGACGGCGGAGGGCCCTGGCGCGAGAGCCAGCTCATGTGGAGCGGCGACGGCGGCGCGTTCTTCGATCCCCAGCAGTTCGGGCAGCTGCGCCTCGATCACGGGCTCTGCGGCGCGGACGCAGGGTAGGGCGGGCGTCGAGGGGTGCGTTCGAGCGGCCCGTCGGCGGTGAGGACTCCCGTCCACGGAGCGCGGACGGCTGGCCACGGGCTCCCGGCGCAAGCCACCGGGATCACGGACGTGCGCGGAGGCTCGCGCGCGGCACGCGAGGTGCTCTGATAGGCTGGCAGGAGGTTGCTCATGCGCAAGCTCGCCTTGGCCGTTGCCCTCTCGTCGAGCCTCTCTGCCGCCCGGGCCTGGGCGGCGCTCATCGTTCCCCCCTTCGTCGCGGACGGCGGCCACCAGAACGACGCCTTGATCCACGACGGCCTTCTCGACGCGACGCTGTACGGTGCCGACCCGACCGGCCAGACCGACTCGACCGCGGCCATCCAGGCGGCCATCGACGACGGCCGCGACTACCTGCTCACGACCTACCTGCCGGCGGGCACCTACCTGATCTCCGACACGCTGCTCGGGACCGAGAACAGCGCCACGGGCGGCTATGGCTGGTGCTACAACACGCAATCGAACCCGGGCACCGCCACGACCGACTGGGGGACCGCGCAGGCGCCCACGCTCGTCGGCCCGCCGACCGGCCCGCGTGCCGTGCTGAAGCTGGCCGACGCGAGCTCTGGCTTCGGCGATCCCACGAATCCGAAGCCGGCCATCCACTTCGTCGACCTGGGGCCGGCGAGCCAGTACGTGAACGCCACCGTGGGCGCCTACGACTGCCTCATGTACTCGGTGATCCGGGACGTGGACTTCGAGCTCGGCAACAACCCGGGCGCCATCGGCGTGCAGTTCTACTCGGCCCAGTACTCCTACATGTCGGACGTCTCCGTGGATGCGACGAACGCCTATGCCGGCATCGAAGGCGCGCCGGCCACCTCCGACTGGGTGAACCTCTCCGTCAACGGCGGTCAGTACGGCCTCCTGCTCGACAACGCGGGCACGAGCAGCCTCGTCGGGATCTCGCTGTCGAACCAGTCCGTCTCGGGCCTCTCCTACTCGGGGCTCGGCGCCACCACGCTGGTCGGCTTCCAGATCACGGAAGCGGCGGCTGCGCCGGTGGTCATCTCTCCGTGCAACGGCGTGCCGCAGATCAACGCCTTCGCGCTCGTCGACGGGACGATCACGCAGCAGAGCGGCAGCGGCCCCGCCATCGCGAACGCCTCGGCGGTGAACCTGTTCGTCCAGAACGTCTACGTGCAGACCCCGGGCACGCTCGTGCAGAGCGGGTCGGCGACGGTGGCGGGCAGCGGCGCGACCGACCTGGTCGCCGAGTATGCGTATACCGACACGGCACTGACGGGCGCGGACTATGCGCCCAACACGAGCTACGATCTCGTCAACGGCGTCATCGGGCAGCAGGGGGTCTCCAGCGTGCAGCTCGGGGCCGGTCCGCCGCCGGGCGATCTGCTGCTCCGTCACCTGCCGGGCCCCTTGCCGTGGCCGACGGACCCCGCGGCGCTGGACGTCACCTCGTTCGGGGCCGATCCCACGGGCTACGTCGATTCGACCGCGGCGATCCAGCAGGCGATCCAGGCCAGCCTCGGCCAGGGCGACGAAGTCTTCCTCCCCCGCGGCACCTACCTCGTTTCGGGGACGCTCACGCTGAACCCCAACACGCGCCTCTTCGGCATCCCGGGCCCGAAGACCACGCTCTGGGCGAGCACCTGGAACCCCCAGGGGCAATTCGTGCCCTTCGTGCAGACCGCCAACACGGCGGCCGGCAGGACCTTCGTCGGCGACGTGCAGATCGCCACGCCGAACGACGACGCGGACGGGCTCGGCCTCGCGCAGAGCTACCTGGGCGCGATCGACTGGCAGGCCGGCGCGAGCTCGATCCTCTGGCACGCGGTCGTCAACCTGACGCCGGACTGGGGCACCAATCCGGATCTGAGCTCGGCCGCCACGGACCTCGTCCACGTGGAGCAGAACGGCGGCGGTCGCTGGTACGGCCTGCAGCTCACGGCCGACTTCACGGCCACCCGCACCGAAAACCCGGCGTATCGGTTCTTGCTCGTGGACGGCACGAGCGCGCCGCTGACGCTCTACGGCCCGAACTTCGAGCACGCCAACGGCGACGATTTCGTCGAGGTCCGGAATGCCGCCAACGTGCGGGTGATGGAGACCAAGACCGAGTGCCGCACCACCTGGCTCGCGGTGGAGGGCTCGAGCAACGTCGGCCTCTACGGCCTCGGTGGCGACTGGGCCCCGGAGAACACCGGCGTCGGCCTGTCCGTCGACGCTTCCACGAACGTTCAAGCCGTGAACCTCGGCTGGTATGGATCCGAGGGGGGCACGGGGACGTCCTCGTGGTGGTACGCCTACGCCGCCGGCGGCGGCTTCGCCGATGCGGGGGTCAACTGGGACGACGGCGTCAGCCTGTTGCAGGAGGGGACCTTCGACGAGACGCACTTCCCGCACTGCGGCGACGGCTCGTGCGACGGCGCCGAGACGAGCGTCAACTGTCCGCAGGACTGCGGCGGCGGGACCACGGGCTCGGCGGCCGGCGGCACCGTGGGCTCGACGGGCGGCGGATCCACGGGTGGCGCCAGCTCCGGCGGCACGACGTCGGGCGGCACCTCCAGCGGCGGCAACGTCTGGACGGCTTGCCGGGCACCGAAGGCCTTCGCGATCGGCGGCGACCTCTCCGCCTGGTCCGGGGTTCCGAGCTTCCTGCTCCCACACACGGACGCCGTCGTCGCGCCCACGTCGCCCGTCGCGCCCGCGAGCGACGCGCAGCTCAGCGCGACCGTCCAGACCGCCTGGGACGCGACGGCCCTGTACGTGCTCGTGCAGGTGACCGACCCGACGGTCGTCGACTTTCCCGACGCGAGCTACCCCTACGAGAACGACAGCGTCGAGCTGTACGTCGACGGCACCGATTCGCGGCTCGCGGCCTACGATGCAGGGGACTACCAGCTCACGGTGACGGCCTTCGGTGAGGCGGCCGCCTACCAGGACGGTCCGAGCCTGGGCAGCGCCGGCTTCAGCTACGCGGCGGTCCGCACCGGCGGGGGCTACGCGGTGGAGTACGGCGTGCCGTGGGCGCTGCTCGTGGGGAACGACGCCGGCACGGTGGGCTTCGACGTGGCCGTCAACGGCAACGACGGCGGCGGCCCCTGGCGCGAGAGCCAGCTCATGTGGAGCGGCGACGGCGGCGCCTACCGCGATCCGCAGCAGTTCGGGCGGCTCGTCCTGGGCGGCGAGGTTTGTGGTGTCGCGGGCGGCACCGGCGGCGGCAGCAACGGTGGCGGGAGCACCGGTGCCGTCTCCACGACCGGGGGAGCCGGAAGCTCGACCGGCCGCGGAGGCTCGGGCGGGGGTACGGGCACGTCGACGTCCGGCGGCGGGGCCTCCACCGGAAGCGGCAGCGCGACCGCGGCGCCCAGCGGGGGCTGCAGCTGCGGCGGCTCCGGCGGCCTCGACGGGACCCTGCTCGCCGCGCTCTCGCTCGCGGGGCTCCTCGGGCGGCGGCGTCGAGCGCTCCGCGCGGGACGCCCTTGATTCGGGCGCCACGCCGAACCGGAACACCGTCTCCGGAGTGAAGCCGCCGCAGAGCGGGTCGACGACCGGGGAGGTGGCGGGCGCCACTCTCAGGCCGCCGGTCGTGCGGGCGGCGGCGCCGCGCCTGCCGGTGCGTCCGGGGAACGCTCGCGAACGAAGGCGCCCAGCTCGGCGATCGCCCGCCGCGCCTCGGGGACGAAATCGAACAGGTGAAAGACGTGCCAGAGTCCGTCCCACACCTTCATGGTCGCGTCGACGCCGGCGGCGCGCGCACGCTCGACGAACCGCCGGTTGTCGTCGAGGAGCAGCTCCTCGCTGCCCACGTGCAGCAAGAGCGGCGGCAGGCCTCGCAGGTCGCCCAGGGCCGGCGAGACGCGGGGCAAGCTCGGGTCGGCCGTGCCCAGGTACCAGGCGGGCACCTCGAAGAGGAAGCGCGGGTCGAGGAAGGCCTCCCGCCGCAGCGCCGCCGGCTCGATCGGGAACGTGAAGTCGGTCACGGGGGCGATGGTGAGCACCGCCGCCGGCAGGGGGTCGCCCGCCTCGCGCAGGGTGAGGAGCGTCGCCAGCGCCAGGTTGCCGCCGGCGGAATCGCCGGCGATCGCGATCCGCCCGGGTGAGAAGCCCTCGCCCAGCAACCAGCGGTAGCTGGCGACGCAATCGTCGAGCGCGGCGGGGAAGGGGTGCTCCGGCGCGAGTCGATACCGCGGCAACAGGGTCCGCGCCCCGGCCGCGCGGGCGATCCCGTGCGCCAGCCGGCCGTGCGTCTCTGGCGAGCAGATGGCGAAGCCGCCGCCGTGCAGGTAGAGCAGCACGCGGTCGCTCGCGCCCGGCGGCTCGATGGAGAGGGCGGGTACCCCGCCTGCCTGCACCTCCTTCACCGTGGCCGAAGCGGGCAGGCGCGGGGTCCGCTCGCGGCGGCGCATCCTGGCCACGTCCGCCCCGAAGAACCAGCGGCGCAGGACGTGGCGAACGACGAAGCGGGTCAGGCGCGCCACGAGGCTCATGCCGGGTCCGGCACGAGCACAACCTTGCCCACGTTGGCGCGGCTCTCGATGCGCCCGTGCGCCTCGGCCACGCGGGAGAAGGGAAAGACCTGATCGACGTGCGGGCGGATCGCGCCCTCGTCGAGCAGCCGCACCAGCGTGTCGAGGCCGCTGCGAATCACCTCGCCCTCGCCGAACAGGTGGCCGAGGTTCAACCCCATCACCGCGTGGTTGTCGCCCATGAGCGTCATGGGGCGGAAGGCCGGCTGCTGCAGCACCTGCGAGGCGGCGAGCAGCAGGCTGCGCTTTCCCGGCTTGGCCACGTTGGCGACCCCGTAGATCATGAGCCGCCCGAGCGGGGCGAGCAGCCGGTAGTTCTTGCGCCAGTTGCGGCCGCCCATGGGGTCGAGGATCAAGTGCACGCCCTTGCCGTCGGTGAGCCGGGACACCTCCGCCTCGAAGTCCTGCGTGCGGTAGTCGATCGGGTGGTGCACGCCCTGCTCGCGCAGGAAAGCGTGCTTGCCCGCCGAGGCCGTGCCGAAGATCGTGATGCCGGAGACGCGCCGCGCGAGCTGGATGGCCGCGAGGCCCACGCCCCCCGCGGCCATGTGGATCAGCACGCGCTCGCCCTCACGCAGGCGCCCGTAATCCGAGACCAGGAGGACGGCGGTGGCGTAGACGACCGGCACCGCGGCGGCCTCCTCGAACGACAGCTTCTCGGCCATGCGGCGCACGAACGCGGCGCCGGTGCAGACGAGCGACGCGTGGCCGCCGAAGTGACAGAGCGCCCAGACGCGGTCCCCCGGCGCGAAGCCAGCGACGCCTTCGCCGAGCGCGTCGACCGTGCCCGCGACTTCGTAGCCCACGACGCAGGGCGGCTTGGGCGCGTCCGGGTAGAGGCCCTGCCGCGCGCTCACCTCCGCGAAGTTGAGGCCGGCGGCCCGGACCGCGATGCGGACCTCGCCGGCGCGAGGCGTGGGATCCGGCAGCTCGCGGACCGCGAGCACGCTCGAATCGCCGTGACGGGGGATGACGATGGCTTTCAAGGGTGGCCTCCCGGGCGGTACTCTACCATCGTGAGGGTCTGCCTCGCGGCAGTTCTGCTGGCGGCGTGCTCGTCGAGCCTCGGGCCGGATTCGGGAGTCCCCGTCCGGGACGCGGGTGCCCGGGGGACCTCGTGCAGTGGCCCGCGCTGCGGCGACTGCGCGGGCGGACAGTGCGGAAGCAGCGGCGGGTCTTCGGGCGGCGACGGGGGTGCTGCGGCTCCAGACGGGGGCGCCGCGGACGGGGGCGACGGGGGAGGGGGCGACGCCGGCTCGGCCGATGACGCGGGCCGCGACGCCGGAGGGGCGACTTGCAGCCAGCCTCCGTGCGTCGACTCGGTCGGCGGCGTGCTGACGCCGGAGGGCCTCGCGGTCGACCCGGTGGGGAACGTGCTCGTCGCCAATGCCGACGAGGAGGACATCGTCTCGATCGCTCCGGGCGGCGCCATTTCCCCCTTTGCGGGAAGCGGGGTCCAAGGGTGGCTGGACGGGCCGGCGGCCACCGCGGAGTTCGACGGTCCCTGCGCGCTGGCGCTCGACGATGCCGGGAACCTCTACGTGGCCGACCGGGACGGCAGCCGCATCCGCCGCATCGCGCCAGGCGGGGACACCACCACCGTGGCGGGCAACGGCGACGCAGGTTGGGCGGACGGCACGGGCGGTCCCGACGGCACCGCCCGATTCTCGGCGCCGCGCGCCGTGGCCGTCGACGCTTCCGGCAATCTCTACGTGGCGGACGCTCAGAACAACCGGATCCGCAAGATCGCCCCCGACGGCTCGACCACGACGCTCGCGGGCAACGGCGTCGCGGGCTGGGCGGACGGACCGGGCGACGTCGCGGAATTCCAGCTGCCGTCGGGCATCGCGGTCGACGCGGCCGGCAACGTCTACGTCGGCGACTCCCGCAACAACCGCATTCGCGAGATCGGGCCCGACGGGACGACCACGACCCTCGCAGGCAACGGCGACGCCGGCTGGATCGACGGGAGCGGCGCGGTGGTCGAGCTGTCGCAGCCGCAGGGCCTGGCCATCGACGGCGCGGGCAACGTCTTCGTCGCGGATCTCGAGAACGGCGTGGTGCGCGAGGTGGCGCCGGATGGAACCACCACGACCCTCGCGGGTACCTTCCGCGAGCCCGAGGACGTCGCGCTCGACGCCCGGGGTGACGTGTACGTGGCCGACACCGGCAACGGGGCGGTCGACGTCATCCGGCGCTGACGCCCGCTCGCGGCGAGCCGCGACTCCGTAGTACGAAGGAAGCATGAAGCGCGCCGGTCTCGCCCTCGCCGCCCTCGTGGCGGCCGCACCAGCCGCCGCCTCCATCGCCCGGGCCCTTTCGCTCGACGACCTGGCCGCGCGCGCGGAGGTCGTCGTTCTCGGGCGAGTCACGGCGCAGGCGCCTCGGTGGACCCCCGATCACCGGCGCATCGTCACCCGCGTCACCGTCCGGGTCGAGGAGCTCTGGAAGGGGAGCGCGGGTGCGACGATCACGGTGTTGCGACCCGGCGGCGAGCTCGACGGTCTCGGGCAGGTCGTGCTGGGCGAGGCGCGCTTCGCCGTGGGGGAGCTGGTGGTGCTGTTCCTGGTCAAGCGCGGCGATTTCTACCGCGTGGTCGGAATGTCCCAGGGTGCGTTCCGCGTCGAGGGCGGCACGGCCACGCAGGATCTCCGTGAGCTGGCGCTCGTGCGCGCGTCGCCCGACGGCCCACGGATCGGCGCGCACGGTGAAGGCGCTCTACCGCCCATGGCGCTCGGCGATCTCGAGGCGCGCGTCGCCGCCGCGGCCCACTGAGCTCGTCAGGCGCTGATCGCGCTCTCCTCGCGCGCGCGGTGAACGACGTTGCGGCCGCCGCGCTTGCCCAGGTACATGGCCTCGTCGGCGAGCTTGAGGAGCGCCTCCTTGTCGAGGGCGTCGTCGGGGCAGGTGGCGACGCCGACGCACACCGTGACGTGGAGGTTCAGTCCCTCGCGGGCCAGGAAGCGGTGCTCCTCGATCGTGCGCCGGATGCGCTCGGCAACCACGCGCGCTCCCTCCGGGCCCGTCCCCGGAAGCACCACGGTGTATTCGTCTCCGCCGTAGCGGGCCACGACGTCGCCGTCGCGGACGCAGCCCCGCAGCACGCGGCCCACCTCGACGAGCAGGGCCGAGCCCCGGGGATGTCCGTGCTCGTCGTTGATGCGCTTGAAGTAGTCGACGTCGAGGAAGAGGAGCGAGAAGGGCGCCGGCGCGCGGCCTTCGCTGGCCGACAGCGTCAGCCGATCGAGCGTCAGGTGGAGGTAGCGGTGGTTGTGCAGGTGGGTCAGGTCGTCGACGAAGGCGAGGTCCTTCACCTCCGCGTAGCGCGAGGAATTCTCCAGGGCGAGCCCCACGTGCCGGCCCAGGTACTCGCAGGCGCGCAGCCGCTCGGAATCCGGGACGCCGTGCGGGAAGGCGAGGGCGGCGGCGGCGACGGTGCGGCCGCCGTGCGCACAGGGCACGAGCGCCAGCGGGGCGCCGCGCAGGTCGGCGGGCAGCGTCTCGGGCTCGAGGAGGCGAGACGCCGGGCCGAGGTTTGCGAGCGCGGGCGCGAGCGAGCGCAGGTAGAGCCCCTGCGCGTCCGGAGCGAGGTCGAGCTGCGCCACCAGGGCGGCCTCGCCGGCGGGTCCGAGCGTGAAGAGCGCGCCGACGCCGGCTTCCGCCTCGGCGGCCAGGGCGTACAGGGAGAGGGGCAGGAGGCGGTCGCGGTCGAGGGTGGCGGTGATGCGCTGGCAGGTCTCGAAGATCCCGACGTGCCGGCGCAGCGACGCGTTCTCGCGCAGCAGGCGGCGCGTCGCGAGGCATCGGGACACGGCCAGCTGCAGCGCCTCCATCGCCACCGGCTTGATCAGGTAGTCCTGGGCCCCGCTCTGGATGGCCCGGACGGCGGGCGCCACCTCGTCGAGCGCGGTGATGACGATCACCCCGACGTCCTGGCGGCGGCGCCGCAGCTCGGCCAGGATGCCCAGGCCGTCCATGCCCGGCATCACCAGATCCGTGACCACCACGTCGAAGCGGTGCACGGCGCAGGCGTCGAGGGCCGCTTCGCCGCTCGCGACCGTCACGACCTCGTAGCCGGCGCGCGTGAGGTAGTCGCCGTACAGACGACGAGAGAAATTCTCGTCGTCGACGAGGAGCACATGACCCTTGGTCATCGGCTGGTACGGCCTCCAATCCCCGGCCTCGTATCAATTGTACTCCAGAGGGTGCCTCCAGCAGAAGGGTGCCACCGGGGGCTGCCGCCCCCGCCCCCCCCGCTGCTGCATCCGATCTCGAGATCAGGGGCCAGGGGTCACGCGGGTTGAAGCGCGGGGCGGCGGGTCGGGTTCGGGGCCGGCCGGTCCACTCGCGGCTCGGCCTCGCCT
>Ga0335073_10003961_pt1 | contig 20664 bp, 15 predicted proteins | sample Lox_Sample_22_FD_207093 | JGI IMG/M metagenome (GOLD analysis project Ga0335073, IMG submission 207093) | Soil microbial communities from Loxahatchee National Wildlife Refuge, Florida, United States - Lox_Sample_2.2 | ecosystem: Environmental > Terrestrial > Soil > Wetlands | place: USA...
TGCCATAGGCGAAACGGTTTCCGGCTTTGTTGGTGTAGATGGCGGGTCTACTTCGACCAAGGCTGTGCTTCTGGACAAAGCGGGCGATATTTTGTGCAAAGCCTACCAGCTCTCGAACGGCAATCCGATCCAGGACACGATCGAGATGTTTGAAAAACTCCGCGAGCAGGTGGAACAGCGTGGGGCAGCACTCGAGGTTTTGGGGGTCGGCACGACCGGCTACGCCAAGGACATTCTGAAGGACGTACTTAAGGCCGACGTGGCGCTGGTGGAAACGGTCGCGCACACTGAATCGGCCTTGAAGTTCTATGAAGATCCACACGTGATCGTCGACGTGGGCGGTCAAGACATCAAGCTCATCGTGCTGAAAGACGGCCGTGTGAAAGACTTCAAACTGAACACGCAGTGCTCGGCCGGCAATGGATACTTCCTGCAGTCGACAGCAGAAGGCTTCGGCATGAAGGTGGAAGAGTTTGCCGACATTGCATTCTCCGCGAAGTCCATGCCGTCGTTCGGTTATGGCTGCGCGGTGTTCATGCAGTCCGACATTGTGAACTTCCAACGCCAGGGCTGGCGTTCAGAAGAGATCCTCGCCGGGCTGGCAGACGTTTTGCCCAAGAATGTATTTCTCTACGTCGCGAGCATTCCGAACCTCGCATCGCTTGGCACGCGCTTCGTGCTACAAGGCGGCACGCAAAATAATCTTGCTGTCGTCAAGGCTGAAGTCGACTTTATCCGGTCGAGCTTCCGCGCCAATGGCAAAGAGCCCGAGATCATTGTGCACGAACACTGCGGCGAATCAGGCGCAATCGGCGCGGCGCAGGAGGCTCTGCGGTTGTGGCGCAAAGGCAAGCAGACGACCTTCATCGGACTGGATGCGGTGCGCAATATCCGTTATCGCACGACCCGCAACGAAGACACGCGCTGCTATTTTTGCAAGAACAATTGCCTGCGCACGTTTATTGATGTGGATGTAACGGGCAGCAGCTCGCAGGAACTGGTCGCTGTGACTCCTGCAGAAGACCGGGCCGCGACGGCGGAAGAGGTTGCCGTAGCGGTGGCTAATCTTCCCAGCCTTGAGCAGATCGAAGCTAATCTTCCTGCTGCGTCCCATGGCTCGTCGTGCAGCACCGGTCACGACCATGAGCACGCCGGCGGGGGATGCGGATGCAGCTCTTCGTCGACGACGTCGTTCCGCGCGAAGATAGACCCACTGATTCAGATCCAGGCTGCGCCGGGCGCGAAGAAACCGGTCGAGGCTCCCAAGCCTACGGGAGAGTTCCAGCCGCGCAAGAGCAAGGTGCCGCTGCGCGTCGGCGAGCAGCGGCTCATCATCGCCACGTGTGAAAAGGGCACCGTGGAAGACCTGAGCGACATGAAGGACATCAAGGCCGACATCGATAAGATCAAAGGCGCGAACCCGAACTTTGTGGATATCGCGGCGCGTGATGTCTTCAGGCATCGCGAAGTGAGCTATGTCGCGGACGCAGCCCCGAGCACGAAGGGCATCTTCGTCTCAAAGGCAACAAAGGAACGCGCTGGGCTGATGGCACGGCGCAAGGAATTCCGCGTTGGCATTCCGCGGCTTCTGAACACGTACACCTATGCGCCGCTCTTCAACGCGTACTTCGCCGCCCTCGGGATGCAGGCGGAGAATATCGTCTACTCCGACTACACGACGCCAGACTTGTATCGAGCCGGAGCGAGCAGGGGCGCGGTTGATCCATGTTATCCGTCGAAGATTGGCATCGCGCATGTGTACAACCTGCTGGCCGTGAAGCACAGCAAAAAACCTCTCCATGCCATCTGGTTCCCGATGTACGACGTATTGCACACGCCACTGGTGAACCTGACTGGCTCCAATGCCTGCCCCACTGTGACCGCAACACCGAACGCAGTGAAGGCCGCCTTTACCAAGGAGAGTGACCTGTTTGCGGAGAATGGTATTCAGTACCTCGACCCGATTTTGAACCTGCAGGACCGCACGATCTGCGCCGAGCAGATGTATCGGGCATGGTCGCCGGTGCTCGGGCTCTCGCGCGAAGAAAATGACCGGGCAATCGAGGTGGGCTTTCAGGCGCTTGACGCTTATGAGAACGAGATTCGCCGGCAGGCGCGCGAGACACTGGATCAGTTGGAGCGCGAAGATCGCATCGGCATCGTAATGCTGGGCCGCGTCTATCATCATGATCCGGGCCTCAACCACGAGATCATGGAGGAGTTCCAGAAGTTGGGCTATCCGGTGTTCTCGCAGAGCACGCTACCGCTAGACGAAGACCTCCTGGAGCGGCTCTTTGGCGAGGAAGTGCGCGCCGGCCTCATCACGCACCCGCTCGACATCAGCGACGTGTGGAAGAATCGCTATTCCACCAGCACGAATCACAAGGTGTGGGCGGCCAAGTTCACGGCGCGGCATCCCAATCTCGTGGCGTTGGAGGTTTCGAGCTTCAAATGCGGGCATGATGCGCCGATCTATGGAGTCATCGAGGCCATCATTGAGCAGTCGGGTACGCCGTACTTCTCTTTCAAGGATCTGGATGAGAACAAGCCCACAGGCTCGATTCGCATTCGCGTGGAGACCATCGATTACTTCCTGCGCCGCTACCGCGAAGACATCATCGAGCGGAAGCGGAAAGAAAATGATATCGAAGCGCGGCTGGCTGAGTTTGAGCGCGGTCTCAGGAGTAAAGAAGAGGACGATGAGCTCTCACTCGTTCGCGCTTGATGGCGCACCAGTCAATATGCAAGCGCCGCACCCGCTTCAGAGCCGCGGACGCCGATTGAGACGGGCGTCTGTGACTCTTCTGGTTGCACTGCTGGGCGTGACAACCGCTCTCGCTGAGAAAGCAGAGAATCAGCCTGACGACGCTGCGAACCAGATCGTCCGGCGGATGGTGGAGCGCAACGAGATTCGTGCACAGCATCTACAGTACTGCTTCTCGCGGCGGCATTACCACGTCGAGTATCACGGTTTCGGGCGCTCGATGGATGCAAGCATGGATGTGGAGGCCACGTACAACGCCGCATCCGGCAAGACATTCCGCGTGGTCCAACAGTCGGGGTCGCATGTTCTGCTGGATCACGTCCTGAAGAGGCTACTCGACACCGAACGGGACGACTCGCATAGCCACGATGCGGCACTGACACCACAGAACTACCGGTTCCGCTTGGCCGGCAATACCTTGGAGGATGGGCGTCCGCTTTACGTGCTGGAAGTGGACCCTCGCGTCAAGAAGAAGCTGCTCTATCGCGGCAAGATTTGGGTGGACGCGCAAGATTACGCGGTAGTGCGGGTTGAGGCACAGCCAGCAGAGAATCCCTCGTTCTGGATCAAGAGCACCGAGATCCACCAGTTCTATGCAAAGACCGGGGAATTCTGGCTTCCGGAACAGAACCAGAGCCAGACGAAGGTCCGGCTCGGCGGCACAGCCACGTTAACGATCGACTACGGAAACTATCAGTTCCAGCCGCCGGGCAGCCAGTCTTCCTCGCTGAGCGCGGTAGCGTCAACTCAGTAGCGACGCATCTCGGGTCCGCATCGTGGCCTTGGATACAAGCGACTGAGTCTCCACATCACTCAGCGCAGTGAGCAGTTGCCGACCCGCCTTATTCCGGGACAAAGAGCAACGAGACAGGCGCTGGGCAGTCCACCATCTGATTTGCCAGCCTAAGATGGCCGTTGGAGGAATCGATCTTGAAGACAACAATATTGTTCGATTCCTGGTTGGCGGCGAGCAGATATCGGCCTGTCGGATCGATTACGAAGTTACGCGGGGTCTTCCCCTGCGTGGGCGTGATCTGGCCTTTCGTGAGCAAGCCTGTCTTGGCGTTAATTTGGAACTCGGTGATACTGTCGTGTCCCCGATTCGACGCATAGAGAAAACGGCCTGACTTGCCCACCTCGATCTCAGCAGAATTATCTTCTCCGGAGAACCCTGCGGGCAGGGTCGAGATCGTCTGGATTGCGGTCAGTTTTCCGCTGGGTTTGTCATACGAAAACGCTACAACACTCGAACCCATCTCGCACAGCACATAGGCGAACCGTGCGCCCGCCCCAAAGACAAGGTGCCGCGGCCCCAACCCTGCTTTGACTGAGACATAGGCAGGAGTATTCGGCGCGAAGGTGCGCTTCTCCGCATCGATCCGGTAGATCATGATGCGATCGAGACCCAGATCGGGCACAAACAGAAAGCGATTGTCGGGCGAGATGACAACAGCGTGGGCGTGAGGCCCTTCCTGCCGTTGCGGATTGACGCTGGAGCCTCTGTGCTGATCGAAGCCGGTCATTGCGCCGATGCTGCCGTCATTCTGAACGGCGAATGAAGCCACGTTCCCGCTGCCGTAGTTGGCAACGAAAAGGATCTTCCCCGTGCGGTCGAGTGCGAGATGGCATGGCCCGCCGCCTCCCGAAGAGACTTTGTTGAGGAATTTGAGTGCGCCGTCTTTCGGATCAATGGCAAAGCTGCTGATAGAACCGTTTACTTTATAGGCGTCTGGTCCCGGCTCGCTCATTTCGTTCACAACATACAGATGGCGATTTGCCGGATCGGCAACGACGAACGACGGATTCGATGTCTCTGCCGCGAGACCCATCGGGGTAAGCCGGCCCTGGACTTCATCGAAACGGTAGGCGTAGATGCCCTTACTGTTGGGTCCCGTGTATGTGCCTGCGTAGACAAAATAGTTTCGCGCGTGCTGTGCGGTCTGTGGCGCGGGATCTGCACTGCGGGCAATTGTTGCCGAACCGGCAAGAACGCTTACACAAAGTATCGTGGACCAGGGCGTCAGACGTTTTAGTGCGACGGGCCAACCGCTGTCCGGCATGCATGCTCCTCCGTGAATTCATTACTTTAGCATGGCGGACCTTGCGCCGAGCGGTGGAGGAGCGCGGACGAAATTGGTATCACCCGCGCTCCGCATCGACATTTCGCAGGCATTGCTCGAGTATGACGATCAGATCGTCAATCGCCGGCGGCTGAATCCTATGCCACAGCTTCGCTTCAATTCCTCGCACGATCCGGTCTGCGGTATCCACCAGATGCTCGCCTTGGGGAGTGAGTGTCGCCGTAATGATGCGGTCATTGACGCTGTCTTTGCTGCGCATGATCCAGCCTGCTTCTTCGGCCCGCTGAATCAGTGCCTGCGTAGTCTGCGGAGTTACGTCGCATTCGCGAGATAACTGGGCCCCCGAGCTGCCTGGTACATTGCGGATCGCCCACAGCAGGCGGATCTGGGCGATTGTTGCGCCGTACGGCCGCAACTCTTCATCAAGAACGGCCTGGAAGTGCGCCACGATGCGCTTCATCAGCTTTTCGGCACGCCGCTGCTTCTGATGAAAATCCGTGGATGTGCGCTTCCCCATATCAGTCTCCTGATATTATATCAGGAGACTGATATGACAGCCGAAGTAAACTCCCTTCCTCACTGGAAGCCGACACACAATCCGTGGGCCGTGGCCCTCACGGTCACACTGGCGACATTTATGGAGGTCCTTGACACTTCCATTGCCAATGTGGCGCTGCCGCATATGGCCGGTTCGCTCGGTGCGAGCCAGGATGAAGCCACCTGGGTGCTCACAAGCTACCTGGTGGCGAGCGCGGTTGTTCTTCCCATCTCGGGCTGGCTTGCGAACCGCTTCGGACGGAAGCGCTTCTACATGACCTGCGTTGCGATGTTCACAATCTGTTCGGTGCTTTGCGGGCTGGCTCCGACGCTCCAGTTTCTCATCCTCGCGCGCGTACTACAGGGGCTGGGTGGAGGAGGCCTGGCGCCGAGCGAGCAGGCGATCCTGGCCGACACTTTTCCCCTTGAAAAGCGTGGACAGGCGTTCGCAGTGTATGGAATGGCCGTTGTCTTCGCACCGGCGATCGGGCCGACGCTGGGCGGCTGGATCACCGACAATTTCAACTGGCACTGGATCTTCTTCATCAATCTGCCCGTAGGTATCCTGTCGCTGTTCCTGTCCAATCGTATTGTGGAAGATCCGCCGCATCTGGTCGCCCGCAAAGAGGCCTCGAAGCATCTCAAGGTCGACTTCATGGGCCTCGGGCTCGTGGGCCTGGGAGTCGGGCTTCTCGAATTTACGCTCGACAAAGGACAGGAGAAGGACTGGTTCAGCGACATCGGCATTCGCACTTCATTCATCGCTGCCATTGTGCTGCTGATCTGGTTCGTCTACTGGGAGTGGCAGCATCCTGATCCGATCGTCGATATCAGGCTGCTGAAGAACCGCAATTTCGGCACCGCGGTGTTTCTCCAGCTTGTATTAGGAATGGTCCTCTTCGGATCAACGGTTTTAATCCCGCAGTATCTGCAAACGCTGCGGGGATACACGGCAGAACGAGCCGGCATGGTGCTTTCGCCAGCGGGTTTCGTGCTGATGTTCATGATGATGGTTGCCGGCAGGGTAGTCGGCAAAGTAGATGCGAGATGGATGGCGGCTTTCGGCTACTTTATGACCGCATGCGGCGTCTACAATCTCACCCGGCTCGACTTGACCACGTCCTACGGCGCGGCGACCGAGTGGCGCATCCTTCAGATGATGTCGCTGCCCTTCATCTTCATTCCCATCAGCACGCTTAATTATGTTGGGGTCCCGATTGAAAAAAACAATCAAATCTCCAGTCTGTCCAACTTCGCGCGGAATATCGGCGGCAGCGCCGGAACGGCTCTTCTCACAACCTTCATCGCTCGAACATCACAGGCCCATCAGCAGACCCTCGGAGCCAATGTTGTGGTCAACACCGTCAACTACCATCTCTACATGGATCGCATTCAGGGCATCCTCATAACGCAAGGAATGCCGACCCTGCAGGCCGCGCAGACAGCAATCGGGCAAGCATATCGCGAGATGCAGCTTCAGGCGACGATGCTCAGCTACCAAAATGCCTTTGTAGTCCTATCCGTGCTCCTGTTCTGTCTTGTGCCGCTACCGTTCCTGATGCGCCTACCCAGAAAGCGCGAGAAGCCATCCGCTGAGGCAATGGGGCACTAGGTTCGTCAACTGCGCTCAATTGGGTCTACCGTTTGCATTATGGCACTCGAGAGATTTGCGCCCTTTCCATCTAGTGTGCAGTCGGCGGCGTGGGAATTTCTGGGCTCATTCTCCAGCTCATTCAGGAAATTGGACGTCCTCGAAGAAACGATACGTACTCAGGTCAGAGGGAGGCGCAAAGAAGCAGGCGACTTTCATCACCTTGTCGCCGGAGTTTTGCAGCATGTGGATGCTGCCTTGCGGAAAGAGCACCGCGGACCCTTCGCCGACCGACCCGACCTCGCCGTCAATCATCACTCGGCCCGATCCCTGGACAATATAGATGACCTCTTCTCCATTTGGATGCGAGTGCGCAGGCCGCACCGTTTGCCCCGGTTGCACCTGGATGACGCACATGGTGCAGTGCTGCGCGTTCGTATTCTCATTTGTCACCACCCACCGAAGACGACGGCCGGGAAGGTCGAGTGCTTCGATGCTGTTTTCATCAATGATGGGAAGCTTCATGTTCTCTCGTGCCTTTCCGATGGGATGACATAGTTACTGTGATGAGACAATGCCGCGCTCAATAGCGCCGGCAATTGCCTCCGGCGAGAGGCCAAACGCGGCGATCAGCTCTTCATAGGTTGCCGAATGGATGAACTGCGGCTCGCCGGCTGCTGTGAGTGTGTTGATCGTCAGAACGCGCTTCAGTACATCTGCGCCCACAGACTGCCGGTTGCGATAAAGCACTTTGAGAAAGCTCTGCCACAGGTATCCATTATTCTGCTCTGCAAAGATGAGAAGCTTGCCGGATGCGCACAGCTCCATCAGCAGTTTTCCGTCTACTGAAGGCATGTCGACCACGCCGGCTTCGATTCCGCGGCTTGAGCAGATGGCGGCAGCAGCCAGAGCCTCGTGCACGCCGCGGCCGCTGCTGATGATCACGGCTTCTTCTTCGTCCTTTGCGCGCAGTCTGTAGCCCTCACCAAAGGAGAACTCGTAGTCGCTACCATACAGCACGCCGGATTCAGTGCGCATCACCCGCAGGTAAACCAGCCCGCGATTGCCCTCCATGATCCACTTCATGATGGAAAGCATTTGCCGGGGACAAGAGACGTCAATGATCTTGAGCTGGCCGACGGCGTCGAAGGTCGTAATGTCGTCGTTCCCCATGTGCGTGGCGCCGTTGGTGCGCGTCTCGAAGTTCGCCGCTGTCGCCAGAAAGGTCAGATCGAGGCCATGACCTTCACTCAGCCATCCAGAGGAGGCTTCGATCGCCTCAATGCGCTCCTGCTGGCCTACCGCGATGCGCCGTAACACCTGCCAGTTGAAGAAAGGACAGAAGGTGCTGACCCAGACGTTATTGCCGAGGGCAGCAAAAGCCTCGCCGATAAGCATCATATTTGCTTCGGCAACGCCAACGTTGAGCGCACGGCGCTGATCGACGGCGGCAACGCCTGCCTCAAGGCCGCTGGTCGTGCCCAGATCGGAGTCAATCGAAACAACGCGGCTGTCGCGCGCGAAGACGTTCATGGCGGATGAAACGATCTGCGCAGCGCTGTAGGATTTTTGGGGATCAATCTTTGGGAGACGCTCTGCGTCATAGCGGATGCGCTTATCGCGTTTTGGAGCGCGCCGCGTGAGCACTGGCCCGACTACCGAACGCACGCTCTTCCATTCGCCGCCCAATGCATCAATCTCAAGGTGCATCTCGCGGGCAGACTCGAGCAGCAGTTGCTGAATCCCGGATGCTTCGGGATTCGCACTCAGTCCCTCCACAAAATCGATCGCTTCCGCGATACGTGCCCGGCGGCGCTCCTGCTGAAGCTCGATCTCTTGCATAACCAGAGCAGCCGAAGTTGTGACCTTGTGCTTGTTGAAGAAATCAGAAAAGGCGCCATACCCTTTCGTGGTGCGGCAGACAATCGCCATCGGCTTGCCGTTGCGCGGGCCGAACCTGAACCGCTCGAGAGCGGCCAGCACACCCTCGAACTGCGTCGCATCCACATCGCACGCTTCCCAGCCGAAGGAACGAAACACCTCGCTAAGCTCCGGCATGGGGAAGATCGTTTTCGTATGAATATCCAATTGACCGTGGTTGCGGTCGACGAGCACGCAGAGATTATCCAGATGGTTCTGGCCCGCGTACATCACGGCCTCCCACACGGTACCTTCCTGCAACTCGCCGTCACCCACCATGCAGTAAGAATCAAAGCGAGGGCTTATACGGCCGGCGATGGCGAAGCCTTGCGCCACACCGATTCCCTGCCCCATGGGACCGGTTGCGATCTGAACACCGGGAAGAATCGGGCCGGGATGGCCGTTGAGAATGCTCACGTGCGACCGTGAGTTTCTCAGCACGCTCCTGTCGAAGTAGCCAAGGTCCGCGTAAATAGAGGCCAGGGTGGCGACCGCGTGCCCCTTGCTCAAAGTGAAGATATCTTGTCCGGCCCGCGTTGGATCTTCGATGTCCAAGCGGAGAAAGCCACCATAGAAAAGCGTGACCAGCGGAATCGTCGCCGAAAAAGCACCTCCGGCATGTACGCCCTGATCCACAGCATCGCGGCTTTGCTCGATGGTGAGAATACGAATGTCGGAATCTTTGATGGCCAGCAGCTTGAGCAGGCCCTGACGCAGCATTTCTTCAGAATGCAGGAAGACGTCGCGCCCGCATGACTGGCGGAGCAATGAACTGGCTGTTGAGTCTTTCATTGTGCGAGTCCTCTGGGGTAGACTTTGCGCAATTCAATATGCGTATTATGCAATGCCGATTGCATCGGTGTACTACACTATATGCGCTGCGATTTAGAAACGTCAAACCTTCACTTGAGCAACCCCTATTCGATCGGCGCACGCCGCCCAGGCTGCGCGTAAGCACGGAATCGTCAGCTGCGGCACAGGATCATACAAACATGAAAATTGCCATCATTGGAGGAACCGGCCACATCGGCAGCTATCTCACCCCGCTGCTGGTTGAGGCGGGCCACGAGGTCACGTGCATCAGCCGGAACCAACGAAAGCCGTATCGCGAGCATGCGGCGTGGGGCGTCGTCACGTATCTCACGCTGGACCGCGTTGCCGAAGAACAGAGCGGCACTTTTGGAGAACGCATCGCCCGGCTCGAAGCCGAAGCCTTGATCGATCTCACCTGTTTTTACCCGCAGAGCGCCGAACATCTTGCGAATGCGCTCCGCGGGCGCGTCGGCCATCTACTGCACTGTGGAACCATTTGGGTGCATGGTCCAAGCGCCGTTGTGCCTACAACTGAAGAGCAGCCGAGGCAGCCGTTCGGCGATTACGGTATCCGGAAAGCTGCCATTGAGCGCTGGCTGCTTGCGCAATGGAAGGAGACCGGGTTACCGGTCACGATTCTTCATCCCGGCCATCTCGTCGGACCTGGATGGGCGCCCATCAATCCGCAGGGTAACTTCAACCCGGAGGTGTTCGCAGCACTCCGGCGAGGCATGGAGGTTCGCATTCCCCACTTCGGCATGGAGACCGTTCATCACGTCCATGCGGAAGACGTAGCACAGGCATTCCTGTTGGCGCTCAAGCATCGAAACATCGCGCTCGGCGAGAGCTTCCATGTCGTCTCTGCGGCGGCCATCACGCTGCGCGGTTATGCGGAGCAGATGGCGGCATGGTTCCAGCAGCCCGCTCGGTTGCGGTTTGTGCCCTGGGATGAGTGGAAACTTGGAGTTTCCGCAAGAGATGCCGCAGTCACGGAAGATCACATCCGTCACTCGCCGCATTGCAGTATTCAGAAGGCGCGGTCGCTGCTGGGATATGAGTCCCGGTACACGTCACTTCAAGCGGTTCAGGAGTCGGTGGGTTGGCTGATGAAAAACGGAATCATCTCCTGACTCTGCAGGCGAGCTCGCATACTCACTGCTTCCAATGCACCATCGGCAGTCCGGGAACCGGGGCCTGGAAATACGGCAGGCGCGTACCGCGGAGAGACCCAATGTAGAGCGTGCGGAGATCTTTGCCTCCAAAGGTGACGCTGGCCATCCAGGGCGCGATGCCTTGTCCTGTAGCGAACAGCACCTGCTCATTCACGGCATTCTTCCGGAATGCGCTCTCGAGCGCTTCAACCTTACGCGGGTCGCCTTCATCGAGAAAGACGCGAATGTCTCCTTGCGGAGTCAACGCGAAGAGCTTGTCCGAATAGACCATCGTTCCCCAGAGGTTGCCGTAGATGTCGAAGGCGATGCCGTCAGGCCATGCGCCTTTCCCCAGGCTCGAAGGACCGAAGATTTCGCGGTCACCGAGTTCGCCATTCTCCAGGACGCGCAGTCGACTGATGCAGCCTCCGGTCGTCTCGGCCACATATAGATACTCCTCGCGCGCATCCATGCGGATCTCATTCGTGAAATGAAATCCTTCGGCGACGATCCGGAAGGCTCCATCGATATAGCGGGCAATATAGCCGTCTGCGAGATCAGGCCGCAGCGCGTGCATCCAGTTCTTGATGCGGGTTGAGACGGTAATCCAGATCCGGTTCTTGGAATCGCGTAGAACGAAATTCACTTTACCGATCGGCTGTCCGTCGATGTGGTCCGCGAGAACTCTCGATTCTCCCTCGCGCGTCATCACTTCCAGCCGGTCCGTGCCGAAGTTGGCGATGAGTATGTCGCCGTTGTCGGCAAAGGCGAGGCCATTGGGAAGTGTTCCCTCGAGGTAGCGCGAGGCTTCAGTGGCCGCGCCGCCAAAATGATCGGAATGCCGCTGGGTAATGGCCTGTTGACTTCCATTCGGACAGAGATGCACCACGCCTCCACGAGCATCGGCAATCCAGAGCGATTCGTCCGGCTCGGCCAGAATGCATTCCGGCCGCTGCAACCCCGTGCCGGCGTACTGCAGAGCGGATTTGTCGATTCCAAAGTCGAGGATCGGGTTTTCCATCGGCATACTGAGTTGACCGCCTTCTGAGTTGTTGCGTATCACGCAATCCTAATTGCAAAACTAGCATACGGATAGAAGCCAGAGGAAGCCCTCAGCCTCAGAAAATCTTGAAGAGAATTCCATGAATACACAGGCCGCTCATGCGCGGCCCTGCGGAAAGGAAGGAGGAGAAAACGAGAGTTATGCTTTCGGTTCGGCGGGAGCAAGATGTTCGCCGATGCGGTTTGCCACGCTGCGCACTTTCTCTGCATATTCCGGGATAGCATTCTTGGCAAAACGCGATGCCGGCGCGGAGATGCCAATTGATCCGACGATCTCATTGCCGAAGTGAATTGCGGCCGCGATACAACGGACTCCAGGCATGTACTCCGAGTCGTCGGTGGCATATCCCTGCTCGCGGATTTCTGCGCATTCCTTTGCCAGCGCTTTGATACTGGTAATCGTCGTGTTGGTGTGCTTCTGCAGAGGGCCTGGTCCGAATTGCTTGCGCAGCGAGACTTCATCGGCATCCGCCAGCAGCGCCTTGCCGTGCGCCGTGCAATAGAGCGGCACCAGTTCGCCGGTCTGCCCCGCAACCGCGATGACGTGATTGGCGTGCGCCGAATCAATGAAGAGCGCGCTTTTGCCTTCGCGGATGGCAAGGTGCGCCGTCTCGTTAATCTGGCTCGCGAGCAGTTTCAGTTCGAGGTGCGCCACCTTGATGAGCATGTTGCTCCAGTCATATTGGCGGGAGAGCATCCACATCGATGATCCGAGCACATAGTCCTTGCGCCCCGGCGGACAGGAGAGGAATCCACGCCGGCGCAACGTATGGGCCAAGCGAAACGCGCTGCTCCGGTCAACGCCGATCAGCGTCGCCAGGTCGCCCAACGAAACAGGCTGCTTCGACTGAGCAACGAACTGAAGAATCGTTAGACCACGGTCCAGGCTCTGAATCAAGGGAGCCTGAGGACTCTTCTTCGCGCGTATTGGTGCAACTCGTGTGTTCGGAATCTCCCACCCATCCTCTCTAGAGACAAGCTGCTAACACAGTCTCTACGTAGCTCGAACTCGTGGTAAGGAGCAACGATTGTTCTTTCAATTTACCATAGCGCCAACCCATGATTTGAGGTCCAATCCTTCCGTTCAGTGTGCGCCGCCGCTCGCATGCCGGCTGCTTCCAGACCGCGGCTTACCCCAAAAAATGAAGGTACCAAAACGCGTCGAAGTCACAATATCCATGGCGCCGTCCTGCTTGAGGTCGACCGCCAATACAGTGTTGCCAACGCCGCTGTCGTTATCGATCAAATGCGGTACCAGCCTGGCGCCTCCCGGAGCCTTGGGGTCGCGAACGGTCTCATACCAATAGAGGACGGGAGGACCAAATGTATAAGGATCGATACCGCTGTCCAGATGCGAGTACCACCGCTTGCCAACGAGAAAGTCCGGAATGCCATCGCCGTTGATATCGCCCACTCCGGAGCCGTGCAACTCAGAAAACGTCACGTCGCCCGCGTTTTTGGTCGAAAAATCATCCATGACCATGTGCCTGACGAACGAGATATTGCCCTGTGCGTCGCGCTTTTGCTCGAACCATGCCAACCCCCAGCCGTGAGCATTGAGTGAGGTAACCACATCGGGGAGGCCATCCCCGTTCACGTCATACACAGCCATCACGGCGCCACCCACCATGCCTCGGTTGTACTGCGCAAAGGTCTGCGGATGATACTTCCAGATCTGGTCGCCGCTGCCGGGCTTGGGATGTTCCCACCATCCGTAGGGGTTCACAATGTCCATCAAGCCGTCCCCATTGATATCGCCGGCGCCAAGGCCGTGCGCGATTGCATAGCCTCGTTCGGAGATGTTGTGTACGATCCATGGAGCGGTGGGGTTGGCAGGGTCAGGCTCCGCGTAGCGAACATATCCCTCGCTGGCAAAAACCAGCGCAGGTTTGCCGGCCCCGTCGACATCCGCCACAATCGACACCTCGCTTGTAACGTTATCAATAACGGGATACTTATCCCAGATGCGATTTTCTCCCCTGGGATTGACATACAAGTAGACGCAGTGACCCCCTCCAAACTTTACGGTGATGAGGTCGGGCCATTCGGGATGCCCCGTGAAGGCTCCAGCAAACTCCTCATGGGACTCCATTGCAAACTCATTGGTAGGATCTGTCGCCTCTCCGCGAAAGATCTCGCGGCGCTTCGTGAAATCAGGCCCGTAGTAGACAAACGGACCGGACGCGATGTCGAGGTGGCCATCATGGTTGAAGTCCGCGGCCGCCTGGCCCCAGCCATAATAGAACTCGTTCAACGTCTGCTTGCGGAAATCAGGGGAGGTGTAATTCGGATCGCGAGTCTTGAGGCTGAGATCGGCAAGGGAAATATTTTTGTATTCCACCTGACCGGTGCCACCGATATAAAGCGCGATGGGCCCGTAGCCTTCCGCCGCCAGGGAGCCGCGTTGTGGACCATCGTTCAGATTGACGCGGACGACGTTGGCGTCGAACGAGAACTCGACGCTATTCCAGTCATTCGGCCTATATTTGGTATCGGGAGGAAGGAGCGGCAAATCGGCCGGGAGCTCTCTGTGACCCATTCCCATGCGGCCTCCCGGTGTTGCCTGCGGCTTGGGCGGCCAGGGCGAAATGATACGCATAAACCCGCCGCCGCGTTGCTCCTGGGTTGCGCTGACAATCTTCCCCTGAGGGTCGATGGTCAAGTCATATCCTGCCAGATTCTCCATGTCACCGGCGGTGTCGCTGAGAGAGACATAGACGCCTCTCATGCCACCGTCCGGCGTCTTTTCCGCGCGCAACAGCAGGCCGGTCACGCAGCCGCCGCTGCACTTGTATTCGGAGTAGAAAAGAATATCCTGGTACGACTTGTCCAGAACCAGCCAGCCCCCTGCGCCCTGCCTGGGCGTGCCAACAATCTCGCCGTTTTCCGCGCGCCAATCTGCCTGACCGAAAGTGTGCCAGCCGCCCAGATTCGCACCGCTCATGGTGACGTCCGGATGAAACGATGGGCCGGAAGCGAACACCGGGATCATGTTGCCCAGGAAACATACAGCAGCCAGCAATATCCATCTTCTAGACACAGCTTCCCCCCATTTCGCGTAAAGCTCCGGCCGGCCGTTACGGATTTTCGGCCGTCGAAGTCATTGCGTATTATGCAAAACGTATTTCTCGCTTTTCAAGTCCGCAAGTTATATTAGCGCAATGCTGCAGGGAGTCAAGGAATCTGTTTTGTGGCCGCTGCCATTCGGTCCCGGGATTCTTGTTGCCGCGCCGGCCAGACAAAAGCGACGATCGCTTCGTCATCACACTAGATTTCAAAACACTGAATTTCATAAGACATTTGAAAGGCGGCACGGTGAAAATTCGATATTCGCTCTATATTCTGGCGCTCGGCTGCCTCGTGTACGCAGTCAGCGGGGCCGCACAGACCGACTGGCCGAGCTTTGGGAATGATCCCGGCGCCATGCGGTACTCTCCGTTGCAACAGATCAATACCGGGAATGTCACGCAGCTTAAGCTTGCCTGGAAGTTTGATACCGAGGTACAGAATGCCGCACCGGCGGCGCCTCCCGTTGTAAATCACGCGGCCCCTGCCCCTGCAGAGGAACCGCCGATGCAGCCCCCCGCATCTGCAAGTGGCCAGGGGCAGCCTGCACGGCGGCCGTTTCGCCTTATGCGGCTCTCCGAGTCGATTCCCCTTGTCGCGGACGGGGTGCTTTACATGTCGACCGCCTACCGGCAAATCATTGCACTGAATGCGGAGACCGGCGAGAAGATCTGGACCTATGATAGTCCCCATCCGCCTGCGCTGCGCGGTGTGAGCTATTGGCCGGGAGCTCCTGGGTTCGCACCGCAGATCGTCTATGGCACCATCGATGGCTGGCTGATCTCGCTGGATGCGAAGACGGGAAAGCCTGTACCGTCGTTCGGAGATGGCGGCATGGTGGATCTGAAGGCCGGAGTGGTCACTGACCAATATCCCAACGCACGGCTCGGCGTCACCTCGCCTCTGGCGTTTTACAAGAACTACGTCATTCCGGGCTGCTCGCCGGGCGAGCGTCCCGCGTTCGGAGCCGAATGCGACGTTCGCGCCTTCGATATGCGCACCGGCAAAGTGGTTTGGACCTTCCACACGCTGCCTCGGCCGGGCGAGCCGAACCACGACGAATGGAAAGATGGGCAGTGGGAACACCGCGCGGGCATCAATTCCTGGGGATTCATGTCGGTCGACGTCGACCGGGCGACAGTGTTTGTTCCCATCGGCACTCCCAATACCGACTTCTATGGCGGGAGCCGGACGGGGCCGAACCTGTACGGATCAAGCCTTGTTGCTCTCGACGCCAACACTGGAAAATTGAAGTGGTACTTTCAAACGGTTCATCATGACAATTGGGATTACGACAACTGCTCTGCGCCTATCCTACTGACAGTGAAGCAACATGGGAAGAATATACCCGCCGTTGCCCAGGTCACGAAGCAGGGGCTTGTCTTCATTCTGAATCGCGAGACCGGCAAGCCGATCTTTGGTGTGAAAGAAGTTCCCATCGCCAATGACAATGCGGCGCCCGGCGATTCCAACTGGCCGACTGAGCCGATGCCTGTGAAACCGCCGCCGCTGGCGCGCAACAGCTTTTCGCCCGGCGAAATTGCTACCGTGACCCCGGAACACGAGAAGTACTGCAAAGACCTTCTTGCGCTGGAAGGCGGCGCCATGACGGGCGGTCCCTTCGCGCAATATGGTCCTAAGCTGCGCGTCATCTTTCCAAGCTGGACGGGCGGCACCAACTGGGGTGGCGGCTTCTTTGACCCGAAGCTGAGCTATCTTTTCGTCGACACCAAGGATCTGGCGAACTTCAACAAGCTCGTCCCCGATGGCAAGGGTGACTACAACCGCGTCACTCCCGACAATGCGCCGCCGCGCATTGGCGACTACTTTTGGGATGGCACCAAGGGCTGGCCCTGTCAGCAGCCGCCGTGGGCACGGCTGATCGCCGTTAATGTCAACACAGGCGATATCGTATGGCAGGTCCCGCTCGGCTCGTTTGAGGAGCTCGATAAGCTCGGCGTGCCGAAGACCGGCACACCAACAACGAATGCCGGTGGCATCGCAACCGCCGGCGGGTTGATCTTCATCGGCGCCACGACTGACGGTAAGTTTCGGGCCTTTGACGAGCGCACTGGAAAAGAGTTGTGGACGGACGATCTCGGAGTCGACGTGAACTCCATTCCCATTACCTGGGAAGCTAAGAACAGCAAGCAATACCTTGCCGTCTTTGCGTCAGGAAGCGCGCATCATGGAGCCAAGTCCGGAACCCTCTATGTCTACTCGCTGCCTTGAATATCAGGAGCGGAAGGTCACTCCCTGCCGCTCCAAATAGGCCTTGCTGGTCTTCACCAGATCCAGAGGAACCAGCGAGGTTTTGCCGTCGTTGTCCAGCTCCACCATCACCATGCCGTGGAGCTTTTTCTTTTGCACAAGATTCAGGATCGCAGGAATGTCGACCTTGCCTTGCCCAAGAGGACAATATCCGGCGAGATGCGGATTTTCGCCGTTGTAATCCTTCAGGTGCATGTGTTCGATGATGGGCAAGAAGTCTTTCACCACCTGCACCGCGTCGGAACCGCCCTTGGTTAATTGCCCGATATCGGGTCCGAAGCGCACATACTTCGTGTTCACCGCCTCCAGAACTGCGTACGTTTCGTCGCGCGATTCAACGCAGGTGCCTGTGTGCTGGTGCAAAGCTGCAGTTAATCCGGCATCGCTCACCGCCTGGCAGATATCGTTCAAGGCGGCAACGATGTTCGCCTTGTTTGCTGCAAAGTCATAGCTGTCGCGATGCACGGGATTCGGCCCAATCACCGTCACGCGGCCGCCATACTTCTTCACAATGCCGGCCCAGCGGACAGCTTTTGCGACCTGGTCTTTGCGCTTGTCGGGGTCCGTGAGGTTCACGTTGCAATAGGCTGAGATCAGTGGAAGTTGGTGTGCCTGGAGAACAGCTCCCAACCCACCAGGCTGGCTCTCCCAGGTGTCGAACACATTTCCAAATGTCTCAAATCCATAAAAGCCTTCACTGCTGATATCGGTAATCGCCTGTGCGATTTCCGAATTCTGCCACGTGATGCCTGTGTGGCCCACGTGAATGTTGCGCTTTTTTGCAGCAAAGACCGGTGCCGCCGCGGCAGTAGCAACTGCTGCGGCGCCCCGCATGAACTCGCGCCGGCTGAGCATCTTCTTCAAGGACTATTCCTCCTGGATCTTCTTCAGAATGTGAGGCGCTTCTGGCTGTCTTGGATCTTCTTGAAAGGGACGCCCGTAACCGACGCCACATCCCGCCAGGTTTTGAAATCGCGATGCTGCTCGCGATACCGGACGATCAATTGCGCCTCTGCTGGCGTGAGCCCAAGCGCCCAGGCCAACTCTTCTGCGCTGGCCTTATTCACATTTATGGGGGCATGCACATCAGAGGCACTGTGCGGCGCATCCCCGAAATCTTGTGGCGAAGGGGTCTTCTGCGGCTCGGACCCGGAAGGCGCCGCCGTGCTCTTCGAATCGGGACCGAAGTTGGTCGCAAGATACTGGATCAGGGTTTCGGCATCATCGTCCGAAATGATCGCACCTCGGCCAGCCATCGTACTGAGCACATCCGCCCACTGATCCTGCGTGCGGCCAGGCTTTTTGACAATGACATTGGCGGCGTGGCAGGAAAGGCACGATTTCTTGATGATTGCTTTGCCCGGCCCATCCGGCCAGGGATAATCGTCCGCCGTATTGATGTTCGTTTGCGCAGCTGATGGCCGGAACCAAGCGATTCCAATCGTTACAATGGCGATCGTCGAATTATTCAACCGAATCATGACGATGAATCCTCAACTCAAGCTTGGTTTCCTCGTGTACCTTTTAACCGGCATTTAATCCGAGCGTTTATGCTTTGCGCTGGAGGCCTTCACGCTGGAGAGGCTGGACCGCAGACGCGCGTTTATTTGCCCACCCAGCCCCCGTCGACGTAAAAGGATTGGCCGGTAAGATAGCGCGCTTCGTCCGAGGCAAGGAAAGCGGCCACTGAGGCTATTTCGTCGGGTTGCCCAGGACGGCCCATGGAGATCTGCCCGACCACGCTGGGCAGGAGCTTGGAATCTTTCATGATCCAGTCGGTCATCGGTGTCTCGATCAGGCCCGGGTGGATGCAGTTGACGCGAATGCCCAGTGGCGAAACCTCGGCCGACACGTTGCGCGTAAGCGCTTCAATGGCGAGTTTGCTGGGAGCGTAGTGCGTACGGCCCGGAAGGACTCTGGCAGCCTGAATGGAGCCGATATTCACAATCGCTCCCTGGCGGCCCGCTGCCACGGCACGACGGCAAAACACCTGGGAACAGAGCCACCCGCCGCCGAGGTTAACCATCGTCACGTCTTTCCATTGCTGGTCGGTCATTTCAAGAAAAGGAACAATGGTTTCGACACCCGCATTGTTGACCAGAATGTCGATTCGGCCCATCTCCTGCCATGCGCGCTCGAACATCGCCTCAACCTGATCCCTGCACGCGACATTCGCCTGAATGACAATTGCTCGCCGTCCCAATGTCTGGATCTCATTGCGGAGAGCCTCTGTCTTTGCCGAGCTGTTCACGTCATTAATAATGACGTCAGCCCCTTCGGCCGCGAATGTGCGTGCGATGCCTCTGCCGATTCCCTGCGCAGCCCCTGTAACCAGTGCGACTTTATTGGCGAGCTTCATAGATCTCTCTGTTCTCCCCGGTGGGACGCGCGTCTCAATCCGCGCCTGAAGATTGGGACTAATGGATCGTCCATCCGCCGTCGACCATCAGCACGTGCCCGACGACCATATCAGCAAGATCACTGGCCAGAAACAATACCGCGCCTACGAGATCCTCGGGCTGATTCCAACGGCCACGGGGAATCATGGTTTCGGTGGCCCACTGCTTGTAGCCGGGACGTTCCAGAATATTCTTGCGCGATTCGGTCTCCGTGATGCACGGCGCCACTACGTTGACCACCACCCCATCGTGTGCCCACTCGAGCGATAACGCTCGCGATAGATGGTGCACGCCGGCCTTCGCCGCCGCGTAAACTGCGCGCTGCTTAAAGCCGACCACGCCAAAATTGGAACCGATATTGATGATTCTTCCACCACCCTGGGGAATCATGATCCTGGCGGCCGCCTGGCACGCAAAAAAAACGCTCTTGAGCGATGCGGCCATCGTCTTGTCGTACTCTTCTTCAGTCACATCGAGCGCGGGCGTCGTTCCAGTCCATCCCGCGTTGTTGACGAGGATATCGATCTTTCCGAACTTTACTTTGGCCTTTTCCATCAGCGCCTGGAGCTGCGGGACTTGGGAAACATCTGTCGGCACAATCAGCGCGTTCCGGCCCAGAGCCTGAATCTCGGAGCGCACTTGCTCGATAGCATCCATGCTGCCCACCGGATGCTTGGCCAGGACGAGATCCGCTCCCGCTTGCGCCAAGCCGAGCGCAATCGCGCGTCCGATCCCCTGAGAAGCCCCGGTAACGATGGCGACTTTCTCTTTCAATCCGAAACTCGAATAATCCATTACCGAACGCTCCCCCGAAGAACGGTGCCGACACTAGGCTGCCCTCGTCCAATGCGGCAACAACGCGCCTGTTGCATAATACGACATTACTGTTGCATAAACTGCGATATGGAGAGTAATATCCCATTCTTCAATCAGGCGTCAAGCGCTACACGTGGAATGGGGACCAGCCGGAGTGACCCCGTACAAAGTGACATTTTTGTTGCGTATTACG
>Ga0335073_10003962_pt1 | contig 20662 bp, 21 predicted proteins | sample Lox_Sample_22_FD_207093 | JGI IMG/M metagenome (GOLD analysis project Ga0335073, IMG submission 207093) | Soil microbial communities from Loxahatchee National Wildlife Refuge, Florida, United States - Lox_Sample_2.2 | ecosystem: Environmental > Terrestrial > Soil > Wetlands | place: USA...
CTTTTACAGTCTCCTTGGACTTCCTTTGAATGCGGATGAAAGGAGGATACAAACGAACTTCCGGAGATTGTATGTTTAGAAGCGCAATGACAGCTTCGGGGCTATCGCTAACGCATCCACTTTAGAACAGTCAAATGGCACCCTGATAAAGTCACCCAGCCTGAACTCCGTCCTGCCGCGGAAGCCATGTACATCAACATCAAACTCGCTCGCGAAACGCTTCTCGACCCAGTCAAACGCTTTGCATACGATCGCTTTGGTCCAAGCATGCTAGAGTGGAAGAGATGTACCACAAGGAGCGACTACATTTTGGCGGGCATAACAAGATCTGCTCCTCTCTATATCGGAAGCACTATCTTTATGGTAGCATACGGCTTCCTGGGATACTTGCAAAGCGGACAATACTGGCGTTATGTCACGGTTGCAGCGATCATGGTGTTCGAAATGTACACCGTCACACGGCCCTTCCACCCTCCGATACTCACCTACTTTATCAATCCGATCCTGAGACGTGTGACGCCACACCATCCGTACTTGCCCTTCCAAGCGCTATCTCTGGCTCGCAAAGTTTCACTATCTATCTTCATTGCCATCAACCAGCTGGCACCTCAATACAAGCCGCAAGCAGGAGCGGCGGGCTCTAAGAACGATGCAGCTGCTAATGAGCAGATCGATCGCTTAACACACTTGGGCAGGGCTTTGGATGCGGAAACAAAACGCCTCCTTGCCCTCGAGATGTCTCCGTTCCGCGATGACCACCAGATGGAAGGTCGCGCACGAGATCAACTAAAAGCGTGGCTAGTAAGAAATGAAATTCGAAATGATGCTGGTGTAAGTGCTGCAATCAAACAAGCAATACAACGGCGAAGTCAAGGGAGCGAAGAAGACGTAGTAGAAGTTACTGGCAACAGCAGATGAAAGCTTTTATTTGGTGCTGTACCATAAATAGCAAATCTATACTTCGCGAGATGAAATAGCCCCTCTGCCTTCTACCTTGCCAAGTGCTTCACGCTGGTCCTTTCCAATCTCTACTTGCGGTAGTTCCTTTAGGCCATGCCTCGTAGGCTTTGTCATGAATCCGATATCACACAGATAGGCCAAGTATCTTCCAACAATCTCTTCGTCAATCTCAAAGTTTGCTTCCTCGGTACCGTCGTCCAACTTTACACCGGCCGTGGCCGCCTTTTTTAACAAGGCCGTGGTATTGGTGTAGTCGAGTGCTGGAGACCTGCTGTCAGCAGGCAAATCACTAACGGCAAGATGGAAGAGCGGAAGCAGTGCATGTTCCTCGTAACCTTCCTCAGCAGTGAAGTTGACATAGTCTTGCAACATCATTCTCCAGCTGTCGTAGCTTGCCCTCTGCACTCCGTAGCCATACTTCGCCAAACACCGCAGATAGTCATTGAACGTCATGGCCCGCCTGGTCGCATTCAGAACCTGCACGTTGCCGCCACGGGTCACAGACGGCGGAAGAGCCGCGGCCGCAGCACAAATGCGCGCGAGGCCATCGACCGGCATAGCGTTGACGGCGTTCTCGCGGCCGAGATCCGGAAAGTAGGCCAGCTGGACGCAGCCCTTGAGGATGCGCACGAGGAAGTCGTCGGTCAGCGTCGTGCCCCTGTTGCTCTCGCCCGTGACGTAGCCGGGCCGCAGAACGTAGCCTGCGAGGCCCCTTGCGCCTGCATCGCGCATCAACCCTTCGCACACCCACTTTGTTTGGCCGTAGCCGGTTGCCAGGCCCTTGGCGCTGCCTGCGAGATCATCGGCTTCTGGGATAGGCGATTCGAGAGATTTGGCCCATGCGGTGGGGTTAGTGTAGAATTCTGTATCGACGACTGAGGTCGATGAGATGAAGATCATGCTCTTAGCTTTGCCGGTCGCTGCGAGATGGAGCAATTCAACTGTGGAAAGCACATTCGACGCGCGAAGGGAAGAGTAATCAAGTACCCAATGGACGCGTGCTCCATTGTGGATAATAACGTCGACTTCCGCAGTGAGAGAATCCCAGCCAGATTGACTAAGACCTAGTCGTGGTAAAGAGAGGTCACCGACTATTACTTGGAGGCGATCTTCTGGTGGTGCAGCGAGACCATAGGCAAGGAATGTGTTCTTTAGACGAGCAAGACCCAAAGAGGATGTGTCGGCGCGGACGTGGCAAATGACTTTGGAGAACTGTGAAGGGGTGCGAAGCAGAAGATCCAAGATATGAGAACCAAGAAAACCTGTGGCACCTGTGAGGAGAACAGTTTTCGGACCAGATGGAAGGTTACCGGATGGGAATGATGATGGAAGCTTTTTGGCAAGTGCTACTCGGTCGTTGGAGTAATATTCTGCTTGAGCCGGTGTATCTTCTTCAGCAGCATCGAGTCGTAGACCATAAGGATCTTGTAGCCGATCAACTTCTGCAGCAAACGAGCGCAATGATGGGTGTTCAAAGAGAGACCTAATTGTGATACCTGTGCCGGAGAAAGCCTTTCGAACATCAAGAAGCACATATTGAGCGATAAGACTGTGGCCACCAAGATCCCAGAAACTATCATCAGGAGTGATAGTTCGATGTGAGACAACACTTTTGACATGTTTTGCCCAGATCTTGGCCAAGGTCTTTTCGGTCTCCGAAAGAGCTGCTTGATTGTATGATGGCCTTCTCGTCGCCAAAGCAATCTCTGATGGTTCTGGAAATGGCAACGCCCGCTTATCAACTACGCGAGATGTTAGTTTCTACTAGCACCGAACTCTTCCAGATAGCATACCTTTGCCGTTCGGTGTGAGAGGCATGCGGATTAGAGGTACAAGGACTGTGGGAACAGCATAGCTTGGGAGCTTGCTCTCTAGATACTTCTTGAGCTCATATCTCAGTTGCTCAAACTGTTTGAGTAAGTTGGCCATCGAAGTATCCTCTGGACTCAGGGTTGGCTGCGGCTTGCCCTTCGCTTTCAACCAGTCCTTGAACTTTCCAATCTCAGGCACGTAATAGCTAACCAAAGTTTGCTCTTCGTCCTTATCTCTTCGAACCAGTGTCACGTTTTCTCGGACGAGGTCGTGTCGTGATAGATGAGTATCAATCTCGCCAAGTTCTATCCTGAATCCTCTAATTTTGACTTGGTCGTCATCTCGGCCCACCACTGAGACATTACCATCCTTAGAATATTTCGCTAAGTCACCTGTCTTGTACATCCGGTCGCGAATCTTAAATGTCTTTCTCCATGGTTCTTTGTCTGCGTGCTCTGCTTGAGCTTTCTCCACTTTAAGCCAATGATCGGCTGGGATGAACCAATTCGTCACAAATTTCTGCTTGTTGAGATCCGGTTGACCCACATAGCCTTCCGCAAGGCCTCCAGCTCGCACATACAGATCTCCAATTTCATCGACACCGCATTGTTTCATCTTATTCTCTCGATCAACAACAAGCAGCTGTACATCTTGCATACCGGTTCCGGCTGGAATGACGTCAGGCATCTTGTCAAGAAACGTAGGATCTGATGCTTTGCTCGGAAGTTCGTAGTAGCTGACGCTGCGTTGTGTCTCAGTTGTTCCATACATGTTGACAATGAAGAGGTTTGGTGCAAGATCTTGCAATTTGCGACAATCGCGCTTCAGTAAAAGGTCGCCAACAAAGAACACATGGTGGAAATTAGGCATTTGAGCTGTTGCTCCTCCGACCATAATTTGGCCCATGGCTGGTGTTAGATGGGAGACTGTTGCGTTTTCTCTCCGCATCCACTGCGCCAGTTTCTCGTGCATAATGTCATCCTTGGCCGGAACCAGTAAAGTCGCGCCCAGAAATAGTGGAGTGAAGACATCTCTCTGAATTGGATCATGAGCAATGCCTGAGAGCATGGTGAAGCGATCCTTTTCAGATAGACCATAGCGCTTGGACATCCAGGGAAAGTACTTTGGCAATGAGTAGTGTCGGCCAGCAACGCCCTTCGGTCTCCCTTCAGACCCAGAGGTGAATGACAAAGTCGGAGTATCGTCAGGTCCGATCATGATATCTGGACCAGCCTTCGCATCGTTTGTTGCAGATAGGAAAATATCCTTACCATTGTCAAACGCACCCGAAAGAAGAGAACCATCATCTTGGATCATGAGACCGGGGACTGTCGTCTTGAGGCTTAGTTTCGTTTTAATGAATTCCTGTACTTTAGCATCAAGATGACCTGCTTCTCTAGTCGCCTTTTCGAGGATGACGAGAGCACGGGGTTGAGAGACGTCCAAGTAGATCTGTTGCCGGTCTGGAGGGTACAGCGGATCAATCACTGAGAAGCTTTAAGGAGTTAGGACTGAGATAATATCTTAATTGTTTGGAGAAAGCGTACGCTGCTCCAGCTTTGATAATGCCCATGATAGCAATGACCTGTCACTCATCAATTAATCACTTGCATCCGGATAGAATCGGCAGACTATACCAGGTCAACACCGCGATAGGCGTAGCACTGATTCATAGTCAGTTATATGCTATCTTAATAGCGCAAAAATAGTATGTACCATCACGACTTCACCTTTCTGTATGCCATGTCGAACTAGATGATTGGCCAAAATGTTTGAAGCTTCCCATATTTGGCGATACGTGAACTCACGTCTTGGAGCAGAGCTGGAAGCAGTCTCTATAAATTGATCAGCAATGTCTCATATCTCACAACTTACCAAGGGAAGTACTACCGATGACGCAAGGTCTCTCTGGGTGCGCTTTCGCATTCTGGTCAAAGAAAGAGGTTATAGGGCCTCGATAGTCATCCCAATGGAGGTCAATGGTAGGATCGGGCAATCCGATGCCATCTTTCATATCAACAGTGCCATTCATATTGTGTAATTCCTTGGTTACATGATTTATGAAAATTTCCTGGAAATGACTCTTTCATACCTTTACCGAATCTACCCGTAACAATTTCAACATCGTGATTGAGTAGCCGAGAAAATCCCGATTCGCTAACTCCCAAACTTTTCCAATTGTCGTCAGAAGAAGTGAGCATATTTTTCCTGCAGCTCTTGAACGGTATTTCAAATGCCATACGTCGTTGAGCACTGAATATATGTGATATTATGGTTCTACAGGCGATTTTGTATGAGCCTGGCTCACTCAAGATCCTCAATCAGTTGAGGCTCCCACATACAACAGTGTACGACACCATCCATAACAGCACAGATGCATGGCACGCAATCAAGGAAATGCGCACGAGAGGTGCTCCCGCCATTGCTTTGGTGGCAGCTCTGGGTCTGGCAGTAGAACTAACAAATACAACCATCTCTTCTATACCGGAGGAATTGCAAGTTTACATCATAGAAAAATCAGATTACCTGGTTACGAGTAGACCGACGGCCGTCAATTTGGCCGATGCTGCAAAGAAACTAAAGATTGTTGTTGGAGACGCAGTTAAGATCCCTGGTGCAACTGGGGACAGTGTGAGGACTGCATATGTAAAGGCAGCAGAGAGGATGTTGGTGGATGACGTGAATGACAATGTCAATATTGGAAAGCATGGTGCGGATTGGATTGTTAAGAACACTTCCCAAGGACAATCAGGGAAAGTTAGTATGTTGACACACTGCAATACCGGGTACGAAACTCTTGGGCAATGATTACGTTTGTTTCTAATCTCCTCGTAGGTCTCTAGCCACCGCGGGTTATGGTACTGCACTGGGCGTGATAAGAGCTCTACACGAGCGTCAATCGCTCAAACATGCGTTCTGTACCGAGACAAGACCATACAATCAAGGCTCGAGGTTGACAGCCTACGAACTGGTACATGATGAGATTCCCTCAACATTGATTACCGATTCAATGGCTGCCGCTCTACTTCGATTAAGAGGTTCGACGGAAAACATCGCCGCCATTGTAGTTGGTGCTGACAGAGTGGCCGCAAATGGAGACACTGCTAATAAGATAGGCACCTATGCATTGGTAAGGATGTGGCACAAATTGGGATTTGCGTAGAGTCTAACTATGAACTCCAGGCCATTCTTGCGCGACACCATGGCGTGAAATTCCTAGTCGCAGCACCACGTACAACAATCGATCTCAGCACTCCATCTGGAGAGAGCATTGTCATCGAGGAGCGGAGAGGTATTGAGGTAGCCGTGAACTCTGGTCCTAGATTTGATGGCGTAGATTTCGACGTCAATGCGGTTGAAACTGTCAGAGTGGCGGCAGAGGGCATTGATATTTGGAATCCGGCTTTCGATGTCACTCCGGCAGAGCTGATCGACAGCATTATAACGGAGGTCGGCGTCGCGACGAAAAATGCTAAGGGTGCTTTCCACCTAGAAGACCTGTTTGTTACAGGCACTTAGATATCACTCGGAGTCAAATTTTCTTTTCAAGAGAGAGCTGTTCTTCAAGGCTCCGTAGTCTTCTTATCATTATTGCCCTCTTCTGAACTGGTCGTACTGCCTTGAGCTCCCTTCCCATTTTCGCTATCAATGATACGCTGATTCTCCTGTGCACGCTCCAGAAGCTCTTGTATTCTCTCTTCCAGCTTATCCAGGGTTTGTTCAAGCGAGGAAGCCGCTCTTTCACCACGGGCGAGGTCTTTGAAAGCTTGAGCTAAGTCTGCTTCCGGATGTGGTTCTTCGTGGTCTCCATTTGGTTGAGAAGCCATTGATGACGCAATTGACCGAAAGAGAGGAAAATTAGAGATATGACGGGATCGGGTTGTCTATTGCTGTGTATGATAAGCTGCTGTGAGGGTTTGTGGAAGTTTCTTGATATCGACTCTTGGTACTCATACTCCGTACCAGGCAAAAGCCCGACTTTGACGCGCGGCAGCGGCAGTGATCCCTCATGTCATCTCCGAAACAGCTCATACTCGCAACTTTGTTGCCTCTTCACCAACTTCCACTCTCTCCCCATTCTATCCATCCACTGATCTCCTTTAAAGATGTACAGCACTGGCGGCTTCGGCCAACCTCAATATGGTCAGCCGCCGCAACAGATTCCCCAACAAACGGGCTACGGCTTGCCGCAACTTCAAGCTCAGTACACCGGCTACCCAGGTATTGTACCGCAGCAACAACAGCAGCAACAGCCGCCTCCCATGCCTCAAATTCCGGCACAGTATCAAGGTCAACAAGCTTCAATCGGTTTCCAGGCTCAACAGCAGCCACAACAAAGCTTCCAGCCTCCTCCGCAGGCTCCGCAACTACAGCAGCAACCTCCTGCCCAACCTCAGAGACCACAGGCCACTGGTATGACCTCTTCGCAGATGGCTGATTCCTTTCGAACCCCCTCGTCGGCCCCCGCGCCTCAAACTAGCCGTAGAAAGGCTTCGATCTCGAAGATCCCGAGTATCCGTCTCTCGTTCATAACCGCGTCCGACCAAGCGAAGTTTGAACAGCTGTTCAAATCTGCCGCTGGAAATGGACAAGCTTTGTCAGGAGACCAGGCTAGAGATCTTTTGATGAGATCAAAGCTTAATGGCGATGACCTCTCGCACATCTGGACACTTTCAGATACAACTAAATCTGGACAACTGCTTTTCCCGGAGTTTGCGCTAGCAATGTACCTTTGTAATCTCAAGCTGAAGGGCCAAACTCTGCCAATGACGCTACCGGAACGTATCAAGAATGAAGTCTCCAGCATGGTAGATATCATCTCATTTAGAGTGCCTGACGACAATCCACCTGCAGCTCCGCGAAACAACGCGCCGAATTTCAATGAGCCTAATAGACAGACTACAACATCTCCTCCTGCCATACAGCAACCGCAACCTCAGCCGAATAACCAGCAATTGCTCTCGCAATTAGTCAGCCAGCCGACTGGCATGATGCCACAGTTGATGTCTCAGCCCACTGGCTTTCCAGGGCCTGGCGGCTTTGGTGGACAGCCTACAGGACTGCAACCGCAGGTAACCGGCTTTCTTGGCCAACCAACATCGACGTATAATGGTCCAAGACCACCGATGCCTCCCATACCGACCGGATACCAATCCAACAATCTTGCGCCTCAGCCAACGGGAATGGGACCTCTACAGGCACAACCAACAGGTATTCCAGGTCAATGGGGATTTGTCAACGCACCTGCTACGGGTCTCCCAAACATTGATGCTTTACGCCAGCAAATGATGCCACAACCAGGCCGTGAACAAGGATTTTCAACAGCTGGTCTCACAGGAAATGCTACTATTCCCTGGGCGGTAACAAAAGATGAGAAGAAGATATACGATGACCTGTTCAAATCCTGGGATGGGTTTGGAAAAGGATTTATTGCAGGAGATCAAGCCATCGAGATCTTTGAGCAGAGTGGGCTTCCCAAGACCGATCTTGAAAAGATTTGGACTCTGTCAGATCCCAACAACAGGGGAAGACTCAATCTGGATGAATTCGCAGTAGCTATGCATCTAATCTACCGGAAACTTAACGGCTACCCGATTCCTGCGCGTCTCCCACCGGAACTTATCCCTCCTTCAACACGTAATCTTAATGCTGCACTTGGTGGTGTTAAGTCGGCGCTATCACGAGATGCTGAAGAGAGAAGAAATACTGGCGCTTTCCTACAACCACAAAAAACTGGTGTCAGTTATCTCAAGTCACACTCACTTCGCACTGGAAGTCCAACATATGGAAGAGCTGATGCCACTGTATTCCGCAATAACGATGATGACATTGGATATAAGTCCGCAGCTCGGCATCGACTTGGAGCCGAGGGACGCTCTCCATCTCCTGCCCAATCTGGATCACCTTCCTCTCCAAACCTGAGCGAAGACCTGAACGCGGATCAACTTCGCAAGCTCATCAAAGAGAAGCAAGTTCTTCTAGAGGCGATTGATTTCCGGGATGAGGGAAGAGCTGAAGAAGACGATGCTCTTGATAGGAGAGACAAGCGTGATGCTGATGATCTTTACCGGCGCATTCGACGCGCTCAAGAGGAAATTGATAGCCATCCTAATTCCTCCTCGTTCAGCGGCGATTCTGGAGCGGAAAGACGAAACTTAGGAAGACAATTACAAGTCCTGAACGATCGCCTCCCAGATCTTGCTTCACAGGTGCGCCGCTGCGAACGTGCCATTGCAGACGCACAACTCGAGTTGTTCCGACTTAAGGATGCGAAAGCTCATCCTAATTCAGCTACTCCTATCGTCGGTACCGGTCCTGGAGGAGCTATCACCGAATCAGACCGACTCAAAGCTCGTGCAAAAGCAATGATGCAACAGCGCTCCGCGGCTTTGCGAGGTCAAGCGGCGCCAACTGCAAATGAAGATCCAGCTGCAGCTGCGAAGCGTCTGGAGGAAGAAAGCGCACGGGTGCGCGCTGAGAAAGAGAACAATGAACGTATGATTAGAGATATTGAGGAAAGCGTGAACGCTTTCGGTAGAAGTCTTGAAGATAGTCTTAAAGATGGTGCTGAAGATTCATCTGCCGAGCACGAGCGGAGAAGATGGGAGGATGGGCTTGGTGTGGAAGATGAAGTACGAGACTTCATCTTCGAACTCCAGCGTGAGAGTAAATCCAACCGATCTCGACGTCAGGATACGCGATCAACGAATAATTGGAGCGCCTCGACATCCTCCCGGGTTGAAGAATCTACGAAACCAACCTTCACGCCGCCACCACGATCGCAGGATACGACGCCGAAGCCAAGTACTCCCTCATCATCAAGCGGAGGTGCCTCTTACGCCCAGTACCGTACAAAAGAGGAGCAAGCAGCACAACTCAAACAACGGGCTGAGCAACGTTTGGCAGAACGCCTTGCCTACCTCGGCATCAAGGCGCCGGCGAAGGCAGGTGAGACGGCTGAGCAAAGAGCGGAACGCCAGAAGAAAGAGACGGAAGATCGATTGAAGAAAGCTGAAGAAGAAGACGCCAAGCGTGAAGCAGCGCGACAACAGAGAGCCACTGATGACGGGCTTGTACCTCCGGTTTCATCAAAATCTAGACCACCTCCACCTCCGTCCCGCAAGAGCAAGATCGAGATTGCTGCTCATGACGTTGCCCAGGCGGAAGCCGAATCGAAGAGAGCAGACCAAGAGATTGCCGAGCGCGCCCTTCGCGATCAGCAAGAAGCTCAAGCGGCTGAACGGAGAAAGTTAGAGTACGTCTCACAAAATCATTCAAATGATACCAATTTAGATCTATATACTGACAGATCTGATAGGGAGAATGAACGCCGACAAGAGGATGAGCTTGCCAAGGAACGCGAGGCATCTCAAGCTCGACTTCGCGCTCTCGAGGAACAAGTCAAGCAAGGCAAGATAAGGAAAGAAGAGGAGAAGAAGCGCAAACAAGCAGCCCAAAGGGAAGCACAGGAGAAGGAGGCTCGACTACAAGCACAACGAGCCGAAAACGAAGCAGCGAGAGAACGTGAGCGTCAGCTACAGCTTCAACTCGAGCAACTTGGCGATGAGTCGTCAGATGATGATGGACCCCAGCAAATGACACCAAGGGAGTCTACACCTTCTGCAAGCCAAGAATTAACCCGAGAGGCAACTCCAAAGCCTCCTCCAATTCCGTCGATCTCACAGCTTGAGCCTGAAACTGTCACTCCACCTACGGCAAAGTCTCCACCCCTGACAAATCTCCCAATCGAGGAGACCAAGAACCCTTTCCTCATGAAGAAACCTCAGGCGAACGGTACTGCATCGACTCCTGCTGTCCCAACACCACCTGCCGAGGCAGCTGTATCAACCAATCCCTTCCATCGGCTCACCCAGGAAAACATTGCCAAAACTATCGCCGCTCCACGAACTCGAGCCCGTCCCGAAGATGACGAATGGTCAAACATTGAATCCTCAGCAGACGACTCTGACGAAGACGATGAGCGCACCGGCGGTGGAGCCAAGCAACTCGCATCCATTCTCTTCGGTACGATGGGGCCGCCAAAGCCTCTCGCAAGCGTGGAGTCCAAAGGCTCTGCGCCAGACTCTCCCGCCATACTCTCACCGCGCAGCCCGCCTCCAGCGACCATTCCGCCCGCGCCTCCGATCCCAAGCGCACCTGGCGAAGCTCCGCCGCCGCCACCCTTGCCCACCGGAGCCGCGCCGCCTCCGCCGCCGCTGCCGCCTAGCGGAGCAGCTCCTCCACCTCCACCCTTGCCGCCCGGTGGTGCTCCGCCGCCGCCGCCGATGCCAGGTGCTGGAGCGGGCCCGGCCAGACCGGCTGGTGCGGGAGATAGGACTGCGTTATTAGGCGATATCAGGGGTGGAATTGTGTTGAGGAAAGCGCAAACGAATGATCGCAGTCAGAGCTCAACGGCAGGGAAGGTGTTGGACTAAGCAAGTGTGGCGACATCTGAGTTCGAAGCAGGAATGGGTTGTTTGAGTGTAGAAGAGTATTTGATACTTCTCTCTTGTTGTTGAAATAGTATCAAGTTGTAATGTCTAGGTTTGAGACAGAAGCATGAGCGTGGAGAAACGCATTCGATTACTATATATTGCCGCATTCAAATTGAACTTTGCATTCATTCTCATCCATCGATTTTGCCGCTTCATACTCAAATCCGAGATAAAGTTGATATGTCTTCGTTTGCGCAGGAGATGCACCAACCCGTGCAGGTAAGCTCTTGCGATACAGCAAACAGTAGTTCTCGTTTGGAATAAGGAATGCACGAAGGTAAGAGCTTAGTGATGGCCGGTTGCATGTCCTTTCCTAGTCTCTCATACTGGTCTATAAATGGCCGGCAATTGCCATTGACTGCTCGGTTTGATCCTGTTCAGTCCAATACAACTACAGTTCACTTTCGGCTTGGATTTCACTTACAACACTTCATACCGGAAACATCATATCCTAGAATTAATTTCACATTGCTGGAACATACAACTTTAATCATACCATACGTTTAGAACCTCTCACACGCTCGAATTGCTTTCGTTTACTCGTCCAAGTTCCCGCACAAGATCTCCCATGGGTGATAAAGCAGACAGACTGTCGTTTTCACCCGAGAACGACGGCGACGAGGAACAGAGTACCCAGAGATCCCACACACATCTATTTCGCGAAGGAGGAAGGATCGGAAGTCCAACAGAGATTACCCAATTCCGCGACGAGACAGATGGACGGTACACCCCAGCGGATTGCACGGGAGTAATGTGTATTTTCACTGCCGGCATCATCCTTGACGAGTTAAACAAAGCCATCGATACTCCCAATCGTCGCGCCGGGTGCGGGTTCGTCTTTCGTCCCGGCAAGCATCATCACATCACCGACAGAGCTCTCAGTTTCAGGCTAGAAAGGAACGGTCCACATCTTCAGAGGCAAGATCCATCGAGATATCGAGCGCACTTGCGAGCCGCACTCGCTGCGATTGCCTACAGGCCGTGGTATGAAGAAGGATGGACTACCTTGGTCATAGCCACGAGCTCGAAGTACGTCGTGGAAGGCATCCATCGTCTCACCGGACCAGAGCCTGGCCAATGGAAAAGACACTATCTGGACCTCATGTCCCATAGCGATCTGTGGTATGATATGCTACTGCAAATCGATCGTATGAGAACTGAAGGGGACATGCATGTTGCGTTCTGGTGGATCCCAGAGAGCTGGAATCAAGAAGCTATCGGCTGCGCAGACTGGGCGGCAAGATATCTGGATCCGGTTCATGAATGGTCTGATGTCGTTGATCAAGGGGTAGCTAGACGGCCACTACTGTTAGCTGGGTCTCAACAAGATAAAAGCGAATAGATTGCGGTCATTGCGGTCTGAAAAGATACTCTGGAGAGTCAGACGACTGGACTTCGTCACCGTTTCGAGAGAAGGTTAGATAGAGAGATCATCCACATTCACTGACCACAATTTCTTTTCCGTTCACTTTGACATTACGTGCATCTGAATAAAGTCCATACTCCGCCATCAGCCGCTCATAACTCGAAGATGTGCTCCAAAAGCGTGGATCTACGGTCAATTCTTTGCCGTCTCGCGGTGCCACGATCAAAGGCTTCATATGACAGTATCAATCCATCGGAAAGACAATTAACAGTGCTTATGAAAATTTGACTATCGTCTGGCATTTTGCGCTAATAGACTGCCAAACCGATAAATGCGGAAAGTTGGTATTGGGACTTGGATGTTGCTGTTTTGTCTCCTCGGACGTGCTCGGCACAGATGAAGTTTTTTGCCATCTTTCATTCAAACACAGCAAATCCATCGCCACGAAATTATGCGGCTTAAGCGTTTAAACCATTAAATCATCTTTTCGAAGTTAGAACTCCAGTTTCTAATGACCGTTATCAGCCTCAGGACTACGGTGCGTTTGAAAGAATAGGGATGGCGAGATACTCTGGGCTTCAGCGGGCCGTCTTCTCACTCTATCGGCGCTGCCTACGTGCAGCCATGAAGAAGCCAGAAGAGACACGTCAAAATTTCGTTGTATTTGCACGCGAAGAGTTCAAAAAGAATGCTGAAATCGACAAGAAGGATTTCAGCGCAATCGAGCACTTGCTGAGGAAGGGCCAAAGACAGCTCGAGATCTATGAGAACCCTAGCATCAGGAACATTCACTAAATCAATCATCGCGGTGGGCGTTTGGTTATCTCACATGCACGTAATCAAAACACATTTGGAGAAGAGTTTGGTGGAAACCAAAAGGTTTAATTTATTGTAGTCCAGCCATTATTAGCTGAAAGCTAATTTCTATTAGGGGTGAGAACGACTCTCAACACTCTGGGGTCTTGTAGCTCCGTCGCTATGCAAAAAGAAAATCCAAACCATTTAAGTTTCAATCTGCCGTTACAACATGCTAGAACCGATCCTCAGAAGGCTTCGGAAGATGCGAATGTGAAGAGAGTGGAACAAACTCATCGGCAAACTCGAACATCAGACTTGACAGGCTCCAATTCGTTACTGTGTCGGATAGGTTTTGAAAGAAAGTAATAGTCTTCGAGAAAGCATGCTGTTTCATTTCGCATCGGTCAGAGTTGTTTTACTCAATGGTGATCTTCTTCGGCTGGTGTCGCTTGGCCTTCGGAACGATGACGCTAAGTACGCCATTCTTCAAGCTGGCCTTTACGTTGTCGTGGTCGACCGGAGCCGGGAATGTAAAAGAGCGGTGGTACTCGCCAACGGAGCGTTCAGACACCCAGTATCGGCTTTGCTCCTCTGGCTGCTTCTGGACTTCTTGTGAGGTTGCGGGAGTAGCGACGGCAGTCTCCTCTGTCTTGGAACCCTCAGTTTCTGTTTCTGGTTCATCCTCAACAGTCGGCTGGTGAGATTTCTCTTTGGAGACCTCAGGCTCTTCGATCGCCTTCGGTGGAGTACCTCTCTCGGAGCGGCGCTCTATATGACCGGAGATGGCCAGTGTGTCAGCAGCTCGCCACTCAATGTTGATGTCTTGCTGTTCGAGGCCTGGAAGGTCGCCCTGAAGTTCGTACGCTTCCTTGGTCTCTTTGACATCGAAGCGTGGCTGGAAACCACCGACACCCTTGAAGGCCTCACGGGTGAGTTCTCGGGTGGCGCGGTCGTACTCATCCATGATCCGGAAGACCGGAGCAAAGTCGGCAGAAGCCCAACGTGGGAAGAGAGTCATGTTTGCTGTGGATGAGTGTAGAGGAGCTTTATTAACTCGATGAAAGATAACCGGAATTCGCTTTGTGCTTGAGCGGAAGGCTTGCATGGAGAAGATTTTGAGAGTTTGGTCTAGAGATGAGGGATTTGGACGGCGGAAGTGAAGACTTATATAGTTGGGAGCTAGTTTCTCGAATCTACGAGTGGTTACGAGATCCCACAATGATGTGATTGAGTCGTGGCATCGCGGGCCTAAATGAGGCAATTCTGAACGTCTATAATAAGCAGAGTACAATTGCGAATTGCCATGGTCAGGATGCTTTGCCATTCGAGATGTCACTGGTCGGTTCTGGAAGTTTCCGGGGGGATGGCAGCCCTGTGATTGGCTGGCACACAGCCTTCCCCCAAAGAGACGATAATGTGGAGGTGGTTTGCAACCAAAAACAAAGAATAAACGAGTGAACAGGTTTCCAGAGGTGGGATTTGTTGTCTAATAAGCTCTGTTTGGCTGTACCGTCACCTTTGAGCGCTAGTTGTTGGGAAGGTTGGTGATCTCGAGGCCGACAGCCTGTGCAGCCCTTCCAAGTACCGTCAACGCTTCTCTCCTTACCTCTTCAGTAATCACCCTGGCAGGTTTTATTTGCTTCACCAATCCTACTGCCGTGCTGGCGTAGGTAGTCATTCTCCCATTCACTCCCCACCCGCTATCACCTGCTTTGGCTGCGTCCTCGTACTTCCTTTTGTTCTCCTCTGGGTCTATTCCGGAAATGGCATCGTGATAACTTTGGTTGACCACACCTCTTCCACCGTATCGCTGTGGCCAATTTGTGATGCCTCGGAGTTGATCATACACTCCAGTCCTTACCGTGCACTGTCCACCATCACTGGCTCTGAGGATCTCGTCCTTGTAACCTATTGCAATCTCCGCCTCATCACTTGCCAGATACCTCGTTCCCATGCATACGCCCTCCGCTCCAAGAGCAAGCGCGGCGGCGACGCCTCGACCATCAGCAATGCCACCAGCAGCAATAATGATTGGTGCTTGCTCTGGGCTTAACTCGTCGGCCTTCACCAGATTTTCTATTTCGACGTTCACTTCGGGAAGGAGAGATATGATGCCCGCGCCGTTGTTCAGACCATGACCGCCCGCATCAGTGCCTTGTACGACGAGGACATCAGGCTTGCATGATTTGATTATGCTGATGGCTTCTTCCACAGAGCACACCTGAATCCATACTTTCGTAGCACCGGCTGTGACCTTTCTGATGCCGTAAGCCCACTCTACGAGATCGTCAAAGCGCTCCGGCGCAAACAGGAACACTGCTGCTGGCTTATACCTCTCGATGGAAGAAAGAGCAGATTTGATGTCGGCACCGAAGTTCAGAAATCCCACACCGATGGGAAGGGTTCCGTTGGCAGTCTGAAGAGGCGGACTGTGTTCACTAAGCAGTTTTTGAGCGTTCTCAAGGAGAGTATCGAGATTATCTTGTTCGAAGCCAGAGCCAATGAAACCAAGTCCACCGCCTTTCGAAACCTCAGCAGCAAGTCTGGACAGCGCAATCAGCCGCATTGGGCCATTGGCGATGAGCGGAGTTTTGATCCATGGGTAGTGGGTGGCGAGTCGCGAAGTGGACGCCATTGTGCAAAGGTATACATGCTGGAAAATGTAGGTAGGGTGCAGCCAGATGATATAGCAACTAAAATTGTAATTCTCTTTAAGCCGTACCAGGATTGTGATCAAGTGACGAGTGATGAGTCCCACAAACCTGAGATATCGGGGATAGCTGGAAGTAACCGACAATTCGGCTGTTGACCCCCTAGCCTTTTGCTCCCTTCCGCGGCCGTTGAGCCTAAATTTTTACGTGCTGCGCCGAGCCGAGCGATGACTAAGACACTCAGAGGCGCGTTCTCTGATGAAAGGCAACCTCAAACTTCAGCTTTGGCTTTCACCACCATTCAGCTTCCCCGGCCCTTACCGCACGACACCGTCTTTTGGTCCTAATTATCGTAGTTGCTAGACGTATACAGCTTGGTGTGCTGTATCATAGGAAAAAGAAAGGGTGTTTGGATACTTTTGGACCGTCGGTAGCCTTCAAAAGAGCCTTGTACTCGCGATAATAGCCGGTGTCATTTTCAGTCAGGATGAATGCTCCAGGTAAGCTTCACGTCTTAAAGTCTGTCTGTCGTTCGGTTGCCGAGCGCATCCGCTTTTCATCATCACCACCGAAAGAAGAAGGAAACCTCCACCTTCCACCATCCAACCTCCGACCTTAACCTTCCTCTTACGCCGTACCCACAAAAATGCCTTCTCCTCGCCACTCTCTCAGCTTTTCTGCGCCGTCGTATCTGACCTCTGGCGGCGCAAGCGAGATCATGGATCGAGGAAATAGTGAACACAAGCAGATTGACCGTGGTCCAGACCGCTTCGAACTCTTCCTACTCGCTGATGGCGAGAAGAAGATCGAACATGAGATAGATACTCGTAAGAGCTTACCGTAACCATCAACAAAACTACCGAATCTTGAGCTCATGCGAAGCAGGCATGCCCAATATGGCCGTCTTTCGCTTTGCCAAAGAGGACCACACTCTCGGCAATCTCATCAACAGCACTCTCCACAGTTTCGGTCGCCAAATCCTCTTCTCGGGCTATCAAATCCCTCACCCAAATGAACCATACATGCTCATGCGCGTCCGTACAGACGGCTCCATCACTCCACAGGAAGCCATTATAAAGGCCTGCCGTAAGGTCATCAATGATCTTAACATCCTCAGCCGCGAGTTTACCAAAGAGTGGGAACTGAAGAAAATCGCGAACACTGGAGTCGATGGCGCTTAGTTGGCTGACTCTCAGGCTTGTGAGAGCGTGCATGGACATGGATATGGTGTTCGGAGTATATCTTTCTGCGGTTGTCATTCAAATTAACAGCATTTGCGCGGGTCGGATTTCGATGACGAAATTGGAGTTCAAAGGGATCAATATACCATATCGGTGGCATAGCATGGCGTAGGTAAACGGCGGTGGGAACGAGCATCATGTCTTCCCTAGATCATCAGAGAATAAGAATGTTCTTGACCATTCATGCATCTACTTTACCCGAGCGTATAACATCCGTGAAAAATGCGCTATATACATGGAATGAAATTATAACAGCAGCCAGGTCCGACACGCATCTTTACTCTGTAGGTTTCGATTCGAGCTTCATTTTCTCCAGTTTCTCTGCAGCCACTTCGTCAGTCTCCGGTCCATCTGGTAGCTTTTCTTTTTCGCCGGGGTAACGGCTACCCTTATCCCTGACTTTCTTCACCTTCGGCTTCTTGTCTGCAGGCGGGTAAGCCTTACTTTCATTTTCCTGCCACTCTTTGGATTCTTGGAACGTCTTTTGGATAGGTGCCAAAAGCTCAACTAGAGCCTCCGCTATCGCTGGCTTGAGTGTCTGTGGCGATATCACGTCATTCGCATAGTCATCTTGTAGTTTCTCAATATCCGTGTAGATCAAAGGCTCGCCTTCTCGTTGCTGGACGGCGAAATAGGGCTCTCCGTGCTTTAGTGCTCCAGCTGGCAGTAGCACGTACTTGACAAATGCAATAAGACCATTGCCCTCCACAACTTTCGGTTCAGCATAGGCTTTTTTCAACTTCTTCCGCACGACATCAGGGGGGTCTAGCAGATCAATCTTGCTGTCTGGCTCGCTTGCCGACATCTTCCCACCATGCAATCCAGGTACCATAGGATTCATGAGATGGATGCGATCCCGATATCCGATCCTCGGCAAAGCCTCGATCGCCAGCGTGAAGATCTTCCGTTGGTCGACTCCTCCGAACTGTGCGTCCACTCCGAGATACTCTTCATCGAGAGCCTGCATCAGCGGGTAAATCAAACCAGAGAGCTTTGCATCCTTTTCCTGCTTGACGACTTCAGATCCGGCCTTCTTGGAATCGTGCTCTGACACCACCGTAGTGAGTTTAAGCAAGTCTTGCATATAGGCTGAGTTGTACTGGTAACTCGATCCAAGCACGAATTCCAACTTATCAATAGGCACTTGCACGGCTTGCAGAAGCGATGTAATGCAGAACTTGTAATACTTTGCTCGCTCTTCGACCAGTTCGATTGGTGCCTTCATGGCGTCGAGAAAAGCGTGGACGTCGGCAAGAAGGATTTTCATCCGCACGCCTGCTTTGAGGAACTCCGCAATCTTTAATATGGGTACAAAGTAACCGCAATGAGGTCGGCCAGTCGTTGCTGTCCCCCAATACATGACTAGTTCCCGCTGCTGCTTGATGATAATGTCGTCTATCAGTTCAGGCTGTAGAATTTCCTGGAGATTTTTCTTAATCAAAGCCACCCGCTCTTCGGGTGATAATTGAGAACCCATGTTGGGGAAATAGACAGCAAAAAGCCTAAGGCTTTCTCTACTAATTGCGATGCGGGAGAAAATGCAATTGAAGTAGTCGGCGGAGCGATGGAATCCTGAGTCAGAGGCACACAATTTTGATGCCAAGAGTTGAAGTCAGGGTCAAAGCCAGCATCGGAGTCATCTCCAGACCCACGGCTGAAATTTCAAGTGTGAACGTTCGAGCATGCATTGATTCTCCTTCGTACCCACCACCTCAAAGCAGACTCAAGGGCGAAGCTACGGCTAAGGAACCCTTGCTCTCTTCCTAATCTCGTTGCTATCTTCGGCTCTATTTACACTCCATACTCTACTTTTCGATCCCGGCCGAGTTATCTTTCAAAGACCCACAATGTCTAACAACGACGATCTAGTCTTTCCCAAGGCCCAGGATGGCCTCGATGTTAAGATCTACGATCTTATTCAGCAAGCGCATCACTATCGCCAGCTCAAAAAGGGTGCCAACGAATGTACCAAAACTCTAAAGTAAGCCCACAAGCTCCTCACTACTCAACTGCTTGTACTAACACCGTTTCTTCAACAGCCGTGGTACCGCTGAACTTATCATCCTCGCCGGCGACACAAACCCGATCCAAATTCTCATGCATCTACCTGTCCTTTGCGAAGACAAGAATGTACCCTACATCTATGTTCCGTCGAAGATGGCTCTTGGGCGTGCATGCGGTGTGAACAGGAATGTGATTGCTTGCTCAGTCACCAGCAACGAAGTAAGTGTCTGATTTGCATCCATGTAGTTTGGAAACGATTTGCATTTAGAAACACTGCTGACCAGACTACCCAGGCTTCGGAGCTCAACAACCAGATTCGCGAGATCAAGAACGCCATCGAGCGCCTTATAATTTGAGCCGCAACGTTTGAGCGAGGGGTGCAATTTCTCAAAGATGATACTTGATACAGTATGCGTGCGGGGTTTGCGGTTTAAACCATTACACATGAACGAAGATAATCAAAACGCATTTACAGTAGCGCTTCTATGAAAATATAATCGCTCAATTGCTATGTATTATGTTTCTCACCGGACACCATTGTCCGACCGTGCACCGTTCTCTTCATGATTTCCCAAACCCTTTGCGCTTCTGCTTAAGCGCCTTGTAAAAACCCTTCTTCCCGCTCCTTTTCTTGACCTGCAACTCCTCGTATTTCGACTTGAACTTCCCCGACTCCTTCTCCGCCGCCAGCACCTCCTCGACGAACGACCTCTTCCGATCCTTCCTGTCGACCCTAGCGCTGAAGAACTCCGTCGGCCCTTCGATCAGCGTGCCCACTTGCGAATACTCGGGGATCTTCAGTTTGCCCTGTTTCTTGTACATGCGCTTTGGGTCCAGCACCGAACGCATGTTCAGCAGCTGCAGGTCGCGCTTGAGTTGGGGTGTGAGGTCCGTCCGCGGGAGGTTGTACCAGGATTCTAAGGTTGCGGCTGTGGCGATTTTGTTAGTAGTAGATCCTTCAAGCGTAAATGAAAGGCATCGTGTGGAGAGATAGTGTGCTCAGAGTAACTATGATTTTCAAGTATGAAGCTCTCATTTTGTGCAGCGCGTCACCAGGATGGGACGGAGAGCTGCGTCAAGGGATTTTGGGAAATGTTATCATCTTTGCGGCTGGTTTGCTGGTAGAGGGCAAAGCTGTAGTACGTACCTTTCTTCTTCTTCTGCTCTCTGACTGCAACAGGGTCTTCGATCTTGCGTGGTTGCTCAGACAGCTTTCTTTGGGACTCTGAAAGAGTACTTCTTGCGTCTGTTCGTGTGATTCCATGCTCAGATTGCACGTATGATTTGGGAATTTCGCCGGTATTTAGTTTCGGTATGGTTGGGATCTGGAGGCTT
>Ga0335073_10003963_pt1 | contig 20661 bp, 21 predicted proteins | sample Lox_Sample_22_FD_207093 | JGI IMG/M metagenome (GOLD analysis project Ga0335073, IMG submission 207093) | Soil microbial communities from Loxahatchee National Wildlife Refuge, Florida, United States - Lox_Sample_2.2 | ecosystem: Environmental > Terrestrial > Soil > Wetlands | place: USA...
ACGCTTGTACTCATCGACCGCCGAGCGCAGCACCGGCAGCAGCACGGCGGCGGACGGATCGCTATGCGCTTGCAGCTCGACCGTCCCGGTAGCGGCAAGACGGGTGAGCGCCGCCGTCAGCTCATCGCGCGCGATCAGCAGCTCGAACCACCTCGCGAGGGCAGGACGCAGCGCCATCAGTGCTGCTCCGCCTCGGTGCTACCGAAGATCGAGCGCCGCGCCAGCCCGCCGCGCAAGCGCTCGATATCGAGCGCGGTCAGGGCAAGATGACACAGCGTCACGATCACCGTGCCGGCGCCGAGCCGCAGCAGGCGCAGAAGAGCGCGTGCCAGCTCGCTGCGCAGCGGCTCCGCCCCATCGACGGCATGTTCGACATCATGCTCGTGCCGGCGCACGGTTTGCCGAAAACGAGCGAGCGAGCGCAGCGCTGGTCCATCGAGCGCCGGCCGCAGATCGTCCCAGCGAGCCGCCCACGCCGCGCTCAGATCCGCGCGCGTGGCGAGCGCGCCCCTCAGAGGAGCGAGTGGGGTGTTCGTCAGCATCGCGACCCGCTCCTCGGGCGTGCCGAGCGAAAGCGGACCCAGCAGCGGATCCGCCAGGATCCAGCCAGGCGCGGGCTCGGGGCGCGCGAGAGGCGCGAGCAGACTCAGCGCCGGGAGCCACGCAAGCCAGGCGAGCCATGCTTGCGTCGCGATCGGATGCCAGGCCGCGACCGCCTCGACGTAGCGCCGCCACCGCGCTCTCAAAACGCGCTCGAATGTATGACAATCGTGCTCGACATCGAACGAGCCCACCCAGTCCGCGAGCGAGGTGGTCCGCATCGCAGCAAGGTACAGCCCGAGATCGCGGTTGGCCTCGAGACGGCGCCAATCGGCTTCCTCGAGCCGCTGACCCTGGCGGGCCTGGATGCGGGCCAAGGCGTAGTCGAGATTCCCCTCGATCGCCATCCGGCTAGATCCCATCCCGGGTGGCGTCGAGCTGGTCGCGCCCTGCCCCGGTGATTCGCTCCATCACGACCTCGATGGCCGCCTGCAGCCACGCCTCATCCACTGCCTGTCCCCCCCTCGCCGCCGGCGCCTCGCGCGAGCTTAGAATTTGCGCCGCGCGGCGTTCGAGCCTGTGCTCGGCCCGTGCGTGCAGAGCGACGATGCGCTGCTGGGCGCGCTCCAGGATCGTGCGGTGAGTCTGGCGCGCCTGCTCGTGCAGCGCCTGCATCTTGCGCTCGCACTCCGCGATCGCGATGCCGGCGGCACGCTCAGCCTCGAGCACGCGATTCATCGCTTCGGCAATCCGCGCATCGGACGTCATGTCCATGCGGCATCATCCGCCGCGAAACGGCAGAGTGTCGATATGTAGGACTCCCTAGCGCCCCGTGGGGAAACCGCATTGTCCCGCGAGCGCCGACCTGAGGAAATGTGCGCGGCCTTGGCAGCCGCCGCTTGCGCCCGGCATTAGGCCGGGCTCTACGGCGCCACGCATGCGAGCGCGCGCCGAATGATGCCATCGCAGGTACAGGCGCGGTTTTGCAGCGACTTGCGCTCGAGCAGCGTGATCCGTCCACGGCGATAGTCGATGATTCCCGCCTGCTGCAGGCGGCAGGCAATCTCGGTGATGGATTCCCGTCGCACCCCGAGCAAGAGGCCGATCCTGCGCTGCGTGATGAGCGTGCTCTTGCTGCTTTGCTCCGCGAATACCCGCAGCAGGAAATTGCAGTATCGCTGCTCGAGTGTGTGATGCCGATGACACACGCACAGCTGCGAGCACTGCGTGAGGAGGGCGGCCAGGTAACGCAGCAGCACGCGCCGCAGCGCTCCGGCGCGTCGAAGCTCCGTCATCAGGGCCGCTGCGGGCAAACGAAAGGCGAGTCCACCCGCCTCGACCTGCGCCCGGCTGTCACGATTGGGAGTCTCCAGGAACAGTGAGATCCCGACCATCCCTTCGCGACCCACGCTCCAAGCTTTGGCCATGACCCGCTTCTCGATGGCATACGATAGGGTCACCACGCTCTCGGTGGGAAAGTAGGCGAACTCGATCGGCGCGCCGGGTTCGAACAGGACCATGGCGGGCGGGAGATCCACGGCCTCCAAGCTGGGAAGCAGGCGGCCGTAATCGAGGGCCGGCAAGGCGCGCAGCAGATTATTGCGCCTGGGCGTTGCGACTGGCTGCATCACTCGAAAGCCTCGGTGTCTCGCAAGGTTCATGCGATCGTAACGGCCCGCACATCTACATTCCGTTCGAAAGCGAACAGAGCGCCGCAGGCCCGGGGCATCGAGGGGTGATATACGCACTCCGTGTTGTCGAATGTCGGGTTTTCCCGATAGCATGCCACTCGGCGACTACCTAGCATGCCTCCATGCTGCAGACGACCCGCATGAGGTGTTGCAAGGCGGTGCCAGAGATCGATCCGCTGCGAAATGCGCTGCTGGCGGCGCTTCCCCGGGTCGACTGGAATCGCCTGCGGCAGTATCTTCAGCGGGTCGACGCGCCGGCGGGAAAGGTCCTGTGCGAGCCGGATGCCCGGCTTGGCTACGCGTACTTCCCAACCAGCTCGATCATCTCGATTCTACGCGCGACCGTCGACGGTGCTTCGACCGAAGTGGCATCGGTGGGCAACGAGGGTGTATTCGGCGCCACGATCATCATGGGCGATCACCCGGACGGGAATCGCGCGATCGTCCACAGCGGCGGGGTGATGTACCGCCTCAAATGCGAGACGCTCATCGAGGAGTTCAGTCGCGGCGGCGCGATGCAGTCTCTGCTGCTTCGCTACGTGCAGGCGCTGCTAGGACTCATGGCGCAGGGGGCGGTGTGCAACCGGCGTCACTCCATCGACCAGCAGCTCTGCCGCTGGATCCTGCTCAGCCTCGATCGGCTGGATTCGGAAGAGATCATCATGACCCACGAGCTGCTGGCGAATACCCTCGGGGTACGGCGCGAAGGAATCACGGAGGCGGCGCGCAGACTGCAGAGCGCGGGCCTGATTGCCTACCGCCGCGGCCGCATCACCATCGTCGACCGTCGCGGCCTCGAGGCTTCTTCCTGCGAGTGCTATCGGGTCGTGCGCTCAGAGTACGATCAGCTGCTCGATCCTGAACGTTCGTGTGGTGCAGAAGCGCCACTTCCCATGCGGTCCGCGCTGACCGCACGCTGAGCGCTCATTTCGGCTGGGCGCCGGCGATGTAGGCCGCCACGTTGTCGATGTCGTCCGCGCTCAAGGTGAGCTTCTTCGGATGCTTGACCGAGCCCGCCACGATGCCCTTGATCTCGCTCTGCAGTTGCGATTCCGACTTCCCGGCGTAGCTCTGCAGCTTGTGGCACGCGGCGCAGGTGCTGGTGAAAATCTTTTGTCCCGCCGCGCTGTCGGCGGCATACACAGGGACGACCGATACCAGTCCTGCGAGCAAGCTCGCGACTCCGATGCAGCGTGCGGTGCTCATGGAAACCTCTCTTGATGGCCATGCGCCGAGTCGATGTAGCCATCGCAGCGCGTTTGCCGTCTGTACGGTAGCGCACATATGCGCTGGCGAACGGTTGTGCCACGAACGCCAGGCCGCCGCCCCACCCGGCTCCGCTCAGCAAATCCTCGGCAAGGGATCGTCCTCGAGCTCGTCGAGCGAGCGCAAGCCGCCAAAGTCGGTGGTCAAGACCACCTGCGGAGGACCCTCGCGCAGCTCACCGATGAGCGCAGCCTCGGGGGCGACGGTTCGCAGCGCATCCAGGGCGCGCTCGGCCGCCGGCGCGGCCACCACCGCGACCAGCCGCCCTTCGCAGGCGAGATAGAGCGGATCGAAACCCAAAAGCTCGCACACCGACCGAACGGAGTCCTTCACCGGAATTTGCGCCTCGGCGAGGTGCACGCCGAGCTGCGTGGCGCGGGCGAGCTCATGCGCGACCGTGGCGAGCCCCCCGCGCGTCGGGTCCCGCATGAAGCGCAAGCCCGGAACCGCCATGAGCGCCCGCGCCTGCGGCCAGACGCCGGCCGCGTCCGATCTGAGATCGCCGCGCAGACCGAATTCCTCGCGCGCGAGCATCACGGCGGCACCGTGCTCGCCGATGGGGCCGCTCACGAGCAACCGATCGCCCGCTCGCACTCGATCGAGCCCGAGTCGCGCGCCGCGCGGCCGGAACCCGATCCCGGTGGCGGACAGGTAGATTCCGTTGCAGTCGCCTCGGCCGACGACCTTGCTGTCCCCGGCGACCACCGCGACGCCGGCCGCGCTCGCCGCCTCCGCCAAGCCGCCGATCACGCGGCGCAAGAGCGCCGTCTCCAACCCCTCCTCGAGGATCACGCTGAGCGTCATGAAGCGCGGCTCGGCACCGCTCACCGCAAGGTCGTTGACGGTGCCATGCACGGCCAAAGAGCCGATGTTGCCGCCCGGGAACTCGAGCGGCTTGACCGTGAAGCCGTCGGTCGTGACCACGAGCTCACGGTCGGGCGCCACCGGCAGCGGCACTGCGTCGGCGCGGGTATCGAGATAGGGATTCGCGAGCGCGGGCACGAATAGCTCCTCGATCAGCTCGCGCATCAAGCGGCCGCCGTTGCCGTGCGCCAGAGAGATGTGCGTGTCGCGAAATTTCAGGCGCGCTCCTCGCCGACGGCGATGCACTCGATCAGCTGACCGAAGCTGATGGCTCCGTCGTTCGCCGGCAGGCGTCGCGGTATCAGCACCTCGAAACCCTCGGCGGCCAGCAGCGCTTCCGCCTGCTCGCAGAGCGCGCGGTTCTGGAACACGCCGCCGCTCAAGCCCACGCGCTCGACTCCGGTTTCGCGCCGCACGGCGAGGGCCTGGGCGCACAAAGCGTGCGCCAGAGAGCTATGGAACAGCTGCGCGCGCTCCGCCACACTGGCCGTCGCGAGACCGGCCGCCGCGAGATCGGCCTGCGGGTCGGCGAGCGCCGGCAACAGCGCCGCCCAGTCACTGCGCCATACTCCGTCCGCGTCGCGTTGCAGCGGAACCGCGACGGGCGCGGCCGAGCCTGCGGGTGCATCGCCCAAGAGCGCCTCGAGCCGCATGCCCGCTTCTCCCTCATGACTTGCATGGTGGCAAACTCCGAGGAGCGCAGCGGCGGCGTCGAACAGGCGTCCGACCGAGGTCGTGATCGGGGCATTGAGTCCGCGCTCCCAGGCCCGGCGCAGCAGCGGATCGCTCAGGCGCTCGCCTTGCGGCCAGGGCAGGCCGCTCTCCCAGCTCAAGGCGAGCGCACTGCGCCACGGCTCGCGCGCGGCGCGCTCGCCTCCAGGCAAACGGAACGGACGCCAGCTCGCGACTCGCCGCCAGGCACCGGGTCGGCCGAGCAGCGCTTCCCCGCCCCACAAGCTCCCGTCCGACCCGAGACCCAGGCCGTCCCAGGTGAAACACAGAAGCGGCGCCTCGCTCGGATACTCGCCGGCGATCGCGGCGGCGTGCGCCTCGTGATGCCACACCGGGTGAGCCGGCAGACCCGACTCGCGCGCCCAGCGCGTGCCCGGGAAACCCGGATGCGCGTCGTGCGCGATACGCTGGGCGCGCACCCCATAGAGCCGCTGCAAGTCCTCGGCGACTTGGGCGAACACCTGTCGTCCGCGCAGACTCACCAATTCGCCGATGTGCGGCGAAACTACCGCCCGTTCTCCCCAGGCAAGCGCCACCGTGATCTTCGAGAAGGCCCCGACCGCGAGCGTCGGCACCGTCGCGCGACGGGCGAGCTCGATCTCGACGGGGGCGCTCCCGCGCCCGAGACGCAGCGGGCGCACGGCGCCCCCGATGACACGAACTACCGGGTCGTCGGCCGGCCGAATGATCGGGCGGTCATGGTGCAGAAAGCCATCGGCCACGTGCGCAAGCCGCGCTTCGGCCTCCTCGGGTGCGGTCACGACCGGCTCGCCGCTCACATTGCCGGACGTCGCCACCAGGGCAGCGCCAAAATCCGCGAGCAGCAGATGATGCAGCGGGCTGTAAGGCAGCATCACGCCGAGCTCGCGCAGGCCGGGAGCGACCGATTCGGCGAGCGGACCCGGCAAGGCGCGCGCGGCGATCAGGATCGGGCGGGCGCTGGCGCGCAACGCGGCGGCCTCGAGGGCCGTCAGCCTGACCACGCGGCGCGCGCCCTCGAGGCCATCGGGACCGCTCCAGGGCACCATCACGGCCAGCGGCTTGGTCGGCCGGTGCTTGCGGGAGCGAAGACGCTGGATGGCGTGCTCGTTGGCGGCATCGCACATCAGATGGTAGCCGCCGACGCCGCGTGCGGCGATGATCCGGCCCTCGCGCAGCGCCGCGAGCGCCGCGGCCAGCGCGGCCTCGCTTCCCTCGATGCTCGCCCCGGCTGCACGCCAGTAGAGCCTGGGGCCGCAGTCGGGACACGCCAATGGTTGAGCGTGAAAACGCCGATCCAGCGGATCGCCGTACTCATCCTGGCAGCGATCGCACAGCGTGAAGTGCGCGAGCGCCGTGTTCGGGCGGTCGTAGGGCATCGCCCGGATCACGGTGTAGCGCGGTCCACACTGCGTGCAATTGATGAACGGATAGCGATAGCGGCGCGCCGCACGGTCACCGAGCTCCGCCACGCACTCATCGCAGGTGAAAAGATCGAGCGGCACGCGAACGTCGAGCTCCGCGTCCGATGAGGAGGCCAGAATTCGAAACTCATCGCCGTGCTCGAGGGGCGCACGGAGCGCGCGCAGCAGCTGTGGCGCCGCCGCGGGAGGCGCTCGCGACAGCAAGACGTCGCCGAAGCGTCTCAGCCGCTCTGCCGGCCCCTCGGCGTGAATCTCCACCTCACCGCCATGGTTGCGAACCCACCCCGTGAGCGCATGCTCGTGCGCCAGGCGGTAGATGAACGGTCTGAAGCCGACGCCCTGCACCCGGCCACCGATTCGCCAGCGTCCGGCCGCGTGCGGCGCCGCCCGCTCCTGTGCCACCCGCTCCGGCACCACCTCGGGAGCCGCGCTCATGAGGGCGCAGCGCGGTGACGCGCCAGATGCAGCGGCGTCCAGGCATTCGGCGTGCGGTGGACGAAGCGATGGCGCGCGATGTGGTAACTCGGATCGAACCCATAGAAATTGAGGCGCATGCGCTCGAGCTCGGCGGCTCGGTAATCGGCGAGCGGGCGTCTCTCTTCATCCGCGGCACGCAGCGCGCGCTTGCGCTCGAGTGCCACCCCAAAGCCGTCCGAGAGCGCCGCGGTGCCCGCACGCGTGTCCACCAGCGCACGAAACTCTGCCGCAGCCGGCCCTGCATGCTCGTCGATCAATCCGATCGAGTGCGCCTCGGGCACACCGATCGGCACACGCCGCTCCATGAGCGCGCGCGCATGGGCTTCGCCCACGCGTCTGGGCAGGAGGTAGGTCCAGAATTCCGACCCGAAGAGATTGCCCATGTTGCGATAGTGGGGGTTCAAGACGATCCCGGTGCGGGCGAGAACCATGTCGGCCGCGAGGGCGAGGAACACGCCGCCGGCTGCCGCGTTGCCGCGCAAGGCGGCAATCGTCAGGTGCGTTCCGGTATGCAGGATGTCCGCGGCAAGATCGTCGATCACGTTGATGTTGGCCCACGAAGCATCGGCGGCGCTGTCGGCCGCCTCGATGCAATGCAGATGCATCCCATTGCACCAGAAGTCCTCTCCGCCCATGAGCACGATGATCCGCGTCGGACGTCGCAGGGCGGCGGCGTAAGCGGCACGCAGCCGCTGGCACTGCGCCGTCGAAAGCGCCCCGTTGTAGAAATCGAAATGCAGATACCCGACCGCACCGCGCTCTTCATAGGCGAGCTCATCGAAGGCCGCCGCGGCCGGGCGTGCGCCGCCCGCTTGGCCGCTGTCCTCGCAACACCGAGGCAGTGAATCGGCCAGGCCGCCCAGGGCCAGCGCGGCGGGACGCTTGAAGGTGCGCGACGGCGCTGCGGCCGGCTGCAGCTGTCCGATCCACACGGCACCGTCGATCGTGGCGCGGCCGATGGCTTCGTGGCGGCGAGCGATGACGGACCCCGGTTCCCCGTGCAAGGATGGCTCGGCGCGGGCGTCGAACAATCGGAACGGCCGGCCGAACAGCTGATCCTCGACACCCGGGAAGCCGTCCGCCGAATGAATCTTGCGCAGGACCGTGGCGGTGTCGTCCCGCGCCCAGTCGATGGCCCGCTCGCTCTGGCGCATGAGCGGCCGCCAGCCTCGCGCCGCGCACACCGCGTCGCGCGGCGGTCCCTGGCCCGCGGCGATGCGCGCGAGCGCCGCGCGCACGGCGCTCACCGCGCCTTCGGTCACCTCGTTGCGGTACAGGCTGCTCTTGCGCGCGCTGCGCATGGCGAACTCGGCGCTGCCCCACACGGGCCCCGCATCGAGCTCGCCCTCGGCTTGCAATACGCTGACACCCCAGCGACTTGCGCCCTCGAGGATCGCCCAGTCGAGAGCCGAGGGGCCGCGATCGCCCGGCGGTCCGGGATGCACGATGAGGCAAAGATTCCGCTCCCAGATACAGCGCGGGATCGCGCGCTTGAGAAATGGCGCGAGAACGAGATCCGGTCGCCAGAGCCGCACCGCCTCACCGGTCACGCGCTCGTGAATGTCGAGCTCGACCGAGAGCTCGTGGCCATCCTGGATGAGCTCGACGTACAGGCGCTGCGACAGGCTGTTGAATGCGTGAACCAGCAACAGTATGCGCATCAGGCGACCGTCTGAATCGCACCGCGGCGATACTTGTAATAGGCGGCGCACGCCCCCTCCGCCGAGACCATGCACGAGCCGATGGGATTGCGCGGCGAGCAGACACGCCCGAACAGCGCGCAATCCGTGGGTTTCTTGATCCCCCGGATGATCGCCGGGCATTGGCAAGCGGCATTCTCGGGCGCGGCCCGCACCTCGATCTCGAAGCGGCGCTCGGCGTCGAATCGCGCGTAGCGCGCCTTGATGCGCAGGCCGCTGTAGGGCAGCTCGCCGAGCCCGCGCCACTCGAAGCTCGGACGCAGCTCGAACACCTCGGCCACGAGTTGCTGCGCCTTGCCATTGCCCTCGCGCGTGACGCCGCGCGTGAACTGATTTTCCACGCAGCTGCGTCCCTCGTTCAGCTGCCGCACCAGCATGCGGATCGCCTGCAGCACATCGAGCGGCTCGAACCCCGCGATCACCACCGGCCGCCGGTACTCCTCGGCGAAGAACTCGTACGGCCGGCTGCCGATCACGGCGCTCACGTGTGAAGGACCTATGAATCCATCCACGCGAACCTGCCCCCATTCGCGCACCTCGGGCGAGTCGAGGATGCTCTGGATCGCTGCCGGTGTCACGACGTGATTGCAATAGACGCTGAAGTTGGCAAGTCCGAGGCGCTCGGCCTCGCGAATGATGTGCGCGGTCGCGGGCGTCGTGGTCTCGAAGCCGATGGCGAAGAACACCACCGGCCGGCCGGGATTCGCCTGGGCAATCTCGAGCGACTCGTAGGCCGAGTACACCATGCGCACGTCGGCACCGAGCGCACGCGCCTTGAGCAGACTGCGCCGTCGCGAGGCCGGGACTCGCAGCATATCGCCGTAGCTCACGAGAATCAGGCCGGGACGGCGCGCGAGGTCGATCGCCGCATCGAGGCGCGGCACGGCGAGCACGCAGACCGGGCAGCCGGGGCCGTGAACCAGCCGCACGTTCTGCGGCAGCAGATCCTCGACGCCATGGCGAAAGATCGCGTGCGTGTGGCCGCCGCAAAACTCCATCAGGTGATAGTCGCGCCGCGGATCGACCTCCGCCCGGAGCCGCGCCGCAAACCCGGCCGCGGCGGGTCCTTCACGGAAGGCGCGAACGTAGCGCACCGCTGGATCCTTCGACGTGAAGCGCGATTTCGGCGAACAGGGCCAGGCTTTTTTCGGCCTCCGCCACATCGAGGCGCGCGATCGCATAGCCGGCATGGACGATGACGTAATCACCGACGGCAACCGGGTCGATGAGCGCGATCGACACGCGGCTGTGGATGCCTCCTACCTCCGTTTCGACCCACTGATCATCGAGGAGCGCGGCTACCCGGGCGGGTATGGCGAGGCACACCGATCACGCTCCCGCGCCGGTCCGGGCGATCAGCGGCCGCGCCGCCGGCGACACGGCCCGCGGCGCCGCAAGCTCGCGCTCCAGCCACGCGAGCCACGCGTCGATACTCGGTGCACGCCGTGCCGCGGTACAAATCATCGGGATGGCGCCGCCGAGCGCGGCGAGCGCCGCCTCGGCACGCCTGGGATCGAAATCCTCCAGGCAAAAAAGCAGGTCCGTCTTGCTCAACACGACCAGATCGGAGGCGCGAAAGATCACCGGATATTTCGCCGGCTTGTCGTCGCCCTCGGTCACGCTGAGCAAGGTTACATTGAGATGCTGGCCGAGGTCGAAGCTCGCGGGGCACACGAGATTGCCCACGTTCTCGATGAACACGAGGTCGAGTCCGGCGATCGGCAGCTCATGCAGCGCCTGATGCACGAGCGTCGCGTCGAGATGACAGGCGCCGCCGGTGGTGATCTGCACGGCCGGCACGCCCTTGGCTCGAATACGCGCGGCATCATGGTCGGTCTCGAGGTCGCCTTCGATCACGGCCATCCGATAGCGCCCGCCCAGAGCGGTGATCGTTGCCTCGAGGAGCGCAGTTTTGCCCGCGCCCGGCGAGGACATCAGATTGACGGCGAGGACGCCGTGGGCATCGAAGTGTTCTCGGTTGTGCCGGGCCACCCGATCGTTGGCGGCGAGGAGATTGCGCAGCACTTCGACGCCCGCCGAGGCATCGTGGCCGTCCGGGCCCTGGCGGCCGCCCGGGCCCTCGTGGGGGCGAACACCGTTCCTGCCATTCACGGGATTTACACTGCAACCGCAGCTGTCACACATGATCCGTCCTCGCGTACCTCACGCGGCCGACGCCGCTTGCGCCTGCGGCATCCGTAGTTCGACGCGACGCAAGTTCAACTCGTCTCCGGCAACGATCCGCGTGCGGTATCCGCCGCAGGCTGCGCACACGAGACGGTTCGGGGCCGCCGGTGTGCTCGCGCCGCAGCTCGCGCAGCAGACGGTCACCGGCGGTGTTTCGATCGAAAGCGCGGCTTCGGCCGCACAGCTTCCCACACGCGCGATCTCGAAGGCGCGCGCGAGAAGTCCGGCATCGACACCGGACAGCGGGCCCACCTCGAGCCAGATGCGCTCGACCGCCTCGGCGCCGCGATCCTTCGCGACGGCCGCGACCTCGGACAGCAGCGCCTGGCAGACGGACAGCTCGTGCACTCAGCCGATGCTACGGTGCTGCCCTCAACAGCGTATGTACGGAACCGCACAGACCGGTGGGCAAGTCGCCTGCTTTGATCGCGCAGCACGCAAACGGAGCGCACGGTGACGTCAGGGCTTGCACGAGAAGGCGCCGGACTGCAGGCGGAGAGCCGGCCACCCGACGCTCCGCGCATCCTGGTGCTCGGCTTCGGCAACGTGCTCCTGAGCGACGACGGCGCCGGGGTGCGAATCCTCGCCTCCTTGAGCTCGATGCTCGAGCCCGGTACCGCGGATTTCATCGACGCCGGTACCTTGAGCTTCAGCTTGCTGCCGTACATCGAGTCCGCCGATGCGATGCTCGCGCTCGATGCGGGCGACTTCGAGCAAAGCCCCGGCAGCATCCGCCTTTACGAAGGCGCCGGCATGGATGATTTTCTACGCAGCGCTCGCAGGCGCACGGTTCACGAAGTGGGCCTCATCGATCTGATGGACATGGCGAGGCTGCGCGACTGTCTGCCGCGGCGCCGTGCGCTCTTGTGCATTCAGCCGCAACGCATCGATTGGTGCACGCAGCTCTCGACGCCGGTGGCAGCGGCGCTCCCGGAGGCTGCGCGTAAGGCATCGGCGCTGCTCGGACGCTGGCGCAGCCAGCGATGGCGCGCCCAGTGAGCCGTCTCGCCGAAATCCCGGTGCGGATCGAGCCAGCTGCCCAGGGAGCCGAGCCGTGCGCGGGATTGGGTGGAGGTGTTGCCGCCCTGCTCGCGGAGCTCGCGGCACTGCTGGCGGGTCTCACCGACAGCGGGAGACCCGCGGCGATCGATCTGCGCAGCCTACCGATGAGCCCGCAGGACCGCGGCGAGCTCGAGCGCGCGCTCGGCGAAGGCGAGGTGCGGGCCACGATTCAGGCGGACGGCGTCTCCATCGTGCGTGAGACCGGCATCTCGGGTGTCTGGTGGGTGGAACACCGCAACGCGCGCGGAGAGCTCATGGCCGAGCTGCTCGAGGTGGCGCACGTGCCTGAGATTCTGGCGAGCTCGGTCGACGAGGTCGCCGCGGCCGCGCGCGCGCTGCAGGCTCGTCTGGGCCTTTCGCACGCGACCATGAGCGCCAGGAGCGAGACATGAGCATCGGCAACGACGAGCTCACGGTCGGGTATATGCTGATGAAGCACGGTGTCAGCCGACGCGGGTTCATCAAGTATTGCACCGCCGTCGCCTCGACCATGGCGCTGCCTCCGTGGATGGGGCCCGCGATGGCCGAGCAGCTGCGCAGCGCCGCGCGGCCGTGCGTCGTGTACTTGTCGTTCCAGGAGTGCACGGGCTGCTTGGAATCCTTGACCCGCTCCTTCGCCCCGACGATCGAGGATCTGATCTTCAACACTATTTCCTTGGATTACAACGACACGCTCATGGCGGCGGCCGGCGAGGCCGCGGAGTCGGCGCGCGCGAAGGCCATGAAGGACAACTTCGGCAAGTACGTCCTGGTGGTGGACGGCTCGGTGCCGACCGGTGCCGGAGGCGCCTACTGCACCGCCGGCGGCCGCACTGCCGTCGAGACGTTGCGCGAGGCGGCCAAGGGCGCGGCCGCGATCGTGTGCGTCGGCAGCTGCGCGGCGTTTGGCGGCATTGCCTTCGCCGACCCAAACCCCACCTCGGCGTGGCCGGTGTCGGCCATCGTGGAGGACAAGCCGATCGTCAACGTCTCGGGCTGTCCGCCCATCCCGGAGGTGATGACCGGCACGCTGCTGCAATTCTTCAGCACGGGGCAGGTTCCCGATCTCGACCAGCACCGGCGGCCCAAGGCTTTCTTCGGCACGACCATTCATGACCGCTGCTATCGCCGACCGTTCTACGATCAGGGCAAGTTTGCCAAGACATTCGACGATGAAGGCGCCCGCAACGGCTGGTGCCTTTACGAGCTCGGTTGCAAGGGACCGACCACGTACAACGCCTGCGCGACGCTCAAGTGGAATGGCGGGGTCAGCTTTCCGATTCAAAGCGGCCACGGCTGCCTCGGCTGCGCCGAGCCGGGGTTCTGGGACAAGGGAAGCTTCTATTCCGCGCTCAGCACTCCGGCCTGGGGCAAGGCCGGTGAAACGGCGCCGCATCGCGTGCTCGAGCTCACCGCCGGCGCGGCGGCCGTGGGCGCCGTCCTCGGAGCCGCGTCCGCCGGACTCAGCCGCCTGCGCCAGCATGAACGCGAAGTCGACGAGGATCGCACAAGGAGCTGAATCATGGATCTCTTGACCTTTGCGCGCGGCCCGGCCCTCAAGGCGGCTCTGGTCATCTTTTGCGTGGGCGTCGTGTGGCGCATCGCCGGCTTCGCGCTGCTGCGCCTGCGGCGCGATCTCAACGCGCCGCGCGCCTCGATCGGCAAGTTCATGGCCGGCGGGCTCAAGGCGGTGGGCACGCGCTCCTGGCCACATCCGGAGTTCATTCCTCGCACGGGCGCGGGCGAAGCGCTCGGCTACAGCTATCACATCGGGCTGTTCATCGTGGTGCTGATGTTCGGGCCGCACATCACGTTTCTCGGCAGCCTCGTGGGCTTCACCTGGCCGGGCCTGCCGAGCAGCCTCATCACCATCGTCTCGGTGCTCACGCTGACGTTGTTCCTCGCCGTCCTGTTTCGGCGCCTGACGCACCCCGTGCTGCGGATGCTGTCGAATTTCGACGACTACTTCAGCTGGCTGGTCACTGCCCTGGTGCTGGCCACCGGGCTCGCAGCGGTCGCCCACATCGGCGCCCCGTACGAGAGGCTACTTGCCTGGCACATCCTCAGTGTCGATCTGCTGCTCGTGTGGTTCCCGTTCGGAAAACTCATGCATGCCTTCTATCTGGTCCCGTCGCGCGCCATCAACGGGGCGCTGCTCTCCCGCAAAGGAGCCATCTCATGAGCGATTCCACGAGCACGTTCTCCGCCGCTCTCGCTCCCGAGCAGGCAATGACTCCGGAGGCGCGCGTGGCGGGTGCCATGCGCGGCTTCGCACACGAGCTCGGAGCCTTGAGCGCCTTCCGGCTCGAATCCTGCATCCATTGCGGCATCTGCGCGGAAGCCTGCCATTTCTACATCGCGACCGAGGATCCGCAGTACACGCCGGTGTGGAAGGTCGAGCCGTTCAAGCAAGCCTACAAGCGCGAGGCGAGTCCCTTCGCCCCTCTCTACCGGCTGCTCGGGCTCAAACGCGAGATCACCGCCGAGCAGCTGGCACGCTGGCAGCACTTGCTGTTCGACAGCTGCAACATGTGCGGGCGCTGCAGCCTCATCTGTCCGATGGGCATCGATGTGGCGGCGCTCATCGAGCAGGCGCGGCACGCCATGTTCGACGCCGGGCTCGCGCCCAAGGAGCTCTACCAGAAGGCCGCGCATCAACGGGCTACCGGCCAGCCCGAGCCGAGCTCCGAGCCTTATCGGGAGCGGCTGCTGGCGATCGGCCGGCAATTCGGCGTCGAGATACCGCTCGACAAGTCCGAGGCAGAGATTCTCTTGTGCGTGCCGCGCACCGATATCGAGCACTATCCGGGGGCTGTCGCGGCGCTCGCCCGCGTGATGCGCCATCTCGGGGTGTCGTGCACGTTTCGCAGCGACGGACTGGTGGCGGAAAACTACGGCTACTACGCGGGCGGCAAGCAGTGGCAGCGCGACATCAGCCTCAAGCTCATCGAGCAGGCCCTCAAGGTCAAGGCGAAGATCCTGCTCGTGCCGGAGTGCGGCCACGCCTACACGGCGTTGCGCTGGGAGGCCGCCGATCTGTACGGAAAGCCCCTGCCTTTCGCAGTCCGCCACGTCACCGAATTCCTCGCCGACGAGCTCACTGCGGGGCGTCTGAAGCTCTCTTCGGCCGGGGCGGGGAAAACCACATTCCACGATCCTTGCCAGCTGGTGCGCAAGGGCGGTATCAACGATGCGCCGCGCGCGCTCATGCAAGCCTTGGGCATCGAGCTCAACGAGCTCAAGAATCATGGCGCATTCAGCTTCTGCTGCGGCGGAGGCGGCGGCGTGCTCGACATCGAGCGTGCGGCGCCGCTGCGCTATCGCACCATGGAGAACAAGCTGCGGGAGATCGACGAGACCGGTGCGGCAACCTTCCTGACCAGCTGCTCCGATTGCCGGCGCACGTTCGACGATGCCAAGTCGCATTTCAGCTGGGACAAGACACCGCACAGCCTGCTCGAGCTGGTGGCGAGCAACCTGGTGGCAACGGGGAACCCAACGTGAGCACCATCGTCGTCGACCCCGTCACCCGCATCGAAGGGCATTTGCGGATCGAAGCTGAATTCGACGGCTCGGTGATCACGCGCGCGTCGAGCTCGGGCACCATGGTGCGCGGCATCGAGATCATTCTCAAGGGGCGCGATCCGCGCGACGCCTGGGTGTTCGCGCAGCGCATCTGCGGCGTGTGCACACTGGTACACGGCATCGCCTCGGTGCGCGCGGTCGAGGACGCCTTGCAGATCACCATTCCGCCGAACGCGCAGCTGATTCGCAACCTCATGATCGGGGCGCAGTACGTGCACGATCACGTCATGCATTTCTATCATCTGCATGCGCTCGACTGGGTGGATGTCGTGTCGGCGCTCAAGGCCGATCCCAAAGCCACCTCGACGCTGGCGCAGTCGATCTCTCCTTACGCGCGCTCCTCGCCCGGCCACTTCGCCGACGTGCAGAGCCGTGTCAAGAAACTGGTCGAGTCCGGGCAGCTCGGCATCTTTGCGAACGCCTACTGGGGAAGCTCGCTCTACAAGCTGCCCCCCGAAGCCAACCTCATGGCCGTGGCGCATTATCTCGATGCGCTCGCCTGGCAGCGCCAGGTGGCGCAGCTCCTGACCATCTTCGGCGGCAAGAATCCGCACCCGAATTTTCTGGTCGGCGGGGCACCCTCCGCCATCAGCGTGCATACCGGCCCCGGGACGAGCAGCACCGCTGTGAATTCCGTCGGCTTGCAGCAGGTGGCGCAGATCATCGGGCAAATGCGCGAGTTCGTCGACCAGGTCTATCTGCCGGACACGCTCGCAATCGCCTCCTTCTACAAGGACTGGTTCAAGACCGGCGAAGGCACCGGAAACTTCATGACCTTCGGGGATTTTCCGGCGGCCGGCAATCCGGACCCGAAGGCCCTGCTGGTGCCGCGCGGCGCGATTCTCGGCCGCGACCTGTCGCACATCCGCGAGGACGTCGATCTCGATGCCGAGGCGGACATTCAAGAATACGTCGCGCATTCCTGGTACGACTATGCCGGCGGCAAGGACTTGGGCCTGCATCCCTATCGCGGCGAGACCCAATTGAGCTACTCCGGTCCCGCGCCGCCCTACGACAACCTGGATACCAAGGCCAGCTATTCCTGGCTCAAATCGCCGCGCTGGAAGGGTCACGCCATGGAAGTGGGCCCCTTGGCGCGCGTGCTCATGCTCTACGCGAGCGGTCACGAGCCCACGAAGGACCTCGCCCATAAAGCACTCGCCCAGCTCGACCTGCCGCTCGAAGCGATGTTCTCGACCCTGGGCCGCACCGCCGCCCGCACCCTCGAGTGCAAGATCTTCGCCGACACGATGCAGTCCTGGTACGACGCTCTCATGGCGAACATCAAGGCGGGCGATGTGCGCACCGTCAACGACACGCGCTGGGATCCCGCGACCTGGCCCTCCCATGCGCGGGGCGTGGGGTTCATGGAAGCCCCGCGCGGGGCGTTGGGCCACTGGATCGTGATCGACGAGGGCCGCATCAGCAACTATCAGGCGGTGGTGCCGAGCACCTGGAATGCGGGGCCGCGCGATGCGGAGGGCACCGAGGGACCCTACGAGGCGGCGCTCAAGGGCCAAAGCGTGCAGGACCCGAAGCAGCCGCTCGAGATTCTGCGCACCATCCACAGCTTCGACCCCTGCATCGCCTGCGCGGTGCATGTCGTCGATCCGGACGGCGAGGAGCTGATTCGAGTTCGCGTACAATAACGGGATCGTGTTGCGATCATCGCGCTCGGAAGTCGATCTGCTCCTGCTGCACGCGCCGAGCGTATACGATTTTCGCGACAAGGCGATCCTCTACGGCCCGGTGAGCGACATGATCCCCTCCTCGACCGTGTTCGAGATGTATCCCTTGGGATTCCTCACGCTCGCGAGCTATCTACACGACCGCGGCCTCAAGGTGCGGATCGTCAACCTGGCGCTGCGCATGATGAACAGCCGGAGCTTCGACGTGCCGCGCTTTCTCGCGCGCTTGAAGCCCCGAGCGGTCGGCATCGACCTGCACTGGCTGCCGCATGCGCACGGCGCCTTGGAGGTGGCGCGCATCGTCAAGGAGCTGCACCCACGGGTGCCGGTCATCTTGGGCGGTTTGTCGTCGAGCTACTTTCACCGTGAGCTGATCGACTATCCGCAGGTGGACTTCGTCATGCGCGGCGACAGCACCGAGCCTCCCGTGCATGAGCTGCTGCTCGCGCTCAAGAGCGGCTCGCCGGTCGGCAGGATCCCGAACCTCACCTGGAAAGATGCCGCCGGAGCTCACGTCAATCCTCTCTCGTTCGTCCCGGCGAGCCTCGACTATGCCGATCTGCGGCCGGACCTCATGGTCGAGATGGTGCTGCGTCACCGCGACCTCGAGAGCACACTGCCCTTCAACGGCTGGTGGAGCAATCCGATCACGACCGTGTTCACGGTCAAGGGCTGCGCCTTCGAGTGCGTTACCTGCGGAAGCTCGCACACCACCTGCACCCAGCTCACGAAACGCCAGAAGCCCGTGTATCGGAGTCCCGCGAGCCTGGTCGCCAACATGCAGGCGATCTCCCGCCTGACTCACGGGCCGATCCTGCTGGTGGGCGACCCGCTCATGGCGGGAGCTGCGCACGCCGCCGAGGTGCTCGAGCGGCTGCGCGCGGCCGATCTGCCGAACGAGATCGTGTTCGAGTTCTTCGCCTTGCCGCCCGTCGACTTTGTGCGCGAGATCGACCGCTCGGTGAGGCACTGGAGCATGGAATTCAGCCCCGAGAGCCACAGCCAGGAGGTGCGCGATGCCCAGGAAGGTGAATCGGGCTACACCACCGAGGACATGGAGGCGCTGCTCCGGGAAGCGGTGCGCCTGCGATGCTCGCGCATCGACATCTTCTTCATGATCGGCTTGCCGGCACAGACCGCCCAGTCGGTGCGCGACACCGTGGAGTACTGCGATCATCTGTTCGAGCTCGGCGACAAGCGCCTTTCCTGCTTCATCTCGCCGATGGGGCCGTTCATCGACCCCGGCAGCCGGGGCTTCGAGAATCCGGAGCGCTTCGGGTACCGCTTGTTCGCGCGCACGCTGGAAGAGCACCGCCGGCTTCTGGTCCAGCCCACCTGGGAGCGTATTCTCAACTACGAGACCCGGTGGATGACGCGCCGCGAGCTGGTCGACGCCACCTACGATGCCGCCGAGCGGTTGAACGAGCTCAAGGTGCGCCACGGGCGGCTCTCGAAGCGCCGCGGACGCGCCGTCGCGCGCGCGATCGCGGCAGCGCGGGCGCTGCGCACGCGCCTCGATGAGCAGATGGCGCGAGGAAACGGCGCCGCGACCGACCCCGCGCTCCTCGGTGAGATATCGCGCTTCAGCATCTCGACCGTGTGCGACAAGCGCGAGCTCTTCTGGCCCAGGCGGCTCTTCAATTTCAAGGTGAAGGAGATCGCGCGTATCGTCGGCCGCTATGCCGGCGCAATCAGGATTTGAGGGCCGTTTCGGGCTTGACGATGAGCACGTCGCACTTGAGGCCGTCGAGCACCGCTTCGGCGGTGTTGCCGATGAAGATACGCTTGAGGCCTCGCCGCGACACGGCTCCCATGACCACCAGGCCCGCACGCATCGAGCGCGCCACCGCCGGAATCTCCGTCGCAGGGTCGCCGCACACCAGGTGGGCATTGGCGCGGGTTATCCCATGGCGGCCGACGGCCTCGTGGAAACTGCGGCGGATCTCGCTGCTGTAGGCTTTCTCCTGGGCAGGATCCGCGGCGAATACCGCCGTACCCGCCGGCACCACCACGACCTCCCCGACGCAGGGAGGATAGACATGCGCCGCATGCACCGAGCCGTGCACGAGATCGGCGAGCGCGCGCGCGGTATCGACGATGACATCGTCGAGCTTGCTCGGCTTGTCGTTGGCGTGAAACGGATCGAGCGCCGCGAGGATTCGCGGGCGGCGCCACGCCGCGTGGCCCTTCACGATCAGGAGCGGCACCGGGCAGTGCCGTATGAGCTCGAAATCGGTCTGCGTGAGAAGCAGGCGCGCGAGGAAGCGATGCCTGTGGGCCTGGATGACCACCAGATCCGCCTTGCAAAGCCGCGCCTGGCGCAGAATCGCTTCGTGTGCCGGGTACCCGGTCTCGACGGTGGTCTCGACGATGATCTCTTCGCGGCGCAGGCGGTTCGCAATGCGCTCGAGCGCGCGCCGGTTCTGCTCCGCCTCGTAGCGTACGAACTGCTCCGCCTGCGCGTGCGCCGGCCCGTGTGACATGGGCGACGCAATCGCGTTCAGCAGCTCGATGCTGGCACCGGTCGCATGCGCGAGGGCGCCGGCGCGCCGCACCGCGTTGCTCGTGCCGCGCGAGGGGTCGGCGAGGGCCACGAGGATACGCGCGAATCGAGGCATCGACCCGCGCCCTCAGCTGCCCGCCGGCAGCGTGTGCGCCACGCCTTTGTGGCAGTCGATGCAGGTCATTCCGCTGGTCGCGAGCGCGGAGTGCGCATCGGCGGCCATGGGCGGCTGCTTGGACAGATCCATCAGCGCGGGCGTGTGGCACCCGCGACATTCGGCCGAGTCGTTGGCCTTGAGCTCCGCCCAGATCTTCTGCGCGAGCTCCAGTCGGTGGGCCTCGTAGCGCGCGGGGGTGCTCAACTTGCCGGTGAGATGACCCCACACTTCGGTGCTCGCTTCGATGTGTCGCATCAACCCGGGCAGGAAGGCCGGCGGCACGTGACAGTTACCGCAGCTCGCCTGCAGGCCGAATTCGTTGAAATGGTGCAGGCTGCGCCTGAGCTCATCGAACGGCTGTCGCATCTCGTGGCAGGAGGTGCAGAACGCGTTGGTCTCGGCCATCTTGAGGCCGCCTACGAATGCACCGGTGAAGCCGATCCCGACGATGAAGGCGATCAGCCCGCCGGCCGGTATGCCGAGCAAGAACCAGCGCCGCGGACGTCGCCAAAGCCAGGCAGCAAGGCCCCGCGTTGTCGGCTGCGGCGAGTTCATTGCGGATGTATCGATGAGGGCATGACGCTTTGTGACAAAGCTACTCCCTCGCTCGCGCGGATCTCTGTGCGGTCCCGTACAGATCTCGCTGGCGCCTCGCGTTAGCTTGCAGCCGGGCGGTCGGCGTGGGGCCAACCGCATCGGTCGCTGTGGAACCTTCCGCGTCGGTCGCGTGAGTCGGACGGCGTTCAGCTGATCGCCGCAGGGAGATGGGAATGGCGTGCAGTGAGCAGTCCTCCGAGATGCGTTTCAGGCAGATGACCGCCGGCGCG
>Ga0335073_10003964_pt1 | contig 20660 bp, 28 predicted proteins | sample Lox_Sample_22_FD_207093 | JGI IMG/M metagenome (GOLD analysis project Ga0335073, IMG submission 207093) | Soil microbial communities from Loxahatchee National Wildlife Refuge, Florida, United States - Lox_Sample_2.2 | ecosystem: Environmental > Terrestrial > Soil > Wetlands | place: USA...
AGTTTCCGTTCAGAGATATGGTGGAAATCATCAAGCAAGGGTTTAGAACGAAGGGACACAAATACATCAGGGACTGGTTCATGGACATTCTCTGGGGTTGGGAAAGATATGTCGCGCAGGTGAAGGTAGACATCAGCGGTGTAAGCAATTCTTCAGAGTTTGTGGCTAACTTTTCATAGATAATGCTCAAGTCTAGCCGGAGCTGGCAGGATGAGCTGCACGACCAAATTTGTTGGCGGTTTTCTAAATACAAATTCGTTGTGAACGAGACACTCCTCAAACTAGAGCGTGACTCGGAGTTTCTTGAACAAATGGAGACGGAGTCAGGAGAGACAAGTCCTTTTGATCCGGAAGGTTTCCAAAAAGTATTGGGTCGGATGCAGAGAATTATCGAGGATCTGAAATCTCTTAAGACCCCTCTTCAACAGGTTACAGATATGGTTAGTCCGTTTCCTATTTCCCTCACGAGCAGGGCTACAACCACATGTCGATCAAAGAAGCACATATAGCTTACACTTCAAATCTTCGAATGGAATATTTCGCACTGATGGCAACCATCTTTCTCCCTTTGAGTTTACTAACGGTAAATACTCCCATTCAATTATTAGTAGAGTTGATATTCAGGGCGCCTTTGGGATGAATATCAGTGGCTTGAATTCGGGGGGGCCGGATTGGTGGCTATTTTTGATTGTAAGCATACCGAGCACACTTGTTTTTAGCGGACTGCTTTACTGGATTTATTGGAAGTCGAAAAAGCAGAAGTTCGGGAAGATCACTGGAGAACTCAAAAGCAATATTGCGTAATGTCTCAACGGGCTAAGTAGTGCAATATACACATATGAATTGCCTAAAGAAAGTAATTGTGAATCATGTTTCTCCAGCAGATTTGGTCCCTGATTTCTCCTTTCGTCAATGTATATACGTGGACCCGATGATGCCGCCATTAACATTGGCCATTTTGTATGGGGTAATATTTCGTGGCGAAGAAATGATACAGTCTCATGATCCGGACTGTATTTCGATGAACTTGCCAAGCGACAAGCCTGTACACCGCAATCTGTTCTGAGGTTTCGCAATTCTCTCCTTTAATTACGAGCAGGATGTATGGCGATGGTTCAACTTTCCTAACTTCGTAGGATGGAAGGATCAATATTGGAGTACGGTGAATTCATGTCTAGTTTTAAGTCTTAGACTCCATAAACCACTCATCCTCCTCCTCCTCACCCCCCTACTTTCCTCCACGCTTCCCCCAAACTTTAACCGAGACAGGGATCGGATTTCCTTTCAAATCAACTTTGCTGAGCGTCTCCATTTCGGCGGTACATGCTTCGATGTCAGCCAGCATTTTCTTTTTATTATTGGCCCGTGGGAGTTTCAACTTCCCTAGAACAGATCCCAAACCTGAAACAGATTTCCGCTCATTTTGGTCAATGATAAGGATGGCGAGTTCCGAGTCTGGAGACGGGGCTTCGCACAACTCCGTCAGGTATGCTTCCAACGCTCTATTCATGTCCTCAATAACATCGTCATATGTTGTCAGAATCCCTGAGTTGTGCACTAAACGTTGCTCCAGTTGACTAATTATGGCGTCGAAGCTAGCGGTAATTCGATTCGAAACGGTCTCCGGTAGCTTCGGCCCGACGCTCTCAATGTGCTGTAAAAAAAGACGAGTCTTGGACACGTGGCTGTTGATTCCTTGAACCAGATGGTGTGCTAATGTCCCGGAGTCCGACATCAATGCCCCTCAATGAAGAAAAAAGGTATAGATATGGAATGGCAGGAAGCAAAATCAATTTGAACGGACCTGTGGTCTGACGATGATGAGGAAGAATGTTAAACGCGGGATTGCGTGGGCTATGTAATACGTGTTCCCGAATCCCGGATAAAACCGGTCTGGACTCATGTTCGTTCACCCGCCCACACCCACCCGAAACCTCAGTTGCTGTTACGACAGTAAATGGCGTCAATTCGCTATGAGAACAGTCAGCAGAATAGTCAGGAGGTATCTCGGGGTCCGCAGATTGATGAGCCGAATGAGAAATCTATTTTCCGAGTGACGTCGCCTTCAAAAGGTCCGCTTTTGATGATTTTCTCTAATCATTCTAGAGTACCGAAAAGTTACAACGGAAAACGACAAATTCGTGGAAATCCCTTTACGTGCCGACCACTTGGGATCAGTGATGATTGGCGAAGTAAATTATCCAGCTGCTGAGCTTCTCGAAGCGTTCAACTACGGCACCGGAAAACTCATACAATCTCTTACTCTGCTTTGGGGGCAGCGCAAAGACGTCCGAGAGTTAGTCGACAATATTTGGGATGCGTCACTGATTGCGGATATATCGACTCGCGTACTCGGAGGAGCCAGAGAACATGCTTTTCTTGAAGGCGGCTTTGAGGGCCTTATTCGGAGTCGAGACAATCGGATCTTGCGCGGTCTCATTCTCCGTTTTAGTGAGGCGTATGATGTCAATGTATTCACTCCTCGTGCCTACGTGGTGTTAGAACTCTGTGAATTCCTGAAGTATCTCAAAGAAACTGTGACAAGCAACTGTAAAGAGAGCACTCGATCTATGACCGATGAATTCGAAGACAGACGCCAAAACCTATGGGACAACACATTTGGTAAACTTCCGTATCGATAGCATAACTAACCGGACGCAGGCAGTTCAACTTCATTGCAAAAATCTGTGCTGGATCGCCAAAAATTGTATTCTCTCAGGAGGGTATTTTTCGGTAGCGGATTTACGGGCGCTCAGAGTAATGGGAACCAGTATAAGCGGATGTACAGAGTGGACACGCTCTTGAAAACCCTCAATATCAAAATCGAGGGAATGCATCCAAATCGTGCGAAATTACTAGAAATAATTGGGTTGACTGAAGCGGAAACTAAACCCAAGAACGATCTTATCGGCTCCTTGGATGAATTGAAGGCGTCCAATCTTCGTCGTGGTCCCTTTAAAATCGAATTGACAGACCAGCCATGGGCGCATTTGACATTCACTCGCTCGCATGGACGGTCGACCATACGACTATTGAAGCTCGAATCAATAATACATTTATATACTCCACAACGGACTGCAATAGCAAGGTGATTTCCTCCCTTGAACCTTGTTGATCCTAAAGTGCTGCTGGCATGCCCACTCTTTTTCTGGAACTCCTGTATTCACATGTTCTCTTTTTCGGTAGAGACCAGGCTTCTGGGAATCGAGGCTCTTTAATGGGCGTTGATAAACATTTTCTTCATGATTTCTGGCGGTCTTATTCCCCCGTTCAATCCGACTTGCAGCTCAGCGATTTCCCCTTGTATGGGTCTCGGCTAAAACACATTCGACTTACGATGAGGGAATGGAGACCTCAAACGTGGTCAGAACTGGCTATCCGTCCGTATAACGATCCTATCACGTTTTATGCCTTCTGGTTTGCCACACTGGTCGGAATAATTGGGGTCGTGGGTCTTGCCACAACGATTGCCCAGACTATTGCTGCTTTCAAGGCATTGAAATGAGTTGCACGCAATCAGTTTGCACTGAGTTTTTCATACTTTCCATAATTACTAGTTATATTAATTATATGCAACAAATCAGCTAGACCATCGATTACTTGTGTCATTTGCACAGTACAAAGCATATTCACTACTTGAAATAGCAACACATTCTTACCTCCATACTCTCACGTGGAAATGCCCCCTCTTCTGGGTTGAAAAACGCACAATGAGGAGTCCGCCAAACCCCACTCTTATCCGAGTCATTCAACTTGAAGGTGAGCATCTCGTCCATATTCATATGACTAAAATAGAACCAACGATGAGTATCTTTGCGCGGGAAAATGGTCCCTTCCCCAATAATTCTCGCTTCTGACAACGGGGGTAAATTATCGATATCGGGGATATCTTCTTGATACACCAAAGTATTCACAATCCCTTCATCATTTCCAACCGAACGGGAATCACATATTCCCAATGGCCAATCTTGCGGTGGTTTACTGAATACGCGCCAATTGCTCACGATGAGCAATCGAGAGTAAGTTTCTCGCCAGTCGGCTTTGAGGTGATCTGTGCCTAGTTTGGCCGCCCAGCGAGTCGTGAAGTCGACATGGACGTCGTCTCCCACAGGTTGATCCTGAGTGCGTTTTACCGAAGATGCTTTACGTATAATGGGACGGTAGGCGATAACTTTATCCGCACCAATGGCGTTCTTCACGACTTCCTCGATTTCGGGGAGATACACTTTTTCGACTTCTTCCAGATCATTAAAGTCTTTGACCTACTATCAGCAACAGCAGTTACGTGACAAGACCTTGGATTTGTGTTGGAACAGTTGAAATCCACAGACGTCGAGCTTACACTCGTCTTGAATGGGGCGAGCGTCTCGGACGTGAACAGGCCAAAGTTCAGAAACCCCGGTATTCAGTTCTTTCCCCGGCGTGACGTATCGTCGATGGATTTTGCTAGTCCCCTTGGGATGTCTCATTTTGGTGTCAATATCGATGCCTTTGGGAGCCATTATGACTGTGATGCTCTGTAAGAGGAAATCGTCAAGCTATTATACCACCCCGCATCCCCGCAATTATGTGGTTTTCGTGCCGCACTTCCGCCGCCCAATCAAGCGCACAGCCCCTCAAATCCCTTGCCCCTCGAACGGATAATACCGAACGCGAGAGTCTAAAATCTAAAACTTAAATGCAATCCTACTACGAACTGCCGTATTTCATTGACTTCCTGGAAACCGCTGTACATTCCCTATAGGACGCAGAAACATAATGCGACCAAGCCGCGACCGCATCAAATGACAAATTTGTCACGCGACGATCCGCATATATATCTCGGGTCGTTGTCCTTTCGGTGCTGCCATGTACTTTAGACAACTCCCGAAGGGTTTCACCAAAACGTTTGGACAACCTTTTTCATTCATGAGAACTTTACCGAAATCGACTGTCAAGTTGCCGCCAGACCGAGTCAAGGCAACGATTCTTGGAGCGTACACTCCCCGAGCCGCTCTCCTCTGCTGCATGACTGACGGAATTTGATACAGTGCAGGTAGATGATGCGCAATGGGACTAATGAGCAGGGGGAGTCGGCCAGACATTGTCTTTGTTGCTTAAAAACAGTCCCTGGGTGGATGAACTCGCCTTGTACGATATCGTCAAAGTTCCCGGAGTTGCGGCGGATTTGAGTCATATAAATACGCCGTGTCGTGTCAACGGCTATTTGCCCCCTGACAATGGGTTACAAAAATCATTGAGCAATGCAACATTGGTATTTGTTTTAGCTGGGATCCATCAAAAGGTCATCCTCTACTCAGCTTTTCTTACCTCCTAGCCCGGGATGAGCCGTGAAGGTGAATAACTCTGTTGGTAGGAACTGATTTGTGCAGACTTGTTCGAGGACAACGCGGTTATTGTTCATAATCTCAGCAAAGAAATCGCAGTTACCTGTCCAGATGCATTCCTCCTTGTCATTTCGAATCCCGTCAATTCACTCGTACCAATCGTGGCGGAAACGATGAAATCGGCCAACGTTTTCAACCCGAAACGGTTGTTTGGAATTACGACACTAGACGTCGTGAGAGCTTCCGAATTTGTGGCCGAAGCTACCGGTCTACGGCCAACAGAAGTTGTCGTTCCTGTCGTGGGAGGCCATTCCAATAAAACCATCGTCCCGCTACTCAGTCAAACGAGACCGAACGTAAAACTTGAGGAGGAGACGGTGCAAGCTTTGACGGCTCGAATTCAATGTGCCGGAGACGAGATAATTCATGCGAAAGCAGGATTGGGCTCTGCCACGTTATGCATGGCATATGCAGCTTACAGGTAAACAGGGTTTACGACAGATCTGAGTGTAGATTTGCAGAATCGGTCATAAAAGCGGCCAAGGGAGCAAAAGGAATCGTCGAACCGAGTTTTGTATATCTTCCTGGTATGGCAGGTGGAGATGTGGTTCGAAAGTCGGTGCAAGGGTTGGACTTTTTCTCTGCGAATCTGGAGTTGGGAGTAAAAACCTTCTGAGATCCTCGCTGACGATAGATTGACGGTGCGCAACGAGCATATTCACTCGGGCTGCTCACGGCTTATGAACAAGATCTGCTAAACACTGCAATTGCAGAATTGAAGGCCCATATCGATAGAGGTGTGGAATTCGTCACCAACAAAGTAAACTCGTAGTGGTAATGTGGATAGACTCAAATAGACTTCATCTGACCATCCTCGAATGGTGAGACTGGGGCCTGAAAATCGCGCATTGAGCGTTTTTGGCTGTACCAATGAAACTAGTCCCCAGAGGGGTCCTAGGTTTATGTGAGTGAATTATGCAAGGTCAGCTATAATGATCGCGTACCTGTGGTCACGAACCGCAGTCTTCAATGACAGCTCATTGCGAGAAATTTTCATGATCTGAATTACTTAAAACAGCTCTTTCAATGTTTGCAACATATATATCGCGTGAAACCCACGATATGACATCAAAGTTGAAACAGCAACGTGGATTCTATGAAACGTTGTTGTGGTGGAGGATCAGAATCAACTGATGACGGGTATTGGTCTCGAGGGAACGTGGTCTCAATTTAGTCAACATATGTCGGGAATGCAGATGACATTCACCACCTCGTACGTAGGAGTACCGATTCTGGTTTCCGAGTGGGCTCCAAAGACGACTGGAGGTTTTATTGGGAGTTTCATTGCGATTGCACTGAGCGCCTTTTGCATGCGACTCTTGATATTCGCGAGATCATATTTGGACTCTGAATATTGGTGTAGAACGGTATCCAAATATTATTCAGACTTAACAATAGATGAAAAGCCGACAGCCATTTCGATTCCTGGTGGAGGTTCAACGGATGGTACTTGCGTTCGTTATCGCGACCCTCGGCTATGGACTTATGTTGGTTGCCATGACGTACGTTGTGGTGGCTCAAATCGCTTTCGTAGCTCACGGTAGGCATATTTCTTTGCCATTTGTCTGGGTCTGGGAGTTGGGGAATTCGTATTTGGTAGGTTCTATTCTTCGTCAATTTCAGATAGTCACTGTACGTAGAGATAAGAGAGTTGTATTGCTATTCACAAAGCATTAAATATGAGAATCAATTCAAATGCTATTGACTATTTCTCCGGTCCCTGATGCCAAACTCGTACATCTCTTTTAACCCGCCCCAATTCAACAATGTAATTTGAAATAAGAATTCAGCTCTGCAAAAATAACAAACAGAGCATCGAGATGAACGCAAGGGAACCGACTAGAATCGAAGAAACTCCTCGTGACGCAGCGCTCACTTGTGTCGCAACTGACTTTGTTGTGCTGGCCGGCCCTACTCATCAATCGCGATTTCCGCAGAATTACCATTTCCGGTAGCGGAGCTTTCGGTGACGAGAACATTGTCTGTCTGCGTACCCGTGGTGCCAGTACCCGTAGTACTTGTAGTGGAGGTCGTCATAGTCGTTGCGGTAACTGACGCGGTAGGCGTGGGCGAAGTTATGCTCGCTCCCGGTGAAGCGGAACCACTAGCGACACTGCTCGTCTATCATCAGCAACGGACAAAAAGGAGGATAACCGCAACGGCAGAAGACGCCACAGAAGGTAACGTTACACTTAAAGTCAATCACAATGGCTGGGGAATTGAAGGTACATGGACGATGTTGCTCCGAAAACCGATCCACCCTCCGAATCGGTCTGTATCCAGTGCGACTCATTCTACACGTCAAACCCAACCCAACCGGGCAGAATATACCACAGTGATGGTCGGACTGGCCGCCTCACTTATAACAGGACAGTCCTCGTAGATGTAAGTGACGGTTTGCACATTCGTGACGTTGCCCATAGTTATTACGACGGGCGCCGCAAAACATGACAACGACGGTCCCAATTCAATGGTTTGGTATACTCGGAAGGAGGAAGGACAGCCCGTTTGAACGGTAATAGTCCCTATCACCTCGAGTTGTGTTGACGCCGCAGCGGCAGTGAACGTCGAGAGAAGGTCCTAATTATCAACCTTAATCGGCAACGGGATTTCTACTCCCCAATTCTCGCCGATGGAACAGGCGCCTTGACTGAGGACGGAAGCGGGGAACAACAGTGACAGATAAAAGAGTAACATCGTCGTTCGCATCGTTCTTGGTTCTGTGTTTTTTTCGGGGGCGATTGAGAGAGGGGGGAGGTGTGATTGTGCGGTTAAATAGTTGTCGTCACGACTTCAACAGCCGCCGAAAAAGGGCTGGCTTGGTGGAACCGAACCTTATTTTATAACGGTCCGTGCGCGAGATTATCAAATCAAAATTGGGAGATTATCTTTGTCCTTTTGGTCTGAAAAACGGTCAACTCATTAGAATTGAGATGGCACTTTATTTCGCGAAAATTGGATTCCAAGACAGAAATATTGCGAGTCCATTGTCTATCAAAATTATCAATTTTCGGAAGTTGCACGCAGAATGAGGCTGTGCACAGTGATGCTAAATCTGTCGTGTAGCTGCGGATTGAAATCTCCAAACCGTGATCAAATATCCGCCACCCATCGGCTATTAACGATTGCAGAAACATCGAAATTAAATATCTGTATCTCCCAAATAGCGTTCGACGGAAGGATTCAGTTGCGATACTTTTGTGCCCGAAATATCCGCTGAGAATAAGCGTGAGAATAATAAACTTTTCGTGCATTCCTATCGATTGGCCAACCAGACGAAAATCCGTGACTCCCAGCCGGGACTCGAACTTCCGAAACTTTCGTTCCGAACAAGACACCCGACACCTCATCACGCATCCCCCGCACCTCCCCGAATCCAGCGCAATAATGCGGGCAATTGGAAGCGTAACGAGGTTCCGCGCGGTGTCAGTCTCTTTCCGCCATGCTCGTCGATTCGCCTCTTCTTCTTCGTCTGCACCGGCACGTCGGACTGCGTTGTACGAGTTGCACGTGAAGGAGGGCGGAACGATGGTGGAGTTTGGTGGGTTTCAGATGCCTCTGCAGTACAAGGGTCAATCGATTAGTGATTCCGTGATATGGACGCGGAGTAAAGCCAGTTTGTTTGATGTATTGTCCTCAAAGGGATATGACTGAGCGTTAGGTCGGACATATGCAGCAACACCGGTTTGCTCAGTTACCGACCGGGGTGCTAACAGGGGAAGGTTTACGGGTCCACACGTCATTCAATTTCTGCAACGACTGGTTCCTACGGATTTGGAAGCCATTGCACCCTCTCGTTCATCTCTTTCGGTCCTTATGAACGAGAAGGGGGGAATCATCGATGATTTAATGATCACCAAACTTTCCGACAAGGATTTCTACATTGTCACCAACGCGACGGAACGGGAGAAGGATTTAGCTCACATTCGAGACCAGTTTTCGGGCCATGATGATTTAGTGCGACATGACCTTCTCGATGACCGCGGATTGATTGCGCTACAGGGACCGTCCTCTGCGGAAATTCTCCAAAAATTGACGTCCCAGGATCTGAATACGGTTAAATTCGGCGGAATCGTCACCACCACGGTTCTCGGTGTCCCGGAGGTATTCATTTCACGAGGAGGATACACAGGTGAAGATGGATTCGAGATCTCAATTCCAGGCGATGAAGCCACAGTTTCGATCACTCAGGCACTAATCGAGTACGAGGATGTGAAATTGGCGGGGCTAGCAGCCAGAGATTCGTTGAGACTGGAAGCGGGGTTGTGCTTATATGGCCACGATCTCGATCAAACAACGTCTCCTATCGAAGCTGGATTATCATGGTTAGTCGGCAAGTCCCGTACAGGATATCTAGGATACGATACCGTCAACGCTCATATGGGAAATCTCCCGGGCATCCGACGACGAGTAGGATTCATCGTACAAGGAGCTCCTGCTCGAGGTTATACTCCCGGAATGCCGTATTTAATAGGTAGAGGGAGCTAATATATCCTCTGAGGATGGACAAAAGGTGATTGGTGTGGTGACCTCGGGGGCACCGTCTCCGACGTTGAATCAGAATATTGCAATGGGATATGTTGAGGCTCCATTTCGCAAGGCAGGGACGAACGTAAATATTTGGGTTCGGGGGAAAAAACGACCTGCTGTAGTCACAAAGACGCCCTTCGTACCGACAAAGTATTTCAAGTAGGTCAATCAAAAAGTGAAAATACCTAAATGACAAATTTGTAGTTGAAATTTCGAGATTTTCCAAGATTGCGTGTCGCGCGATTCTCCCGAGTTCCGTCCGGTTCCACCACTGCATTCCGCACCACTACAACCGCCCCCCAACCTCCCTCGATAATCGTTCTGGATACCCTCCACCGTCTTTCCGTCTTGCAATGTCTTCATCAGCGCCATTCCGCATGCGTCTACGATTACCCTCCTCGAAACAGGAGACGCTGACGCTTCCGCAGCCCGTAACCATCAAATCCTTGCTCGAGGGGATTCAACCGTTCGTCAACGTCGACGTCACACAAATTGAATTACGAGTTGCATACCCGCCAAAGAATATCGAGTTGGGAAAACCGTCTGAGTGGAACAGGAATGTCAAGGACATCGGCATCAATAATGGAGAAGGATTAGTCGTGCGAATCAACGCCGAATCAACAGACACATCGTCCTCTGGTGCACCGCCTTCAAACGTCTCGACGAAAGCACCCTCGGTGCCGAATGTGGCTGCTGCTGTTCCTGTTCAACAGTCTGTGGCTACGCCGCCGAATCCGTTTGTGATGCCTCGGGCTGAACGTCCTCAAACTCCTGCAAAGCGCGGTTTGCCCGCCACACGAGGTCCGTCAGTGCAGGAAGAACCGCCCGAGGTTCCGTTGGAAGGTGGGACCGTCGTTCTCCGTATCATGGAGGATGATAACAGTTGCATGTATGTTCCCATGGGATTTTGTTGATGTAGGTTCAATGCGTTGATTTACTGCCTCGGAAAAGGTGCATATGAAGCCAAGGATTTACGACAGGGTACTGCGTTTTGAGATGATGTTGACAGTAGTCGTTGCGAGGAAGATCAGGGAAGATCCAGTGAGATTCGACGCCGCTACTCTCGGACGCTCAGTCGACGAATACTGTGCATGGATCAGCCGAAGCAAAAGGTTATCTCTCACGGGAATTAAACTGACGACTAGTTGGGGAGGAGAGATTGAATTAGCTGTTCTGAGCGAGTATTTCCAAGTCGGCATCGGCTGTGTCGACGTCAAAACCGGACACGTATACAACTACGGTACCATATCCCAAATCTCACGATTCTAATCCCACACACAGGCGAATCCTATTCCACCCGCTGTATTTTGATATACTCGGGCATCCACTATGATGCTCTCGCCTACACATTTATCCCCTCCATGCCTGAGGCAGACATCACCGTCTACCAGATCTCTCCACCAGGGGATCCACCCTACGAACAAGTCCTCACCGCGGCACAAACCATGGCGCAAAAGTTGAAGGCGAGGGGATACAATGTCGATACCGCGACATTCAACATTGTCTGTGAGCAATGTGGAAAGGGATTTATTGGCGAAAAGGAAGCGATTAAGCATGCAGAGGAGACGGGGCATACAGCGTTTGGACAGATACCAGCGGAGGAGGATGGGTAATGGCAACGTCATTTCGAGGGTCAGGTGGTCTGTAAGTTTAGAGAGAGAATACGGATATGGCATGGGCATCGGGGTATTGATATTTTAGCTAATGCTATCGTACGTCCATCTTCTCTGCCACTGGTCCTCGATCTGTTGACAGCCCAATCGCTGCATCCGCATCTTTTTGAGTGTATATTCCATGATCGAGTTGTTTTAATCTAATTCATCAGCATCCAACTATGCGCGAGGAAAGAACCTTCTTTTATGAACTTTTGTGGACTTGTGTTTTGTCAGAGTTGCTTCGTCGATGAACCATCGTGCACATTCCAAACAATACCATGCGCCGAGTCCTGGCTTGGCCTCATCCACGACCGTATTCTTCAGTATCGTCTTTTGCTTTTCGGAGAGATCGCCGTGGATTTGGTCGACGTCTCGGCCATAGTTCCTCGTTCTGTGAAGAGGATGATTCCCGTTTGTGTGTTTCTTCGACTTCCGTCCCTGTGGTTGCCCCATCCTGGAGTCTTGACGGAGGCGATTTGCGTAACGAAGAAATTTCAAGAGATTTCCTTTTTGGTTGCGTTCGAAATCGCAATAACGGCTCTCTTGCGACCACCTCTCACGAGAGTTATCCTCTAAAAACTCCTCTGTTGCGCTTTCCTATATGCAAGAGGCTTTCCCGTACGCTCAGCTGTAGAAATCTTCGTCGGATCACCAATGTGGACTCTATAGGCGAAATGCATATGGTTATTCAAGGCTCTTGGCATCTCAACTCATCCCGCTCCCGATTTCAGTAATTCAGCAAAGCTTAAATGGTGGCTTTGTGCCCCCACGTGACCTTCCCTTTCAGCTCACCGGCCAACTTCGCTTTCGCAAACCAACCAACGTATCAAACAGTACATTGTTGACGCACATACGAACGGGATCATTGATTTGCGTGTAGACTTTCGTTCCCCGTTGAAGTTTTTTCGAGGCTATGGGGGATCAACTTTTATGGACTGCAGGGGGCGACGCACGCATCGTGCCCGTTAAACGAATCGGACGGGGCGGGTACGGGGACGTTTTTGAGGTACTGCACGGACTTGAACTGCATTGACAGGATCTAGATGGAAGATCGCGGCAAAGACCCTCCGGAGGTATCGCATCCTTCACAGTAGATTCATGGTTGACATTTCGAAGGCATTTGCAAGAAAAATCGACCGTCAACTCGGACAAGCGAACAAGTCCGAAATCGAGAGCGAGTTGCGAGTCGTCAAGCTGTTGATGGAGCACGGCGGGCACCAGAATATCGTGACGATCCTTCGGCACGGTTTCATTCAGTCGTTCGATTTGTTCTATATCGATATGGAGTTATGCGATGCGACCTTGAAGGATTATATCGAGTATTGGGCTGTGGACAAGAACCTACCGTTTGATACCAGTCCGGATCTCGCTCCAAGCATGATCTGTAATGATTGTTCTGTCGTCTTGCAAATGCACAACGTGTGGACTATAGCTTCTCAAATTGCGGCAGGACTTGAATACTTGCATAGTCATCAACAAACCCATCGAGATTTGAAGCCCGCCAATGGTAACGCACTCCCATGCTACATTAATCGAGACAGTCCTATACAGTCGTCGTTTGAACGTCTGGAAACTCACCGATTTCGGGATTTCGGCCGAGGCGACGTCAAAACAAGCGCGTACAACACGATACGCGAGGGGCACTGATAGCTACAGAGCTCCAGAGCTTCTAAAAGACCATCCTACCTTTACGAATAAGGTCGATAATTGGGCACTCGGCTGTATCGTGTACGAGTTCATAGCTAGGGAACCTCCGTTCAGAGGCTCTTGGGATATCAGTACCTATGCAACAGGTCCGATCGAATCCTTCCGATCTGTCCCATTTGCTACGGCCACGAGCTATCCTCCGTTTTTCGAGTCTCATATTACGGATAATGTTCGTCGACTTCTTGCACGAGCCCCACAGGACAGACCGAGCGCCGCTGAGTCCCGAAAGGTATTTGAATTTCATTGCCAGTTTCTGTCACTGGAGAACGTTCAGAAGATCATTCCGGTGACCAAATATCTGTCCTATGACGACTGGAAAGCTATTGCGGAGAGGCACGAAAGTTCTCGGAATGAGCGGCTCTATACACTCGTAAATACGCTTGCGAAGATTGGAGAGCACTCCGCGGCGAATTCCCTGAAGCGGCGTTTAGTCCTTCAGGATGCTAAGCGCATATTCGAACGCAAGCGTGCAGAAGGATTTGGCGGCTCATTGACAGACTGCGCTGCCGATGTTCTCACGGAAAAGAAGGATTACGCAGGTGCAATTGCTATTTATAATGAAGCGATTGAAAGAGAACCCGAAAACTTTTGGCTATGGCATGGAATGTATCGTGTGCACATGGAGCACCGTGGTGTCGAGAATGCCATTACCAGGTGCAGGGCTGCAGTTATTGACACCGTCAGTAGCGGCACCAGAAATCTACCGTGTTTGTTGGAACTAGGATGTCTGTATGCTGTGGCTGGAGAGTTTGAAAAGTCGATGGCCACGTTTGACCTCTTCCTCGAGCATTGCAAATATATCGCCCAGATCGGAGATCTTCGTCATACGGTGTCAGCCAAGACGAAAATAGATATTCCAGAGACAAGGTATCTCAATCCGTATTTGTGCTCTCAACGTAGTATCTCCCCCATCGAAGTGTCGTACGCTGTTCGACGCGTCGTCAGCGCTAAGACTTCGCTGCCATCGACATTACTCATGACACTGAACTTGGCTGCATGGTCTGGCAACCTCCATGCTGTACAAGGTATATTTGGCAAGAAGGATCCCCCTAAAGGTGATCAGCCCACACCTCTGCATCTAGCCGCAGCCAACGGTCACCTACAAGTCATGGACTTTCTCCTCCAACAGAATGAAGCGTCCGATTGGTTGGAGAGAGAGTGGCTCACCGGCTTCACGCCTTTGAGTATTGCCGCCGGATGCAACGATAGTGGTATGGTGACATTGCTCCTCGACGCAGGGGCCGCATTGAATACTGCGCGCGTGGGAGATAATGGGTCACCGTTAGGAAGCGCCGCCTTTGCAGGGAATCTCACTGTGATGAAATTACTCCTCGAGCGAGGAGCTAACCCGTCGGATACGAGAATAGGTGAATCCGGTGCTGCCATCATCCATCTAGCAGCAGCGGGGGGCTATGCCGATGCCATAGCTATCCTGCAAGCCGCCGGTGCAAGCATAAATGCCGAAATGGCAGGCGCCGGCGGTGACGATGCCTCATCATTTTCGCCAATCCATGCTGCCGCAAAGTATGGCCAACCAGATACAGTCAGGGCTTTGCTTGCGTCCGGTGCGAATGTAAATTCTGTTCACGATATGGACGGATGGACGCCTTTGCATCATTCTTGTGGCAAACAAAGAAGAGCCGACATGCTGGATAAGACCCTCGAAAAGCTACAGATTGCCGCGGAGCTCGTTCCGTTCAAGTGCGTTCCAAACCAGGACGAAACAGTGAAAGTTTTGATCGAAGCCGGTGCTAATGTCTCAGCTCGCACAAAAACAGGAGAATTACCCATCTTCAGAGCCGCCGCGTATGGACGTCTGGATGCCGTCAAACTTTTGCTTGACGGAGGTGCAGATGTCTCTGCTCGGTCAAATACAGGGCAAACAACCTTATTTTGGGCCGCACGGAAGGGAAAAGTTGAAGCTATCACCTTCCTGATCTCAGTTGGTGCGTCCGTCAAAGCAAAAGACGATGGAGGGCGAACAGCCATATTCCTGGCATCAGAATATAATCACGTCAAAGCCATTGAGAAGCTTCATGAACTCGGCGCTGATTTGTCCGCAAGGGATGACAAGGGCTGCACTCCACTATTCTATGCTGCCCGCTGCCTCCACACTACCGCGGTTCAAAAACTCATCGAGCTCGGAGCTGATTCGTCATGTAAGAACTACGCTGGGGATACCCCCTGGCTGTTTACGAAACGTCGTAATCCCGGTATTAATATTCCTCCCGAGTTGGAGGCTGCGTTGGGCTCACAACGAGCTTCGAGCCCCGCGTCACGGTTGAGGAACTTAACATTGTTGGGTCGTAAAAACAAATGAGGAGGTACATGCTCGGGCTATAACAGTTGTATTGATTTTAGTGCCAGATTTTGAGGAAGATTTCTATGTATCTGTACGAGAGGATTTGAGTGTGGAATTCTAGTAACGAGCTAATTCCTAGTGTTCAGCAATTAGGCCTATGGGTGATAGAATTACGATACTTCTTTTTATACAGATTTTCAAGTTTCAAGATATTCCAATCAATCTCTCGTCTCAGTGTCACATAACTAATAGCTAGCAAACCTCTGCGTACACTTGTTGTTCCAACAAGATTACTCGTCGTCATCTCCATCTGAGCCACCATCTCCTCCGGCATCTCCATCCAACGCATTTACCAAGCCTGCAACTGTTTCTCGATTGTATGGCTAACGACATCAGCGGCAACCCTTGTTGCACTAACCCTCGTAAACTGTTGAGGACTCTTACTATGTCCTTGACTCGAATGTTTGACGGTGTTTTGTATAATACCGGCTTCCGATCTACGTAGAGTCGATCGAACTTTATCTTACCCATCGATATTCAAACTCGAAGGCTTATAAAAGCATATCATGACATGATTCTCGTCATGAAGACCGCCTTTATTCTTACATGCCTGGTACAAGTCCTTGTCTTCGCATTTTGTACATTTGAACCAATTGGCTTGTATAGGGGCTCGATAACAACCGCCACATTGAACCCGTCTATGTACGATCGTACTGGCTTTATACATAACTCCAGCTGTTCCAGCCCTGACGTTCTCGTCGTAGGCTTCCCGAGACAGGTATTCTGGTGGTGGCAACTCTTCGCTTTCCTTGGGCGGATAACCTCGAGGATCTGTCCAAATCGTTGTCTTCGCGGTATGGTTTATGAAGTATGGCCTGCCCTCTTTGAAACCCTGTTCCCATCGAATGGACTCTTCGCGCCATTCCCGGGACGCGAGGTGGTTGTGCACAAGGCATATCTTTAAAGGGTCTGGCTCGGGATGATCCGATATTACTTCCCCCTTGTCGTCTAGTCCGGTCCTAATTAGTACCTAATACTTCCGCAACCGTCAATCGTGAAGAAGAACAAAATAAAGGACTAGATCGACGAAACGTTAAGTACAGGACCAGCTCCCTATTGAACGTAAAATTATATACTCATATGGGGTAGGTATTTAATCAGGGCTCCCCTTTGCCCTCGTTCAACCTAACTCCTCCGTCTTCTCCGGCTTCGCCTTCCACTTTATTATTTCTTTTGTCTTCAGGAAGTTCGACTTGCTTGGATACAGGTCCCTGGTTTGCCTCCCTTGCTCCCATATATAGAAACGGCGCGTTCAAAAGGGACGAACTGCCGATGACTAACGGGATTATCTCCCCAGACGAGGACACTGACTCGAGTCCAGTCAGACGATTCCATTTTATTTCCAGTTCCATTGCTACTATTGCCAATCCCAACGTTGATAGTGAAATAAAAACCCAAACAGGGGCGGGGAGTAGCTTGAGGATCTTGCCGATCCACTCCCCGAGCTTCAATGGCTTCACGTAGGGCTCATTCAATAGTTCCTGCCAGTAATCGTGATACCTTTCGTATCGAACTTTGAATCGCTTCTCGTATCCAGAATACTTTTTGACTTTTACCTTAAATGTTTCCGCAAAAGATTCTTTTGGCTGGACCGCTTTTTCTGTGAAGGTCCACAGGAAGACGAAAATCAAACAGAGCGTTACAACTGCCAAGGCAACGGTCCCGATTTTGAAAACTGTTCGAACCCTTCCGTATGCGCCGAGATTCGCGAAAAGAAAGACTCCGGGTTCCATGCACTGTAGCGGATTGGGGAGGGTGAGGCCGTGGAACCAAAACCAGAGATAAAAGGTGTTGTAAGCCATCCATTTAAAAAGGATCATCCACATGGTCCAGAAATTGATTTCAACATGCGTCTTGGCGCGGTCCTTGACTCCCATAATGATTCCTATTGCACCGGTGACCTCAAGGATGGAGAACCACATGAATACTATAAGCTCCCCGGGGGTAGCTTTTCCATGCGCCACGGAATATATAATTGCCGTGAATACGCCCGTCAGGAAGATGTCGTGATCGACACCAGCGCTTCATCTGGGGCCCCCCAAAGGACGACGATGTTAGAGAAAAGTTGAAAGTAGAGACCGAGACGAACACCGAGTCCGATAATGTCGCCGTCTGCATACACCTGGCAGGGGAGTTGCGATGCCGACGCCCGAGTTGTTGCCGATGTTGAGGTGGTAATAATGGAAGTCTCGGAAAGGTTTGGGCCGAGAATTACGGTCGTTCCACGTCCTACGGAGGCAGTAAAGGTGGTCAATTTGATAGGAAATGTGACAGTCGCGCCCGTTGCGAGAACGGTAGCTCCAGTTGCAGTAAACGGCGTTTGGACCGTGGTGGTTACGGTAACTAGTTGACTTGCAGCTGAGAATGCAGCAGACAAGAAGACGAGAATTAAAGAGAAACGCATTGTTGATTGCGAAATCGGGTTAAGGGGGGGTGGGATAGGTTGACTCTTATACTGTAGGGCACTGAGATAGTATGATTACTCGCAACATCCAACGGAGAGCGGAAAGGGTCAATGCACCGGACGGGCGAAGATAATGAACCCTTCGCTTTAATTAAAAGCCAGCATCATTGCAGGATTTGACTAATTAATACCCGCTTATCGGAACTAGTATCCTACTCGGCGACCCGCTTTGACCCTTGTAACTCAATTTGAATGGAGTGCGCCCCACCGTGGAAATACAATCCCAGCAAGGCTGTATTCCTGTATAGATAAAGGGTCGAGCTGACTCCCGACGACCCGGCAGTTCACTCGCAATTATGTGTGGACTACTAGAAAGTTAAATAGGGCACGGTCCCTCGCAATGCTTCAAATAGATTTTCGCATTAATCCTAGCATCCTCGGCTGGCCCAAACCGAACTGCATCCGGAGTCTAGAGCAAGGCTTTTGTGCCGTCGGTTCGATGACGAAGTCTTAATATGTCGGTATGTTCCACGCAGCCGAATACTATCTCGCAGCTTCTTCAGAAATTAGCTCAAATCTCGAGAAGAATTGCGAGCAGATAATAGCCATGAATTCGGCCTTCCGCTGTCTCTCAAACAGACCTATCAGAGAGTCACGTCGGCCTATATCGGAAACCTTATGGTCCCTCTGGCATAGGCCTTTTTCTTTTTACAAGTGGACGCTCTTCGGCAGGGGGTACATGGCTAAATGTGAGGTGAGATGCGGCGGGTGCAGGTTTGCAATTAAGCCTTCGGTCCTGATGTGGAACGCTTCCCTGACTATCCTTTAATACAGGGCACGGTCCTGCAGACATTCCCAGAGAGGGTTTCAGAGACCGAGTGATTGCGGATTTATGTGGGATCGGTTAAATCACCCTCCATCTTTCGCAATACAATTTATCGATGTGACAGAAGAGATGACCATATGCCGTCGATCGTGATAAGAATAGGATGACGCGGAACTGCGCTTTGGGATATCCTATACTGTAGGCTAGCAATCCCATGGAAAGCAGTGTTCCGAATTGCGGACCTTGTCCGGACCGACATACTAGGCGACGGACCATGTCTTTGTCTGGTCCAGGACTTCTTCAAAACGCCATGTCCGCATCCAGACTGTCCGTTCGCCAAGTCGGAAAGGAGACCTTTCCTAATTGGGTAAGTCGGTCAGTCCAGACAGCTTTAAAGGCAAGGACGGCAGGTCCAAACAAATCTTCGAAACGCCAAGTCTGCGTCCAGACCGACCAAAAGTTCGCGCGGACGTCGAATTCGGAACACTGATGGAAAGCGTGTGAAAAACATGGATTACTACTTCGGGGTGGCGGCTATGCATGCCCGCATGAATCATGATACCATCCGTACAACAACGGGGATCCTAGTCAAATGGGACATATCCTCGCAATCCTTACCTACCGGCGGTTATAAATAGAAATAACCCTAAGCTTTTCGAACGAAACTTGGATGATGGATCGAGATTTAGCCAATTGCCAGATCTCGGAAATGAGTGCTGAAATCCCGGAATACAAGATCAAGGATTAAAATATTTTTGCGGGACCGATGAGGCGGCAGCCAAGGCCCCAATTACGACCCTGATTGGCGCTGTTTCGTACGACGGGCAGGGAGACTCGTAAGTTGGCCGGAGTAATATGCATTCTTGCGCAACGAGGCTATGATTTGGGGTATGGACAGCACGTTGGTTGCACAGAGAAGATAAGGTTGCGGAAGCAGGGTTCATCAAGGGACCCGGGAGGGAATATGCGTATTTAAAAATAAAATCGATCTCAAAATCGGCGGAAGAATTAGCCGAGATGCAATTTCAGTTTTCGGGGAAATTTATAGGGTGATCTGACCCCCTATTTGTTTCGTCCTTTTTGATCATGCAGTCCGCTGATCCATTTTGGGCCCTTTTATCCACTTCCGGTGTGTTTAAATTGAGGGAGCGTGTAGGCGCCCTCACATTCTCCATCTGGCGATCGGTTGACGGAGTGGCTTGTCTAGATCGTGGACGATCAACATTCCTCGATTTTCACCAATGAAGCCCAATTAATTATGCGTCTTTACGTCACTATGTGCGCCAACCTTATTTCCGCACCATATATTATGACCCGCAATTTTAAAAGCAAGAGAGGGTCAAAACACAAGGATCCCAATAATTATAATTTAAGCGGAACGTTTTCATCTCGATTCTCCGGTTGACAAGGGAAAGAGACGAGATGGGTACGAGTCCGACTTCTTCGAGTTCGGTGTCTGCTTTTCTGTGGTCGTTGGTCATCAATGGTTTAATCTTTCTTGCCTTTTTCACTGCTTTTATCTTGGTATTTCGGACCCTTTTTGCACGTGAACGAAAAATAGAGTATTGACGTCGCGAATTTCTAGATCAGGAAAAAGTACAAGCGAATCTATGAACCGCGAACTTTCATTGAAACTATACCTGATGAGTAATTCCATCTCATCGAATGCACGATCGCTGACTTTGCGCAGGAAACGCACAGAACCGCTTGGCGGAGCGAGGTTCGGATGGATTATGCCCCTTCTCAAATCCCCCGATGTGTACATCATCGACAAATCTGGATTGGTATG